>LLBY010034704.1_pt1 | contig 15479 bp, 20 predicted proteins | sample 1489401 | NCBI WGS metagenome assembly LLBY01 (sample SAMN04092656, study PRJNA295927) | soil metagenome | biome: Soil prokaryotic community; feature: Bulk soil; isolation source: soil from tomato rhizosphere | host: tomato cultivar Hawaii 7996 | place: South Korea | collected 2011-11-01 | reverse complement strand
GGCTCGTCGGCGAGGAGGAGCGCCGGCCGACGGATCAGGGCCCTGGCGATGGCAGCCCGCTGTTGCTCGCCGAGCGAGGCTCCGTCGACCGAACGATCGAGGAGATGGGGGATCTCGAGCTTCTCGGCCAAGCCGTCTACATCGCTTGGGGAATCGGCGAGACGACCCGGCAAGCCGATGTTCTCACCCAGCGTCAGCTCGGGGAGCAGGCCGAGTGACTGCGGGACCACCGCGACTCGGTCCCAGGCATCGGGATGATCGAGTCCCCACCTCACCTCGCCCGCGTCCGGGCTCTGCCATCCGGCCAGGATGTTGAGCAGCGTTGTCTTCCCCGAGCCGGAGCGGCCCCGGATGATGACGACCTCACCCGGCTCGATGACCGCCTCCAGCTGGTCGAGCACGACGATCTCGGTGTCTCCCCGGTGGAACGTCTTGGTTATGCCGGACAGGGTGACGACGGGGCTCACTCCCGAACCTCCCCATGGTCGAGCCGGATGACGCTGTCTGCGGCCTCGATCACCTCGGGGTCGTGGGAGGTCACGACCAGGGTGGCTCCCATGTCGCGCAGACGGGTGAGGGTGGCAACCGCAAGGCGGGCCGACTGGGTGTCCAACTCGGCGGTCGGCTCGTCGGCCAATATGACGTCCGGGTCCCCGACGAGAGCTGCCGCCAATGCGGCCCGCTGCTGCTGGCCGGCAGAGAGCCTGCCGGGGTACTCGTCGGCAAGGGTCTCGATCTCGAGCTGACCCAGCAGTTCGGGGCTCGGCTTCGACCTCCGGATCTTGCCTGCCATCTCCAGGTGCTCCCGAACCGTGAGATAGGAGAGGAGATTGGCTGCCGGGTCCTGGAAGAGAAAGCCGATGTGCCTGGAGCGGAACCTGCGTCTCGCCCCGGCGCCCATCCGGGTCAGGTCCCGGCCGGCGATCCTCACCGTTCCCTCGTCCGGGACATCGATCCCGGCCATGATCCGGAGCAGGGTCGACTTCCCCGACCCCGACGGCCCCGCCAGCACGGTCACCTGGCCGGCCTGGGCCGTGGCGTGAACATCCCAGAGCGCCCAGACCACCTCCTCCTCGGTGTGATAGGCCCTGCGAATCCCCTCGCAGGAGAGGGTGGGATCAGTCGCCATGTCGCAACAACTCCGAGGTGTCGGCACCGTCGGCGGTGCGCTGAGCGATGACGGCGCCGATGGCCGCCACCGCGACGGCGATGACGAGCACCACCAATGACAGGTCGAGGGCACCAACCCATCTCGGTCCGGGTGGGGTCTCCGGCACGGCATCGAGGATCCCGTAGAGGCTGCGGGCGGCGATACGGGCAGCGAGCAGACCTGACAGCGCGCCGAGAAGCGTCAGCCCTGCCAGCTCGATGAAACCGGCCTGCAGGTGCTCGGTCCGGAGGAGACCCATACGCCGGGCCAGGGCGTACGACAGATTCCGTTGACGCTGCCTGGTGTCCACGTACAGGAGCACTCCACCGATGGCGATGACCCCTGCCAGGGCGGCGTAGATCTCGAGGAAGTCGAAGGTCCACACCACGGCGGCGAACTTGAGCTGGTCCAGAGTCGTGGCCGCGGCCACGGTGAACGCGTACCCGATCCCGGCGTCGCCCATCGCCCGCTCGACTTCCTCTTCGGTTCGATCCGCGGTCCACATCAAGTACCGGGAGCCGCTCACCCTTCCCTGTTCGTCGCCGAGAACCTCCAGATACCTGGTCTGGTCGACGACGAGCAGAGGGCGCGACCCACGGCCACCGGGAAAGGCGTCGAGCGTCCCCTCGACCACGATCTGGGCCTCACCGATCGAACCGCGCAACGTGCCGCCCGACGACTCCCCATTGGCGATGTATGCCGGGAGGGGGCCACCCACCGCGTCGCCGGAGAGGGTGGAGAGCACTTCGTCGAGTGGAGTCTCCGAGTACGACCGATCCCAGTAGGCGCCGCGGGCGAAGGTCTCCGGGTCCACGGCGAGGACATCGACCGTCTCCCCTTCCAAGGACACCCGCTCCGTCTTGATCACCACGGTCGAGACGTCGGCGATGGCCTCCGGGGGGTCGATGATCCCGTAGACCGGGGTCGATATGTCGGAGCCGACGAAGCTCTTCCCCTTCGCCTCGATGGTGGAAGTCGCCGATCGTGTGAGCGATGCGGCATAGATCAACGTCGCCACCGGGAGGGCGGCACCGGCGATGAGGGCCACGACCAGTGTCGGGGCGGAGACGACGCGCCGCGAGGCCAGGTACGCGGCGTGATTGCGTGTCCCCAGTCTCCTCAGCAACGGGAAGGCGCGGATCACCAGCTCCGCCACCAGCAGCACCACCGCCACGAACGTGAACAGTGGGAAGAAGAGGACCAGTGGGTCCACCGAACCCACCAGCTGGTTCTCGCCGACGGTGACGGCATTGTCCCCGATGCGCGTCCGGACCAGGACGGCGCCGGCCACCGCCAAGAGCAGGACCGGGATCCGCCATGGGAATCGGCGCTTCCTGGCCACCCGCTGGTCGAGGATCCCGCGGGACCGGATCCCCACCACCACCGACACCGCGATCAGGCCGAGCGCGATTGCCCCGAGGGTCACCCAGATCGCGGTGACCCGTGCCTCCTGCTCGACGTCTGCGGAGGGCCCGACCAGCCCGATGAGGACACCCGCCGCCGCCCAACCCACCGCGCCACCGATGAGCATGGCCGGGAGGAACTCGAGGGCCGCCTTCATGGCGATCATCCCCGGCCCCGCCCCGGACGAGGAGAGGTACTGGAGCTCGACCCGTCTTCGATCCGCCCAGTACGACCCGGCCCCCCCGATCAGGCCGACGGCCGCGAAGAGCACGACGCTGGCGAGGGGGATGATCGAGCTGCGCAAGGCGTCGGTCAGGGCCTGGACTCGTTGGGTCACGATCCCGAGGTCGGAGTGGATCCCGGGGTCCAGTTGGAACAAGTACTGCCCGACGACGACATGCTGTGAGACGATCGCTTCGTCGATCTCGGCGAGGGTGGCATCGACCTCGTTCGCCGCGGTGACCGTCAGGCCCTCGAGATCCACGGGTATCTGCCAGAGGCCGGCCGATGCCCCATAGCCGGCGTAGATCGAGGCCATGACCGCCGGGTCGGTGAAGTAGTCCGGATCCACCAAGATAGGTGGTGGAGGCAGATCACCCATCGCGCTCACTTCGAGGGCATCGGTCACCGCGCACCAGTAGGGATCTCCTGCCTGGTCGTAGATGCCCGAGTAGACCGCCTGCACCACGACCTCGCCGGAGCTCGAGCCCGCGGTGAATGCGAAGGTCTCGCCGGGTCCGACGCCGAGGTCGGCGGCGAGGACGTCGTCTATGTACACGCCGGGGCCATGCTCCCCGGCCACCAGCGTGATGTGATCCCGGAAGTTGTCCTTGGCGAGGAAGCGACCGGTGAGCGGTGTCCCGTCGGTGCGTGGGATGTTGACCACGGTGCCCCTCAGGGTCAGCTCCGCCGGCGCCAGGTTGGCGTGGGTCGGGGCGACGTCCCTCAGGAACACCCGGTTCGCCGCCATCAGGTCCACCATCGATGACGTCTCGTGGGACAGATCCGATCCGAACATCGTCGTGGTCCCGGCGAAAGATGCCGGACAGCGCCCATCCAGCTCCCTCTGCAATGCCGCGCTGGCCGCCGACGACACGAAGAGGGGTGTCAGGGCGGCCACCACGGCCAGGATCGACGCGGTGGCGATGACCGACACCAGGACGGCAGGACGTCGGAAGAGGAGGCCAGGGGCTCTCCTGAAAGGGGGAGTTGTCAGCACCCGAGCCCACCCGTCGGCCGGGAGATCAGACTCATATCAGCCGTGCTACCGGGCCGATCCGCATGGCCGGGCATCGTAGACCGGTACCATCGGACCGGCATGACCTGGCTCACTGCTTCGATCCTGCTCGCGGTCGAGCTGGGCGGGGGGTTTGGCTCCGCCACTGCAACAGTCGTCTCCACGACCCAACAATCCATGATCGTCGAGGTCCATGTCACCGTGGACGGGGATCCGTCTTCGGTCGTGGCCCACTTCGCCCTCCCCGGTGAGGACCAGGTGACGATTCCTCTCCTTCCCCGTGACGACGAGGGATTTGGAGTCCGCACCGAGCTGAAGAAGGCCGATTACCAGGTGGTGTTCGAGGCGATCGGGGACGACCCCGGTGTCTCCGACCCGGTGGTCCTGAGTGACCTCGGTGCCGAGATCGAGGGAGACGACCAGGCTTCGGAAGGAGAAGACTCTCCCGACCCGGCGACACAGCGCTGGCTGTGGCTCGGGGTGGCCCTGGGGGCGGCGTCCCTGAGCGCGCTGGCGTTCTGGGTGCTGGGCGGCAGGGATGATCGCGACCGGCCCGAAGAGGCGGGAGAATCCCGCTCCGTCGAAGAGCCGGCACCGAGTCCCGAGCACGAGGCGGAGTAGAGGCCGTGCCGGGTGGTGTCAGACCGTCTCCGCCGGCGTCTCCGAGGACCTGTCCCCTCTCGGGGCCAGCGGCAGGATGCGGATGACGAGCATCAGAGGTCTCCTGCGGTAGCCGCCTGGGCCCGGTCCCTGGCGGCATCGATCTTCGAGCTGTTGAGCCGGGGGATCGCATAGAAGAACAGGACGAGGCTGATCGCGGCCGCGATCAGGAACGGGGCCCGCAACGCCCACTCCCTACCCAGTGACGGCTCGGACACGGCGACAATGACCCCACCCAGGACCGAGCCGACCGGCATCATGCCCCATCCCACGAGTCTGTAGACCGAGTTGACCCGGCCCAGCATCCGGTCGGGGATCAGCGACTGCCGCAACGAGACCGTGATCACGTTCCAGATCATCCCGGTGAATGACCCGATGGCGAACATGGCCCACACCACCAGCGGCGATGACGTGAGGCCGGTGACGACCAACGTGACCACCTGGGCGACGATCGTGGCGAAGAGGGACGGTCCCTGCCCGAGACGCTTCGAGATCGCGGTCGCGGTGAACGACCCGATCACGCCGCCGGCAGCTCCTGCTGTCAGGACCGCCCCGAAGCCGGCAGCTCCCAACCCGAGGACTTCCTGGATGAACAGGACGTAGAGGGCGAACGTCATCGCCAGGGTCCCGTTGAGGACACCGAGGGCGATGGCCATGGGGCGGAACAGCTCATGGCCCCACAGCCAGCGGACTCCCTCTTTCAACTCGTCCCAGAAGGAGGGCCGAACCGCCGCAGACGACTCGTCCGGGGTGGTCTTGGCTCGGAACTGGCCGCTGATGGTGAAGAGAAGGGCTGCGGAGATCGCGAAGCTCCCGGCGTCGACGAAGAAGGGCAACGAGAAGGCGACGGCCAGGAGCAGCCCGCCGATGGGAGGCCCTGCGAACGAGTTCATCACCAGCTCGGCTCCCCAAAGCCTTCCGTTCGCCGTGCTCAGGTTCTCCTCGTCGACGATCGCCGGCATCAGGGTCTGGGCGGAGTTGTCACGTAGGACTTCGGCGGTGCCGAGGAGCAATGCCGCCGCGTACACGACCACGAGCAGCGTCGTCGCATCGGCAGGCAGGGCGGCCCCCGCGGCGACTTCCTCGGGGGAGGAGAGCTGGCCCTGGAGACCGAGCACCACGAAGGCGACGCCGAGGGTGAGCAGGAAGCGGAGGACGTCCATCCAAGCCACCAGACGCCGCCGGTCGACGCGATCGGTGATCACCCCCGCGGGCAGGGTGAAGACAAGCCAGGGGAGACGTGTCGCCACCGTGACCAGGGCGATGTGGACCGGGTTCCGGGTGACGGTCGAGGCCAGCCACGGGTAGGCGACGGTCGCCACCCCGTCTCCGAAGTTGGTGACCACCGACGCACCCCACAGCTTCCAGTAGTTGACTCCGAGTCTCGTGCTCAACCGGTCACTCCTTGTCGGGTAGATGGGGAAGGCCGGTGGGATAGAACGCCAGGAGCAACCCGTAGGTGGTGTCCCCGCCCCGTGGCTCCGAGGCGAACTCTTGAGCCAGCTCGCCAAGGCGAAGCACCCATTCCCGGGCACGATCGGCCGGGATCCTGAGGTGCCGGAGGGTGCTCATCATCAACTTGTCTTCGGCGGCCGTGGTGTGTCGACGGGCGGCCTCGGCGAACTCGGCCGCAGCCTGGGTCAGGAACATGTCGGGGGCGATGTCGATGCCGCTGGCCGATGTGTCGGCCAGGACGTAGGTCCGGGCGGTGCGGCCGTAGTACTTCGCCTCGATGGCGCGGATCTTCTTCGTGCGGACCACACGCACCAGACCTGCGGCTTGGAGGACCGACATGTGGTGGGCGACGGTGCCCTTGGGCTTGCCCAACGTCGCTGCCAGCTCGGTGACGGTGGCCGCCCGTTCCAGCACCAGGTCGACGAGTTGGAGCCGGGTCTCCTCGAAGAGTGCCCGGAACTGCTCGGGTCTGTCGATGGTGAGGGTCTCCTCCAGCTCGTATTCGGGGCCCCGATGGTCGGCCATTCCGGTATAGTCGGGATTTCCGGTTCATTTGTCAAACTATAGGTTCGACCCATGATTCGACGGGCCGAGGCAAGGGACGCCCCCGCCCTGGCCCGGGTTCACGTCATGAGCTGGCGGGCGGCCTATCCGGGTCTCCTCGACCAGGGGTTTCTCGACTCCCTGGATCTCGATGCCCGTGAGGAGTGGTGGCAGAGGGCCTTGGGCCGGAAGGCGAACCTGGTTTCCGTGGCCGAAGTCGATGGTCGAGTGGAGGGATTCTGCCTCGCCGCCGAGTCGACTACCGAGGGTTGGGGTGAGATCTACTCGTTGTATGTCACCGCCGATCACTGGGGGCAGGGCCTCGGGCGTGGGCTGCTCGGCGTCGGAGAGCGGGATCTGGCCGGCGCCGGGTTCGAAGAGGCCCTGCTCTGGGTGTTGGAGGGCAACACCCGGGCGCGGGATTTCTACGAGCGTCAGGGCTGGTCCAAGGGAAAGCCGATCAGACTCGAGGAGATCGGCGGCCGGCCGGTCACCGAGGTTCGATACGAGAAGTCTCTAAGACCGACCTGACCCGACGCATGTCGTCGGGTGTCGTGACCTTGATGTTCCCCGGGTCGCCGGGCACACCCCGGATCTCCAGCCGCCCGAACTCGTCGACGACGGCGGCGGTGTCATGACCTTCGAAGCCGGAAGCCGCGGCCAGGCGGTAGGCGGCGAGCAAAGGCTCGGCGCGGAACACCTGTGGCGTCTGTGCCACCAGCGCCCCTCCGAGCAGGGAGAGATCCGACCGCCTCACCAAGGGAAGGCCCGGCTCCATCACGGGCAACGCCCCTCCCGCCTCATCCGCAACCTGGAACAGTGTCTCGACCAGCCGTGGTGAGACCAGGGGCCGGGCTCCGTCGTGGATCCCGATCAGCCGCGGGATCTCGCCGATGGCCTCGAGTCCGGCCAATTCGCTCGCCGTCCTGGTCGCGCCCCCGACGACCATCTCGATGCCCAGGTCCAGCTCTGTCAGTGTGGGTATCTGATCCTGGCGACAGACGAGTATGCACCGGTCGACGGCATCGCTCACCGCAGCGATGGTGTGGGCGATCAACGGGAGGCCGTGGACCGAGGTCATCAACTTGTCGGTGCCGAAGCGAAGACTTCGCCCGGCACCGACCACGACCATGACTCGCCCTGTCACCGGGCGAGGGTACCTTTCGAAGGTGATCAGCTCCGGAGAACTGCGCCGAATGGCATCGGGGCCCGGAGTCGCGCTCATAGTCGACGTCGACGGTCATCCGATCGAGGATCCGTCACTGGCTGCGGAGAGCCCGGTGCCAGGTCTACTCGTGGGACCGGTGACGGAGGCGGTCAAGGTAAGCGACGACGGTGTGGTCGTCCACCACGTGGACCGCGACACCCTCTGGGCGGTGGAGGGATTCGTCCTCGATGAAGCGGTCCTCGATGGCCTCGGAGAGTTCGTCGGGTCGGCTTCGGACCTGCTGCAGGCCGTGACCGCGGCCGGGTTCACGTGGAGCGTGGTCGGCTGACACACCCCTTGTAGCCACCGACCGGCTTCGATACGTTCGGGACATGGTGGGGTTGGGGAAGGGGCCAGGGGGCTACCGGGTGCTGGGAGTGGAGGCTCCCGACCCGGTCCTTTCGCTGCTGGCAGCGATCGGGCTCGGCCAGGCGGTGGGGACCGCCCTCGTCGTCGACCTGTGTGGCGACCTCAATCTCCGCTCCGACCGGTCGCTCGCCGACATCGCCGCCGACGGCCCCGCTCTCGGCGAGTTGAGCCCTGGTCGGCGAGGAGTGGCGATGATCGCCGCGGGCCCCCTTTCGGCCTCGGAGTCCGCAGACGTCATCTCCGACCTCGCTGCTCATTGGCCGGGGATCGTCGTCCGCTGCAGCCGTGGGGGATGGGAGGGACCGACTGTCCCGGTGCGGTCCCTGATGCCCGGTCTGCTCGAGGAGACCGAGCCGGGGCCGGCCGTCTGGCAGCCACTGGGCACGGGTCTCAGACCCCCGGGGCCGGGCCCGGTGTTGCCACGGCTTCGGGCGTCGGCGGTTCGGCGCACCCTCGCCGGTCGCACCATGCGCAGATCGAGATGGGTGGAGGCGTGGCAACCGGTCTGGGGGATGCCGTGGGCGTGATCGACCGCGTGATCGGCGAGATCGCCGCCGGGCAGGTCCCGCTCCGACGCAGGGAGGTCACCGCCGAGGCGCATCGGATCCTCTCCACCGCCTCACCACGTCGCGCCGCTCAGTGGGCGCCGACCGTGATCGATCATGTGCTCGGGCTCGGGCCGCTCGAATCGTTGCTCTCCGACACCGCGGTCACCGACGTCCTGGTGAACGGCCCCGGTGAGATCTGGGTCGATCGGCGTGGTGAGCTGTCACGTGTCGACACCTCGTTCGGTGGCGAGGGAGAGATGTATGCCCTCATCGAGAGGGTGATCGCCCCGCTCGGTCTCAGGGTCGACCGATCCTGCCCGATGGTCGAAGGCCGTCTCCCCGACGGGAGCCGGATCCATGTCGTGATACCACCGGCAGCCGTAGACCATCCGGTCATCGCCATCCGCCGCTTCACCCAAGCGGTCGGATCCCTCGAGGAGCTGGTCGACTGTGGCAGCGCCACTCCGGCCCAGGCCCAGGGTCTCCGGGAGGCGGTAACCGGGCGGCGAACCCTTCTCGTCAGCGGTGGGACGGGCACGGGCAAGACCACCCTGCTCAATGTCCTGGCCGGGATCGTGCCCGTTACCGAACGGGTGGTCACGATCGAAGATGCCGCCGAGCTCCAGATTCCGGGGCACCGGGTCCGTCTCGAGGCGCACCCCGCCAACTCGGAGGGCGTCGGCGAGCTGACGGTTCGCCAGCTGCTGCGAAGTGCGTTGCGTCTTCGCCCCGACCGTTTGGTCATCGGCGAGGTCAGGGGATCCGAGGCCATGGATCTGATCTGGGCCCTCAACACCGGTCACCGGGGCTCGATGTCGACGGTGCACGCCAATTCCCCCGAGGAGGCACTCTGGCGATTGGAGACCCTGGCGCTCTCGGCCGGGGACACGTCGCCGATCGCCGTCCAACGTCAGCTCATGGCCGCGGTCGATCTCGTGGTCCAGTTGGAGCGGGTTGGCCCTCACCGTCGGGTCTCCTCGCTCGTCGAAGTAGGCCCCGAAGGTCTGGTACCGCTCTCGTGATGTGGATCGCCGTCTCTGCCGCGGTCGCCGCGGGTGTGCCGTGGGCCCGGATCGCGGTGCTGCTCGGCTCACTCTTGCTCCCGGTCCCGACTGCCGCTCTGATTGGAGTGCTCTGGTGGAGAGGCCGACCCGACCTCTCGATGCGGGCATCGTGGTTCTGCGATGCGGTGGCGACCGAGATTCGCGCCGGGGCCACCGTTCGACACGCGGTGGAGACCGCGGCCCGCTCCGTCGACTCCCTCGAACTGGCCGCCGTCTGCTCCGCCGGCGCCCCGATGAGCGAGGTGGCCGAGGCAGCGCGACGTGCATTCCCCGATCTCGGTCTCGAGTTGGAGGCCCTACTGGCCGGCTCGCACCGCTTGGGGGTGGCGCCGGCGGTGCTGTTCGACGAGTTGGGGAGCCTGGGAATCGCCAGGGTGGAGGTCATGCACGAGGTAGCGACCGCGTCTGCCCCCGCCAAGGCGGCGGCAGTGGTCCTGTTGGCCGTCCCGCTCGTCGCCCTCCTCCTCGTTCTCCACCGCGGCGGCCTGGAGCCGTATCTCTCACAGCCCACCCAGCGAGCCGCCGCACTCGCCGGGCTCACGCTGACGGTCGCCGGTCTCACCACTTCGTTCTGGATGCTGCAGAGAGCAGTATGAGATTCGTTCTCCTCACGTCTGCGGGACTTGCATTCGGGGGGTTCCCGGGTGCGGCCGTTGCTGTGCTCGCACACCTCGCGTTGGCCCTGCGAGAACGTCGCCGCCGGAGCCGAGAGCGATCGCTGCGACCGGTCCTGGTCGTCTTGTTGGTCGAGCTGAGGTCGGGCAGTTCCGCCCTGGGGGCGCTGCAGGCCGTGGCGCGAGTCTTCTCCGACCGTCCCGAACTGGTGCGAGCTGCCCGGGTGGCGACGATCGCGGGTCTCACCGCCGCCGTCGACCTAACCGATGGGGCGACTCGCTCGATGGTCTCCCAGCTGGCGAGGGCACAGAGGTCGGGTGCCTCCCTGTCCGACACGGTCCGATCGATGATCGACGCTGACATCTCGGCCGAGAGGAGCAGGCTTGTCGCTCGGGCCAGGACGCTGCCGGTGCGATTGATGATCCCGATCAGCCTGCTCGTGCTCCCCGGATTGGTCCTCCTGTTCTACGCCCCGTCTCTGCTGCTCCTCTTCGAGCAGCTCTCGGAACCGTTGTCATGACATCCGCACTTCTCCCCGCACCCGGTCGGCAACCGGAGGAGAGGAGAGCACATGGCTCGAATATGGACCTGGCTGATCAGCCGCGACGACAAGGGTCAGGGGACGGTGGAGTACTTCCTGGTGATCCTGGCGGCGACTGCGCTGGCGATCGTCGCTCTGAAGTGGCTGCAGTCGGGAAGTGGCGGAGGCTTGTTGGGAAGCCTGTTCGGCAAGGTGATCGACTGGGTGGCCGGGCGATTCTGAGCCGGCAGCGGGGATCGGCGACAGTGGAGCTGTTCCTGGTCCTGCCGGTCGTGATCGTCGTCCTGGTGGCATCGCTCCAGGTGGTGAATGTGGCGCGGGCCCGTCTCGAGCTTCAAGGGGCGGCTCGGGACGGGGCCCGCGTCGCGGCCACCACACCGGACCCGTCACGGGCAGTGGAGGCGGTGTTGGCTTCATTGCCTCCGGCGATGAGGGACCGGGCTCGGGTCTCGGTGGAGCGGCCGAGCCGGGTAGGGGCACTGGCCACGGTGACCGTGTCGCTACGTCACGCCCTCGGCCCGCCCTTCCCCGCGGGCCTCGGTGTCGACCTCTCGGTGAAGGCGTCGATGCGCACCGAGAGATGAGGTCCGATCGTGGGGCGACCACGATCCTGGTCCTCGCCCTTTGCGGCTTCATCGCGTTCATCGGGATCGCCACTGCGGCACTCGGCCTGCTCTTCACCGCAAGGGAGCAGGCGATGACTGCGGCCGAGGCCGCGGCGCTGGGGGCGGCGGTGGCCAGCTATCCACCGGTGGGCTTCGACCCACCACGTGCGGTGGCGGCCGAGTTGGCCGCGGCCAACGGTGCCCGACTCGTCAGTTGCTGGTGTGTCGTCGACTCCGGGTTCGACTCCCGGGTGGCGGCAGTCACGGTGGTGCTGACGGTCGAGGTCCCGGTGCTCGGGGAGGTCGACGTGGGGAAGACCGCCCGAGCCGAGTTCGACCCTCGTGAGTGGCTGGGCCGTTGAGCAGCGAAGTTAGATTCGGGACATGAGCTCTCATCGGCATCGGGTGATCGAGTTCGTCGAGAGCTTGGATCGTCGTGACTGGGCAGCATGGACCGCCCTCATGCATCCAGATGTCGTGTACGAGGTGCCCCAGACCAGGGAGAGAATCCGGGGCCGGGACGCCTATCTCGTCTTCAATCAGGAGTATCCGGGGGAGTGGCATTTGAAGGTCCACGTCGCCGTCGCCGACCCGAGGAACGGGGCGGTGTGGTTCCACTGGGAGGTGCCGGGCGAGGAGGTGGCCGACGCCATGGTGTTCTTCACCTTCGACGAGGCGTCGCTCATCACCAGCGTGACCGACTTCTGGCCCGAGCCCTACGAGCCCCCGGCCGGCCGCGAGCATCTCGTCGAGCGCTGGTAGCCATGGCGGCGAGGGCGACCCGGGCGTTCGAGGCTTTGGATCGGGCCGGTGTCGAGTATCGACTCCATGCCTACCAGGTCGACGAGAAGGTCGGTGAAGGCTATGGCGAGGCGGTGGCGGCGGCGATCGGGATGGCCGGTGATCGCGTGTTCAAGACCCTGGTAGCCGAGGTGGACGGCGAGGCGGTGGTGGCGGTGATCCCGGTCACGAGACGGCTCTCGGTCAAGCGTCTGGCGGCAGCGGCGGGCGGCACGCAGTGTCTCCTCGCCGCTCCGGCGAGGGCGGAGCGGGTGACCGGTTTCGCCACAGGCGGCATCAGCCCCTTCGGGCAGCGTCGCCGATTGCGGGTCTTCCTCGACTCCTCGGCGATGTCTTTCCAGACCGTGACCGTCTCCGGAGGGCGGAGGGGGATCCAGGTGGAGGTCTCGCCCGAGGCGATCCTGAGTCTCACCGAGGGTAAGACCGCCCCCATCGCGGAGGACTGAGTCGTCGGATCTAGGCTCCGAGCCATGGCCACCCGTCTCGAAGTCCTGCGCATGCTCGCCGAATTGGCCAAGCTGACCGCACTGGACGAGGGGAGCCCCCAGGCGTTCCGGGCCCGTGCCTACGAGAATGCGCTCCACGGGATCGAGGGCTATCAAGGGGAGCTCGAAGGGCTGACCAAGGCGGAACTGACAGCGATCCCAGGGGTCGGAGGCTCCACGGCCGACAAGATCCTGGAGCTCATGAGCACCGGCTCGGTGGCAAAGCTGGACGGGCTGCGGGCCAAGTACCCCCCGGCTTTCGTGGAGCTCTCCAAGATCCCGGGGCTGGGACCGAAGACGCTGAAGCTGATCCGGTCGGATCTCGGCGTGGAGGACATCGACGGGCTCAAGGCCGCCATCGCCGAAGAGCGACTGCGCGAGCTTCCCGGGCTGGGCAAGACCTCGGAGGAGAAGATCGCGAGGGCGATCGAGCGCCTCGGTCTGCACGGCAAGGACAGACGCACCCCGATCATCGAGGCCTTGCCGCTGGCCCGATCGCTGGCCGCCCGGATATCGGAGTTGGCGACGGTCGAGAGCGCGGTCCCGTGTGGGTCGATCCGTCGCTTCTCCGAGACGGTGGGCGACATCGACATCGTGGTCGCCACCACCGATCAGGCCTCGGTGGCCGAGTTCGTGCTCGGGCTGCCCGAGGTCGCCGAGGTGATCGGGTCGGGGGAGACCAAGACCTCTTTCCTGACCCGTGAGGGAATGCAGGTCGACGTGCGCACGGTGGAACCGGCTCAACTCGGTTCCGCATTGCTCTACTTCACCGGTTCGAAGGCCCACAACATCGCCCTTCGCCAGCGGGCCATAGACCGCGGGTGGCTGCTCAGCGAGTACGGGCTCTTCGAGGACGGGAAGGTGCTCGCTTCCGAGAGCGAGGAGGCGATCTACCACGCCCTGGCGATGGAATTCGTGCCCCCTCCCCTTCGGGAGGGATCGGGGGAGGTGCCGGCGGCGGCCGGCGAAGGGCTCCCCCACCTCGTGGAGTTGTCGGAGATCCGGGGCGATCTCCACTACCACTCCGATCGGTCCGGTGACGGGAGGTCGACGCTGGAGGAGATGGTCAGCGCCGCGATCGGACGTGGCTACGAGTACGTGGCGATCACCGACCACGGCGAGGACCTTGCGATCAACGGCTCGCCACGCGAAGTCATGCTCGAGCACCGGGCCAGGATCCGCCGGCTCCAGGAGCAGCACCCCGAGATCCGGATCCTCTTCGGGTGCGAGCTCAACATCGGCGCAGACGGAAGTCTCGACTACGACCCCGACTTCAGACTGGAATTCGACTACTGCGTGGCTTCCATCCACTCCCACTTCGACCTTCCCCCCGATCGTCAGACGGCACGTGTGCTGACCGCCCTCCGGGACCCCTCGGTCAACGCCATCGGCCACCTCAGTGGCCGCTACATCGGTCGGCGCCCCGGTGTCGAGCTCGACGTCGACTCTGTGCTCGAGGGGCTCGAGGTGACCGGGGTCGCTCTCGAGATCAATGGTGCCCTCGACCGGCTCGACGCCACATCGGAAGTGGCGCGGCAGGCGATGGCACGGGGGATCGACGTCGTGATCGACACCGATTCCCACCACACGAGTGAGTGGGTGCGGATGGGATATGGAGTGAGCTACGCGCAGCGAGGATGGGTGACCACGGACCGGGTGGTCAACACCCGGCCTGTCGGCGAGCTCATGGAATGGGCCGCCCGCCGTAGGTGAGCCCGGTTAGCTTCGGGGCCATGGCCAAGCAGTATGAGGCGACTCAGGGGGTGAACCGGCTCACCTCCTGGCTGGCGCGGAGGGGCTGGGGCAGAGTCGAGGTGATGACCACCACCGGTCGAAAGAGCGGCTCGCCCCGTCAGGTGCCGGTGAGCCCGATAGTCGTCGACGGTGAGGAGTACCTGGTCTCGCCGTACGGAGTCGTGAGCTGGGTGCGCAACGTGCGGGCCCGACCCATCGTGACGCTGCGTCACGGCAAGGTTCATCGGGAGGTCCGGCTCGACGAGGTCACCGGCGCGCCGGCGGCGCCGGTGGTGGCCGCCTACTACGCCCGGGAGAGTCACCCCCGCCCCTACATGGATGTGCCCGAGAGCCCGACCGTATCCGACTTCGCCGAGCGCGCCGAGCAGTTCCCTGTCTTCAGGGTCGGGCCCGTCGCATAGCCCGCGATCCTTGTAATTCGTCCCCGGCCACAGGAAGCTGTGCGTCTTGGCGACCCTCAAGGAGTCCGATCAGGTGGCCACCACCTTCGTTCTCGACACCTGCGTCCTGCTCGCCGACCCGCAGGCGCTGTACCGCTTCGACGAGCACGAGGTGGTGCTCCCGGTGGTGGTGATCACCGAGCTGGAGGGCAAGCGGCACCACCCCGAGCTGGGCTACTTCGCCCGCGCGGCGCTGCGGCTGCTCGACGAGCTGCGCGTGAAGCACGGCCGGCTCGACGCCCCGGTGCCGGTGGGCGAGTCCGGCGGGACCATCCGCGTGGAGCTGAACCACACCGACCCGACCTCGCTGCCCTCGGGCTTCCGGCTCGGCGACAACGACTCGCGGATCCTGGCCGTCGCGCTGAACCTCGCCGGCGAGGGACACGCGGTCACGCTGGTGTCCAAGGACCTGCCGATGCGGATCAAGGCGTCCTCGGTCGGCCTCGACGCGCAGGAGTACCTCGCCGAGCTGGCGCTGGAGTCCGGGTGGACCGGGATGGCCGAGCTCGAGGTGACCGCCGCCGACCTCGACGAGCTGTACGCCGACGGCGACCTGGACCTCGACGCGGCGCGGGACCTGCCGTGCAACACCGGGCTGGT
>LLBY010009164.1_pt9 | contig 15486 bp, 11 predicted proteins | sample 1489401 | NCBI WGS metagenome assembly LLBY01 (sample SAMN04092656, study PRJNA295927) | soil metagenome | biome: Soil prokaryotic community; feature: Bulk soil; isolation source: soil from tomato rhizosphere | host: tomato cultivar Hawaii 7996 | place: South Korea | collected 2011-11-01 | reverse complement strand
TGCCGGCAGGCAGGTTTTAGGAAATAGAAAAAGTCAAGATGAGTTCAATGTCATTCAGATTACTTTATAAATCAATTGGTCTTTTTATGGTATATTTGATTCTATAAATACCTGATTTATGAGTAATACATCTGCTTCAAATAATATCATTTTCACTACGGATCATCTCGATACCAATATATTATTGGATTTGTACAAAGCTATTTTAAGACCCAGATTGATAGAGGAGAAGATGCTCGTTTTATTACGCCAAGGAAAAATAAGTAAATGGTTTTCTGGGATTGGGCAAGAAGCCATTGCTGTTGGTGTCACTTTAGCTTTAAATAATGATGAGTATATTCTACCCATGCACAGGAACTTAGGGGTGTTTACTACTCGAAACATCCCATTGTATAGATTGTTTGCACAATGGCAAGGTAAAGCTTCGGGGTTTACAAAAGGCAGGGATCGATCGTTTCATTTTGGAACCCAGGAATATAAAATTGTGGGGATGATTTCCCATTTAGGCCCGCAATTAGGCGTTGCCGATGGGATTGCTTTAGCTTCAAAATTAAAGAATAGCAATCAGGTTACGGCTGTTTTTACAGGTGAAGGAGGTACGAGTGAGGGCGATTTCCATGAAGCCTTAAACGTCGCTTCGGTATGGCAATTACCGGTTTTGTTTTGCGTGGAGAATAATGGCTACGGACTCTCAACACCCACAAATGAGCAGTATAATTGCCAACACATTGCCGACAAAGGCATTGGTTACGGCATGGAATCACATATTATTGACGGCAATAATATTGTAGAGGTTTATACAAAAGTTAGCGATATTGCCAACAGCGTCCGCAACAACCCCAGACCCGTTTTGTTGGAATTCAAAACTTTTAGAATGCGTGGGCACGAAGAAGCGAGTGGTACTAAGTACGTACCGCAGGAGTTGATGGACGCTTGGGCTTTAAAAGACCCTGTTGCAAATTTTGAAACATTTTTGAAGGCAGAAGGTATTTTAACCGAAACCGAAGAAGCATCAATAAAGGACGCTTTTTTAAATGAAATTAACGAACATCTACATATTGCTTTTGCGGAAGAAGCTATCATTCCTTATGAAACTATTGAATTAAATGATGTTTATCAAGAGTTTAACTATCAGAATGTTACAAATTATTCAGAATTAAAGGAAATTCGATTTATTGATGCCATTTCCGAAAGTTTAAAACAAAGTATGACACGGCATCAAGACTTGATACTTATGGGTCAAGATATCGCCGAATATGGCGGTGCTTTTAAAATAACCGAAGGTTTTGTAGAGCAATTTGGAAAAGAACGGGTGCGAAATACACCCATTTGTGAGTCGGCAATTATCGAAGCCGCTATGGGACTATCTATTGCAGGCATGAAAAGCGTGGTTGAAATGCAATTTGCAGATTTTATTTCCTCGGGTTTCAATCCTGTGGTGAATTATTTGTCAAAATCACATTACCGTTGGGGGCAAAATGCGCAGGTGGTTTTAAGAATGCCCTGCGGTGGTGGCGTTGCTGCAGGCCCGTTTCACTCACAAACAAATGAAGCTTGGTTTACCAAAACACCAGGCTTAAAGGTGGTGTATCCGGCGTTCCCCTATGACGCAAAAGGCTTATTAAACACTGCCATTAATGACCCCAATCCTGTACTGTTTTTTGAGCATAAAGCCCTGTACAGAAGCATTCGTCAAGAAGTGCCGACCGATTATTACACCTTACCTTTTGGAGAAGCGTCGTTAATTCGAGAAGGCAACGATATTACCATCATAAGCTATGGTGCCGCTGTGCATTGGGTTTTGGAAACGCTAGACAATAATGCCCATATCCAAGCAGATGTTATTGATTTACGTACACTTCAACCCTTAGATACCGAAACTATTTATGCGTCAGTCAAGAAAACAGGAAAAGCCATTATTTTGCACGAAGACACTTTGTTTGGGGGTATTGCAAGCGATATTTCCGCTTTAATAATGGAACACTGTTTTGAGTATTTGGATGCTCCCGTAAAACGTGTTGGAAGCCTAGAGACACCTGTTCCTTTTGCCCCGCAATTAGAAACGCAATACTTACCTAAGAATAGATTTGACATAGCATTAAACGAACTCATCAACTATTGAACTAGTTTGTTAACTAAATGTTAACTAAATGACTGATTGAATGCGGTTTAAAGTGAAAAAGTGTCAGTTTTTCTGAAATTTTTTCAGTTTATTTCGCTTGGCATTTTATTTGTTTTATAGTTGTAAAATTATTGTTTAACTTAAAATATTTAATTATGAGTACTTTAATTCCAACAGTAAAAAATGACACTAAAAGGTCAGCAGAAACTAATTTTAATTTGTTACCAAGTTTACCGTCTTGGTTTGATGATATACTTGGTAAAGGGTTAGGAACCGAATTTATGTCTAACTTTAATACAGGCATCACTTTGCCAGCAGTAAATGTTATTAATTCTGATAATGAATTTATAATAGATATGGCGGTTCCCGGACTGAAAAAATCTGACTTTGAAATCAATATCGATAACAATGTGTTATCCATAGGTGTGGAAGCCAAAACAGAAAATAACGAAAAAAGTGAAAACTACACCCGTAGAGAATTTGGATACTCTTCATTTAAGAGAACTTTTACCATTCCAGATTCTGTAAACGCAGATAAAATTTCAGCAGATTATACAGATGGTATTTTAAAAGTCCATCTCCCAAAAAGAGATGAAGCCAAGAGGAAACCTGTGAAACAAATTAAAATTTCTTAAGAGAAAGAGGGCTTTAAGCCCTCTTTTTTTATTGATATACTCGGATTCGTAGCTAATTTGTATCTTTAAAACCTAAAATGGTCGTATGCGCAAAAAGATGTCCATAATCTTGTTTTTGCTTTTTTTACTAAGTTGTAAAAAAGCAGAAATACCTTTTGAAGAATATTACACCTGGCACAAGCTTAAGGTTACGGCATCGGCATATAATTCATTAAAAAACCAAACCGACTCCAATCCACATATTACCGCATTTGGAGATAGTTTAAAACCCGGTCTGAATTATATAGCTGTTTCCAGGGATTTGTATAGAAAAGGCTTAAAACATAACACGCCCGTAAAAATAAAAGGATTCGACAGTATCTTTTTTGTAAAAGACCGTATGCACCCACGCTGGAAAAACAAAATTGATATTTATATGGGTGTCGATGTCAAAGCAGCAAAACAATGGGGCAGAAAAAAGGTATCCATTTCCTATGGCGTATTGAAACCTCTTGATAGTGTTAGTAGGCGGTAGGCAGTAAGCAGTAGACAGTGGGCAGTGGGCAGTGGGTCGTAGAAGGTAGGCTGCTATGTAAAATTTGAAACATCGCATTATATTATGACACAAAAAAAGCTATAATTAATTTTACTTAAATATAGCTTCTTTTATTTACTACTTTTATTATGCTGTGTTATTTTGTTTCAGCTTCTATAAGCGTAAAAGGATAGGCTTCCCTAACTTTTTTTATTTCTTCATTCGATAAGTTATCTGATGGCTTTTTGAGTATGTTTTCTGAATATGTATTTCTTAGTTCGTAATAGGCTTTTGTCAATTCGTTTTGTACAGCAATAAATTGCCTGTAAGAGGTCTGTGGTCCGTTTTGTAAAGAAACAACAGCCACTTTCGGATTGTTTGATGCATCCAAGGATTGCTCGCCCGCACAATAGGCACAACTGCCATCTCCATTATTGTCTATAAAGTTTTTGGTCAGGTCTTTTAAGGCTTCAATTGAAACGATGTCATTTTCAACCATAATCTCATCATCATTGTTAATGACAATCCGCAAAATATTCCGTTCGTTAACAGGACTTGTGCAATCTATTCCTGGCGGACAGGCTTCGGGCATCACCCGACTAATTCCTTCGTCTGAAGAAATGGTCGCAGTAACCAAAAAGAAGATGAGTAATAAAAATGCAATGTCTGCCATAGAACCTGCATTTACTTCGGGCATTAATTTTGAATGTCTCATGTGTATGGATTTAGATGTTAATGTCATGAATGCCTCACAAAAACAATACCATAAGTATTACATTGCTAGAATTTTGAATGATGTAGTTGAGAATAAGTGATTGAAAATAGAGAATAGACAATAAAGAATGAAAAGAAATGGCAGCCATATCTAAGGGTGGTTTGTAACAAATTAGAAAAACTTCAAACTTTGTAAATTGTGGTTTTAATAAAATAATAAAAGGGCTATCTAAATTTAGATAGCCCTTTACTCACTACTCAATTTATAATTTATTTACGAGGAATAATATCGATTATTACCGTTCTGTTGTAAAAACGTTCCTCAGGGTGTTTGTTATTGAACTGTGACAGGTTTGGCTCTTCACCAAATCCATGCACTTCAAAAGTCACATCTGTTCTGCCTGTTTTTGCCAAGGCTTGCTTGATAATTGCATGCACGTCATTTGCGCGTGCTACAGACAATTTTTGGTTGTAAGCGGCATCGCCTATCACATCTGTATGGCCGTGGATAATTACTTTTCCGCTGGTTGGTATCTTTGGTGTAACCACTTCCGTAAGATACGTATTATACATCGCTATTGATTCGGAATCATTGAAGTTATAAGGCACGCTAAAACGCATGGCTTCTTCATTTTTAGAAGGCGTCCAAAGAACCATTTTGGTTGAGGTTTCTTTAACGACAGTTAAGCCTTCTTTTGTAATTCCTGTCATTTTCACGTTGTAAACACCTTCAGGTCGTGTGCCCATTATTGTTTTACCGGGAATAGTCACCACATCTTGTGTATAAGGTCCAAAGTTTTGTTTTTTACCATTATCATCTTCTATTTCCAATGTCCACGATGTAAAAGCATCTGCTCCACCTTCATTTTTAAAGGAAACATAACTTTCAACAGGTGCTTCCTGTACGTTTACAATTTTTACCGGTTTCAACGGGGCATCTGGGCCACTATGGAACTCTATTAACAATGCAGGTGAATTACTTTCTATCGAAACCCTTCGGTCTCCCTGACGTAGTAATTCAAGTTCTTCAGTAGCGCCCGGTTGTTCTGATGGGATTTTTGGTTTATTGCGACCTTCTGTAGTTATTCTGGAACCAGCAATAGCGAAAACATCGGTTAAATAACCCTTTACGGATTCAGCCATTGTTTTTGCATCATCAATTCCTTTTTCAGAAGAACCAACAAGTTTTATATTGGTGCCGGGATTTTTTACCATACGGTCACCAAGTATATTCAATATATTATAATATACAACCATTTGCCTTTCAGATCTTCCTGAAAGATTCGCAGGAGTGAATAATTGAACATTTTCTTCCTTAAAATCCTTTACGTCTTCCTTTTTCAATAGCACATAACGGTTCGGGATCTCTGTAGAGCCTAAATCGAAGAATACATAATTAATTACTGGAAACGTTTCTACTACAGTACGCTCTGAAGGAATATTTTCCGGGGCATTAACAGTAAAATTAACTTTTGAATCTATAATTTCCACATCATCTTCCTCTTCTTCGATAGTTGTATTTTTGCCTATTCCAAACTTAAGAATAGCACCTGCCCTGATGGTTGTGATATTCCAAGTTTCCGTAGATCTTGGTGACTGACCAAAATAGGGGTGGAATGCAACAAAAGGAGAAAGTACAAATTGAGTTTTGTTGTTTTGGGATGAAAGCGGGATGTCATATCCAGCACCAATTTGCATGGATATAATGGTGTTTTTTACTTCGCTAAAATCTCCTGTTTCTTCTGGTAACATTACCTGTTCAGGGAAAGCTGGGTTTGGATGCAACTGATAGGTAAACGATTTATCCATATTGAAAGCCAAACGTGGGCCGGCATATAAATAAAAATCATTTCTAAAAGGAGTAAAACGCAAACTTGGCTCTATAGTTAAGTAGCTGAGGTTGGTTGACAGGTCCATTGGGCAATTACATACAGATAATGTCTCGTCAAATTCCCCTTTTCGGCTGTCTAAGCCAAACTGTAACATCATACCCCATAAAGAACCAGGACGATAATATTCAATAGAAGGAGCAAGAAAAAGTCCTACACCAAAACCGTCACCAAACGCTGCAGGTACAGTTAAGTCAGCATTCAATTGCTGTGTACTACCTTGGTAGAAGTTGAAATTGGCTCCTGCAGCAACACCAAACCACCATGATGGTTTGGTAAATGTATCTTGTTCCTGTGCCTGTAGCGGCGCTTGAATCATGGCTATTATAAACGTAATTAAAACAGCGCTTTTTAGATTTAGTGTATAAGTGGACCAAACGTTGCCTAATCCCTTTTTTATATTATATTTTGTTTTCATGTTTCTAGGTAGTATTAAGGTCTGTAAATAAAGTTTGTACTAGTCAAAGTCACTGCTCCATTGCTGCAAAGCATTCTTCCCACAGCTTGTGAATAAGCATTCATGGTAACTGAAGTCAATGCAAGAACATTACCTTTAAATGACGTATAATCGCCTATTACAGCTGAGCTTCCCACTTGCCAAATAATATTTTTTGCCTGTGCACCACCTATTAGGATAACGTTACCACCGGCCGGTGATGGATATGGAGAACCTCCTACTGTAGTAAAATCACTTGCTATCTGGAAAATCCATTCTGCATTAGGATCACCTTGCCCATCAAGGGTTAGATTTCCATTTTGTATCATCAATGTTGAATTTGATTTGTAAATACCAGGAGGCAGTGTTTGACCACCTAAATCTCCTGCTACAGTAGCTGGTGCAGGTGAAGTTGCTCCCTCTGCAGCCAGATAGGCTGCGGTAAGGTCATCTTTAGCTTGTAATAACATAGCAGGTACGGGGTCTGCATCATCAGCTGCATAAAAATCACCATTGAATATAAGTCCTGGACCACCATCTACATCAAAAAAGCCTGTTATTGAAGATCTAGCACCGGGATATATACCTATATCCAAATCATGTATTTCACTTGGTCCTGCATTATTGCTTACAGCTACTCCAGAGATTATACCAAAACGTTCTACAGAGCCTAAATCAATCGTTGGTTCAAAGGGTGTTCCAGCTGTAGTAAATTCCCATTCATAATTATTTGCTAACGGAATACCTGCTACATTGGTGGCTCCCGTTGTAATAGTAGCCTTGTATAAAGTACCTGGCAAAAGATCAACTGAAGGAACAAAAGAGGCCGTTAAAGCGTTATAACTTATTGTACCTGTTATAAAATTTGTCCCTTCCTGTAAAGTGAAAGTGGTTTCATCTATAGTGGCCAGATCCATTGGCTCGCTAAACGTTGCTGTGATTGTTTTATCAAGTGCTACGTCTATTTCATTGTCTTCAGGATCTGTGGAAATCACCATAGGTGATATCAAGGTTCCTGTGGTGAAGCTCCACTCATAATTGTTTTCCAAGGATATACCTGTGGTATTGGTTGCATCTGTAGTTATTGTTACAGAATATAGCGTATTTGCATCAAGGTTTGCCGAAGGGGTAAAAGTAGCTGTAACATCATTATAGGTTACTACTCCAGTTATAGCTGTAGAACCGTCCATTAAAATAAAACTTGTTTCATTTATAGTGAGTGGATCCATTTGCTGGCTAAATGTTGCGGTGATTATCGTATTTATTACAACATCTGTTTCATTATCTTCAGGATTAGTGGAGATGACCATTGGTGAGACAGTTGCACCAGTACTGAATGTCCAAACATACTCTTCCTGTAGGGCATTGCCATTAAGATCCTTTACTGAAGTTTTTATCCTTCCGGTGTATGTTGTGCTTATTTCCAGAGGAGCTGCTGGTGTAAAGGTTGCAGTAAATCCATTATACGTTACAGTACCTGTAATAGCTGCTCCCGACTCAATAATAAAAGATGCCTCTGTTATAGTTGTGGGGTTCATTTCCACATTGAAGGTCACTGTTATAACCTGGGAAAGCGGTACATTAGTAGCATCATTTTCCGGATTGGTTGCTATAACCAGAGGGCATATTCCAATGGTTTCTATAAAATCGTCTTTCTCGCAAGCTGCAAAAAGGACAAGCATTATTAATGTGAAAATTGATAATGGTTTAAATGTTTTCATTTATTAATGGGATTTAAAAGCATCCGTAGTAAACGGAATAGGCTTGGGGTTATTTATGGGGCAAAGGTGATTTTTTAAAACAGTAAAAGAGTTACATAATTAAAAGTAAAGATTGCAATATTCATACATTTAATATGACTGGAGATCCTATAACGCATTGTTATATGTACGGTGTCTATCTTCATACATCATGTATGGTGATAATACCTTAAACGAATTATTTTGAGTGGAATGAAGTGGTAGAAAGAGGAAAACAGTAAAAAAAACTACTGTATCGATTACTAAGTGAACTGATAGAATATTAAAGGTCTTCAATATTTTCCTTGCGTTTTTCTTTTAGTTTTTTGTAAAAACTAGGAGTAAGCCCGGTTACTTTTTTGAACTGATTAGAAAGAGCACCCACACTGCTATAATTGAGCTTCTGGGAAATTTCAGTAAGGTTTAGCTCGTCATAGATAATCAGTTCTTTGACCCTTTCAATTTTATGGAGGAGAATGAATTGTTCGATAGTGATTCCTTGATTTTCTGAAAAAGTATTAGCGAGATACGTGTAATTGTAATCCAGTTTTTCACTTAGGTAATTGGAGAATTTAATTTTTAGAATTTCATCTGAATGATGAATCATTGTAATGATTACATTTTTTATTTTTTCAATAAGCATGGCTCGCTTGTCATCCATTAATAAAAGCCCTGATTTCAATAACAAAGATTTTAGTTGCTCTCGCTGCCTGTCAGATATCTCCTCTAGAATATTCACTTCCCCTAGATCTACTGTTACATAATTCAAACCGAGGGCTTTTAACTTCTCTTTCACTATCATCTTGCAGCGATTACTAACCATGTATTTAATATATAATTTCATTCAGGGCATTTAATGAAAGCTAATATAAACAAGTTTTTTTAATCTCAATCACTCCAGATATTACAGGTGATTTTTTAAAGTAATTAGTTTTAAAAGAGAAGACGTTCGATAAGATAAATTCTTTTTATAATTGTAGGTTTTAGTTGGCTTTTTGTTTATTTAATCAAATATAGATAGACAATAGATAATAAAAAATAGGAGGATAGAGAGATAGACAAGAAAGTACGCTTCCTCTTGCCGTCACAAAGCCGAGCCTAGCCGTAGTCATACGTTAGTGGGCAATAAACAATAATCAATAAAAAATAAACAATAGAGAACGGAACGGTTTTTGTTAAATGATTGTAAAATATAGTGGCATATAAAGGTGTTTTTAAGATAAAAAAATATCTTTGATAAATAATTAAGCCATTAATTAGTATAAACCCAAAACTATTTTATAAAACTGATGAAGTTATTTTTATCATTTTTTATGTTATTAACGGCCACGTTTTTTGCTAACGCCCAAATAGATAGTAAAAATAAATCTACAGCTATTCCTGCGGTTGAAAGTAAAAAGGAAACCGATGACACCCCTAAAATAGCGCCTTCACAACCCAATACCACAAACAATACGACTTTTGGGAGTTTAAATGTACCCAATTTATCAACGGGCATGGAAACACCTAAAAAAGAGTTTTCATTGTTTGGCGAGAAATTCGGGAATCCTGGCGAACTTTACCAAAAGCAACTGGATGAACAGTTAGCAAACACCAAGTTAAGTCCTGAAGAAGTCGAACAACGTAACGGTAGTTTAACCGACCAATACTTTGGTGATTTTAAAAGTAAAGCAAAATTTGTTAATGTTGCATACCGTGATCACGGCTATGTAGATGGCGATTTAATACAGGTATTAGTCAATGACGATGTGGTACAAGCTAGGGTCTTTTTAAACGGAGGCTTTAGTGGCTTTAAACTCGATTTACAAAAAGGCTTTAATAAAATAGACTTTTTAGCCTTAAACCAAGGAGAATCTGGACCAAACACCGCAGAATTTAAAGTGGTTGATGATATGGGTAATTTGGTTTCGGCAAACCGCTGGAATCTTGCTACCGGTGTAAAAGCTACCATTATTATTGTGAAGGAATGAAGCTAAAAAGTAAACTGTAATGTCAGTTTGAGCGCAGTCGAAAACCTTATTAGTCAGATTGCCAAAGCATTTAGCAAGCTGCGCTTTTTCTTCAAATAAAAAATATATTTTCGTTTTCGATAATGCTCAATATATTTACTTCTAAATAACTTCTTAAGAAACTATCTTATCAATCAACCGCAATTCATCCTCGGTAAAACTCAAGTTGTCCAACACTTTTACATTTTCTTTTAATTGATTGGCAGAACTGGCTCCAATTAAAACCGATGCAACCTGTGGCTGTCTTAAAATCCAAGCAATAGCCATTTGTGATAGTTTTTGACCTCGCTCTTGTGCGATAGCATCCAAAAGCTGTACTTTCTCCAAGTTACTGGTTACGGTATCGATATTCAAATAGGTTAAATTCCTAGCGGCTCTGGAATCTGTGGGTATGCCTTTTAAATATTTATCGGTAAGCATGCCTTGCGCCAATGGTGAAAAGGCGATGCATCCTACACCATTTTGTTCCAAAGTATTTAAAAGACCATCTTCAACCCATCTATCAAACATCGAATAGCGAGCCTGGTGGAGTATAAACGGCACATTTAAACGCTTTAAAATAGCGGCAGCTTCTTGGGTGTCTTTAGGTTGGTAATTGGAAATACCCACATATAAGGCTTTTCCTTGATGTACTATATCTGCCAACGCACCCATGGTTTCTTCTAAAGGTGTATTAGGGTCTGGTCTGTGGTGGTAAAAAATATCTACATAGTCCAAGCCCATACGTTTCAGGCTTTGGTCCAAGCTCGATATTAAATATTTTCTGGAACCCCAATTACCATAAGGTCCGGGCCACATATCGTAACCTGCTTTGCTGGCTATAAACAATTCATCTCTATAACTTTTGAAATCTTTTTTAAAGATGGTTCCAAAATTTTCTTCCGCAGAACCATACGGAGGGCCATAATTATTTGCCAAATCAAAATGGGTAATCCCCAAATCGAAAGCACATCTTAAGATCGCTCTGCCATTTTGGATGCTATCAACAAATCCGAAATTATGCCATAATCCAAGTGATAGGGCAGGTAAAAGCACGCCGCTTTTTCCGGCTCTATTGTAGGTCATGGTTTCATAGCGTTGTGAATCGGCTAAATATTCTTTTGCTTCAGATTTATCGTTGATTTGCATAGTTTGAAAAATTACAGATGGCAAATGTATCAATTAGTTTTAACTAATAAAAAAGAGAAAGCCTTTTGGATCTAATTCCAAAAGGCTTTACTAAATAAAAGGCGTTATTTATTTTTTTATAGGTTGCTTTATCTCTGGTTTTAAATGTTTGGCAAAAAATCCCATCATGGTTTTATATAAAGCAATCGAGTTTTCTTCTTTAGCAAATCCATGGCCTTCATCGTATCTTACCATGTAAGGCACATCAAACCCTTTTTCACGCAAACTGCTCACAATTTGATCGGACTCATCGATGTTTACTCGAGGATCGTTAGCACCTTGAACTACAAACAGCGGTTTTTTAATTTTATCAACGTGAAACACAGGAGACACTTCTTCCATAATAACTTTTTCCTCTGGAATATCAGAATCGTACCATATTTCTTTTACAATCTCAGTGTAAGGTTTCCAATATTCTGGAAACGAATTAAAAAAAGTAAAGATATTTGAAACTCCCACATAATCTACACCGCATGCATATAAATCGGGTGTTTTTGTTAAACCACGCAATACGGCATAACCACCGTGACTACCACCATAAATAGCGGCGTTGTTTTTATCTACCCAACCTTGTTCAGCTACGTATTTTAAACCATCTTCAACATCATCCATCGCTTTTCTGCCTATTTGCTTGAAGCCTGATTCTAAAAAAGCTTTTCCGTAACCACCGGAGATTCTAAAATTAACTTGAAGTGTTGCATACCCACGGCTCGCAAACAATTGAGCTTCTGGGTTAAAACCCCAAGAATCCCTAATACCTTGAGGACCTCCATGTGGATTTACAATTACAGGAACTTTTTTGCCGTTAAGTGCTTCTTTTGGCAATGTTATGTAACCATGAATTGTTTTTCCATCTCTACTTTTAAAGGTAATTGGACGCATTTCTGCCATATCTTTTTCAATAAGATTTGGCATTAAATTGTACAGCAATTTGAATTCCCCTTTTTTTACATCGTATGAATAATAAGTGCCGTATAATTTATCACTTTGAATGAAAATTAAATATTTACTTTCGTCATCGGTAACATCAGCAATGGAATAGTTGTAGTTAGGGAATTTAGTGGTTATTTTCTTGTGAAGTTTTTTATAATAATCGCTTACAGGTACCACCACTCTTTTTTCTCCTTCGTAAACAAAATAATCCAATTCATAATTTCTGTTTCTAGATAAACTCATTCCCGAAACATCATAATCATCATTTGAAAATAATTTTTTAATAGCCTTATCCTCTTTAAGATCATACAAATAAATTTGGGTTTTATCGCTATCCAAATTTGAAATAACATAGGCTTCATGCGGATTTTTAGATGCATAGTTGAAAGATGAAATGCTAAAATTATCCTTCCAATTCAATTGTTTTTTTACCTCATAATTTTCTCCATCTATTGTGTAATACAGGTCTACATTTACCCCGTTACGCATTTTGGAAAAACCTCGTAGTTTACCATCTTTATCAAATTCGTAACCATTTATGGGATTTGCAGGATCTTCGTTTTTATATAATTGCACAAGATCCCCGGTTATGATATTGATTTTGTAAGGCTCGAATATTTGAGGGTTATTTTTATTCATAGAAATAATCATATGATCTTTATCCTCTTTTAAACCTTCCAATATTTCAACCTTAACACCCTCATAAGGCGTGAGTTCTTTTTGGTTGGTTCCATCAATATCTACAGCAAATAGATGATAATTCTCGTTGCCGCCTTTATCCATGACGTATATTAATCTATTGTCGTTGGCCCAGCCAAAGCCACGTATAAGTTCTTCTTTTTCTTCAATAACTCTTTTAACCTCATTAGTTTCAAGGTTTTTTACGTATACATGGTTTTTTGCATTTTCGTCTTTCTCTCTATAAGATAAATAGGTTCCATTAGGAGAAAAACTAAAGGATCTTGCTTTTGGTCTAGCAAAATAATCTTCAACAGCATATTTATAATTTGTAGGATTCCAATTTGATAATTTTTCTAATTCGGCTTCAGAAGTTGGGAGTGAGGGATTGCCTGGCACTGTTTTTACTGTTTTTGATAGGGATAATGGAAATTCGGCGCCACCTTGATAAAATGTTCCTGTAATGGTAGCTTCTTTTAAAATACCGACATATTTTATACCTGCCTGGTTAAATTTAATGGTTAATGTATTATCGTCAAAAAGCGTTTCATCCATGGGGATGCCCATAGCGCCCTGGGTTGGACTGTCCATTTGGGAGCTATAACCTTCATTTTCACTTTTCACATCGAATACCAGGGGGATTTCAGTTCCTTGAACCAATAATTTTCCTTCCCACGATCCAACAATGTCTTGGGCTTTTACTTGAGTTACCATGCATAAAAACAGCATTAAAGCAACATTTAATTTAAAAATTGTAGTTTTCATGTTAACTAGTTATGATTAAGAAATAAGGATGTTAATTAATAATAATATATCTCTTACAAGATAATACTATTTCATTAGATGTTAAAAATTAAGTTTTGTTACAAAAATCAATTAAAAAAATAAGGAATGTTAAAATTCATTTGAAATTTTATAGCAATCATGCGTCATAAACCCTTTAAAGGTATTATTTTTGCACGCCTTATATTAAGAGATACGATGTCTATATCAAAAACAGAATTAGAAGAAAGAAAAGCGGGTAAAGATTTATACAGCTACCAAAGGGGCGCTATCAATAAAATTTTTAAAGCTTTTGAGGAATCTCCTGATGATTACCATTTGCTATATCAATTACCGACAGGTGGGGGAAAAACGGTCATATTTTCAGAAATTGTAAGACAGTACCTTAAACACCACAAAAAGAAGGTGTTGGTCATGACGCACCGTATCGAGTTGTGCAAGCAAACTTCGACCATGCTTACCGAGTTTGAAGTTGTAAATAAGGTCATTGATAGTAAAGCCGATTTAAGCGACCAAGGCAATTACAGTTGCTTTGTTGCTATGGTTGAAACCTTAAACAATAGGCTAAACGACGATAAACTGGATATTTCCGATATAGGTTTGGTTATCATTGATGAGGCACATTACAATTCATTTACCAAACTATTTAAGTTTTTCAGTCAGTCGTTTATTTTAGGGGTGACCGCAACACCTTTAAGTTCGAGTATCGAATTACCTATGACCGATAATTACGATGAGTTGATTGTTGGGGAAAGTATCGAGTCGCTTATTGAAAACGGGTTTTTGGCACGGGCCGAAATGTTTACCTATAACGTGGGTTTAACCTCGTTGGTGGTTGGTGCGAACGGTGATTATACAGTTAAATCATCGGAAGACCTGTATACCGATAACGATATGCTTACCAAACTATTACATGCTTACGAAGAACGTTCGAAGGGTAAAAAGACCCTGATTTTTAATAATGGTATCAATACCTCTTTACACGTTTACGACACCTTTAGAAGGGCAGGGTATCCTGTGGCGCATCTTGACAATACCAATACCAAGAAAGAGCGCGCCATGATTCTTAAATGGTTTAAGAAAACACCAGATGCGGTATTAACATCGGTGAGTATTTTAACCACTGGTTTTGATGAACCTACGGTAGAGAGTATTATTTTAAACCGTGCGACCAAATCGTTAACCCTTTACTACCAAATGATTGGTCGTGGTTCCCGTATCTTAAAAAATAAAAAGACCTTTAGTGTTATCGATTTAGGAAACAACTTTCACCGTTTCGGTCCTTGGGGCGACAATTTAGATTGGCAACGCATCTTTAAATCGCCCAATTATTATCTGGATTCCATATTGAGTGACGAAGACCTTGAAAGCAACTTTAGGTATGAAATGCCCGATGAATTGCGTGCCGAGTTTTCAAAATCAAAGGAAGTGTATTTCGATATTCAAAAAACCTATGTGGATTCCATTAGAAATGGTGAAACTTCAAAAGTGGTTTTAGAGCGTTCCATTGAGCAGCATGCCAAAATCTGTGTAGAAAATAGCGAAGATGTGTATGATGCTTTAGGTTTGGCCAAAATGCTGGGGGATGATATTGATTTTAGAATTCAGCGTTACACCAAATGCATTAGCAAAAGCACTTTTAATTTTGTTGAATGGCTGAAGGATGATTACAGAAAAAAACTAAACTCGTATTTACGTGCCAATTTCGACGCTGTTTTTGAAAGTATTCATGGGTACCCGCCGGAGGATTAGAAATAGGAGTTGAGGAGTTTAGTAGTGAAGTAGTTAAGTAGTTTAGGAGTGGAGGAGTTTAGTAGTGTAGGAGTTTAGGAGTGGAGGAGTTCATCTCGAACAACTCATAACTCTA
>LLBY010002154.1_pt1 | contig 15495 bp, 11 predicted proteins | sample 1489401 | NCBI WGS metagenome assembly LLBY01 (sample SAMN04092656, study PRJNA295927) | soil metagenome | biome: Soil prokaryotic community; feature: Bulk soil; isolation source: soil from tomato rhizosphere | host: tomato cultivar Hawaii 7996 | place: South Korea | collected 2011-11-01 | reverse complement strand
GCAAATGCCATTGCCATTCTATGATCGTTGTAAGTTCCTATTCTTATATTCGGATTAATCTCTGAAGTAGCGACCAAAGTCAAACTGTCATTGGTTACAGAAATATTAGCTCCTAACTTGCTCAACTCAATTCGCAAGGCTTCCAATCGATCCGTTTCTTTAATTTTTAAAGTATGAAGTCCCGTCAAATGACATCCGATTCCTAAACCAAGACAGGTTACCACAATAGTTTGAGCTATATCCGGAGTATTATTCAAATCAAAAGTTACATCTTGAAATTTGAACTTTTTATTTTTAGTTAAGCTAATGCTATTGCCGTTGAATTGCGTTTCCACTCCCATTTCTTTATAAATAGAAACCAAGGCCGAATCTCCCTGTAAACTGGATTGTTTGTAACTGCTTAAGGTAATATTTGCCTCATCAGCAAGTGCCGCTAAACTAAAAAAGTAAGAAGCCGAACTCCAATCGGACTCAACGGTCATTTCTTTCGATTCTACTTCTTGTTTTGGATACACTTTAATCACATTTCCTTCAAAACTGGTTTGAATATTCAAATCATTTAGCAAAGCCAAAGTCATTTTGATATAAGGAATAGAAGTAATCTCTCCTTCTAAAGTCAACTCAATTCCGTTTTCTAATTTTGGTGCTACCAATAACAAAGCCGAAATATACTGACTGCTCACATTAGCTGCCATCGTTACTTTAGATTGAGTGATTTTTTGTCCTTTGATTTTAATCGGCGGGTAGCCTTCTTCTTTCAGGAAAGAAATATCAGCGCCTAACTGACGTAAAGCTTCCACCAAAATTTTAACCGGACGTTCCTGCATACGACTGGAACCCGTTAAAATTACTTCGCGCCCTTCTTTTACAGCAAAAAATGCGGTAAGAAAACGCATTGCTGTTCCGGCGTGATGAATATCTACTACTTCTTCGTTTCCACTCAAAGCCATTTGCATTACCTCACTATCGTCAGAATTAGAAGTATTGCTCAAAGTAATATTAGGAAATAATGCCTGTAACAACAACAATCTGTTGGTTTCACTTTTAGATCCTGTTACTTCTATTTGAGCATTTAGATTAGAATGGGTTGTTTGTAGTAGTAAATTCATTTTAGAAAATTATTAGGTATGAATTATAATTATTCCTGCGTTTTTAACATTCATAATTTTGAAGGCGCAATTTAGCACTCCCAATTCACAATTCATAATTCACAACTGATAATTATTTCAATTTTTCATTGTTTTTGTGACGGTCTTTATCACGTACCGATTTTAGATCCATTTTTTTATCAAAAGCCGCTTGTAAATCAATCCCTGTTTGATTTGCCAAACACAACACTACAAAAACCACATCGGCCAGTTCTTCGCCTAAATCTTTACTCTTATCACTTTCTTTCTCAGATTGTTCCCCATAACGACGGGCAATAATTCGTGCAACCTCCCCTACTTCTTCTGTAAGCTGAGCCATATTAGTCAATTCATTAAAATAACGAACACCGTGTTCTTTTATCCAGGTATCTACGTCTAATTGGGCGTTTTTTAAGTTCATACTATATTTTTTTAAGTACTATTTTTTCTTTTTCTTTATCTACTATTTTTTGATAAAAATCTTTAAGCATGGAATAATCTTCAGCAGAAACTATAGTCTTTTTAAATTCAGTTTGTACTGCTATCTGAATTCTGTTATCATTTTTAACCAAAAAACATTTAAAAGTCAAAGCTCCATTTCCAGCCGACAAATTTATTCCATTTGGAATTGATTCCACTTCAAAACCTTCAGGAATTTCAAGATTAATCATGTATTTCTTTTGAGTTGGATATCCAAAATAAACCGGCATTTTTCTATTTTCCTGAAGAAAAGGGTTTTTATTCATTGTAAAAAACAACATTGGATTAATAAAAAACTCTTTTCCAATAATCTCCGTATGATTCACAGATTGAAAAGAAAAACTCTCATCCACAGGCTCTAACAAATCTTCGTTCTTATTTTTCACTTCATAGTTACTAATTTCAACGCCGTTATAAGAATTTTCGATTCTCTCTATATAATTATCCGTATTTGTCTGAGCGAATTTTTCTCTGTAACTATAAGCCTCATAATTGGTTTTACGGCTTCGAAAATCACCCGTTATCTTTCCCGATGCATCTATTTTTGCCATTACATTACAATTTACTACTGATGGAATTGAAGGTAACAAGTTAACTTCTTGAGAAGTTCCATCGGCTTTTATTAACCGTCCGGTCCAATTTAAAGCATTCAGCGGCAAAATATTCTGAGTTGTATATTTATGAGTTGCGTCCAGCAATATTAGTTTACCATCAATATCAATCATTGCAACTACATAATTAAAAACAGTTCTACCTGGAAATACCGGAATTCCGTGATTTATTGTACTTATTAAAACCGGATTAGCTTCAACACCTGCTAATCTCAACATCGATATCAAGATAAAATTTATCTCTGCTACATTTCCAGTTCTTTCTTCATAAGCCTTAACAACACCTTTATCTGCATAATAACCATATTCCTGATTCCAATTCATTTTTTCCTGAACAAACTTAAAAATTTTATTAAGTCTTTCATCCTTAGAATCTTCACTTTTCAGAAGTAATTTAACATCATTAACTAAATAATTAATTTCTGCTAATTGGTTTCCAAAATTTTTATTCTCAAAAATAGTTTTAGCAACCCCTTCCCAAGTAACAGAATAATCTTTAACAGGCTGCTCAGGGAATCGTGTTCTTTCTAATTCATTATGAAGAGAGCATTGATAATTCCTTATATTATCAACAAATTCTTCCTCTTTCAAGGCAGGAACATCTTTAGCTATATAACTACTGCTAATTTGTTTATAGGTCATCAATCTGGTTTGCCCATATTCATTGGCAAAACTAACAGAACCTTGATTTACTTTAGAATCTGATTTAACATCAACATATCCTTTTAAAATGGTTTTATAAATATAATATTCAGGTATTTCTGTTTTATATTCTGCATAATTGACAGGAATAGTATATTGGAAATCACAAACAGGAAATCTAACCAGATTTTCAGACTTAAGCAAATAACTAAACTCAATAACCGAACCTACTTTGACATTTGGCATGGACAATTTTGCCATTTTCCAGTCATCATTAATTTTAGTTTTAAAAACCCCCTCACTATTTAATTTAGTTTTTACGACATCTCCATTTTCCAAATTATACGTAACCGCATCAGAAAAACTCAACATTTCATCACTTAGATTATCGTATCCTATATAATATGGCACTTCAAAATTAGCCCAACTTAGTCCTCCTTTCTTGTAAATTTTTATTCTATAAGTAAACTCATGATTCATCACAAAGCCTTTCTTAATATCATAAGTAAAAAAAGTTCTGCCCTTTTTATACAAAATCGCTGCCGTAGCGCTAGTATCAATTGGATGCTTTTTTTCTTGTAACTCTAAAACAGAAACCCTTCCTGTTTTAAATTCTTGTGCTTTCACAGAAATTACCATTAAAAATGCTGCAAGAATTACCTTAAGACGAAACAACTTCATATACTTAAATCTTTTTTAGTACTATTCTCTCATTTTGTTTCTCTATACTTTTTTGAAAAAAATCTTTCAAAGTAGCATAATATTCGGGCGTAACGATAGAAGAGTAAATATCAGAAGTGGAAACAATTTGAATCTGACCATTATTATTTGCAATTACGAACCTAAAAACACCTATTTTCTCCCCTCCATCAACAGTCATTGATTTAGGCATAGACTCCACCTCATAACCTTCAGGAATCTTTAGACTAATAGTATATTTCTCCTGAATTGGATAACCAAAATCAACCGGGTATTCTCTTACTTCCTGCTTAAATGGATTTTCTTTTACAGCAAAAAAGGCCATTGGTGATATGTAAATTTTTCCGTTTATCACTTCAGATGTTTTATTATCTCTAAATGAGTAATTTTCAATTACAGGTTTTGACAAATCCAACTCATTTTCTCTTTCATAATCATCAATCTCAATGTTACTATTTCTACTTTCTAAAGATTCTAAATAATTATCTTTATTAGTAACCAAATGTTTTTGTCGAAACTTTAAAGCTTCATGATTTACATGATATTGCTTAACTTTACCATTAATAACTCCTTCAGAATCAATAGTAGAAATAACTGACACAAATTCTCTGGAATTAATTTCAGGCATTAAATTAACATTTTCAGAAGTACCATTTTTACGTATTAAACGGCCAAACCAATTTAAATCCCTTAATGGCAAAATGTTAGGAACGGCATATTTTTCAGTGGCATCTAGCAAAATTAAACCTTTATCTGTTTCCACTGCAGCTATAACATAATTGAAAGCAGTTCTATTAGGAAAAAAAGAAATTCCGTTTGAACGGGTACTTAACAATACCGGATTAGCATTTAATTCCGAATAACGTAACATAGCCGTAAGCATAAGGTTAATATCAGCTACATTACCCGCTCCATTTTTATATGCTTTCCTTACTCCTTCTTCACAGGAATAACCATAATAACCATTCCATTTCACCTTAGTCTTTACAAAAGTAAACACAGCTTCTATTTTCTCTTCTAAGGTATTTAATCCTTTAATAATCTGATTTAAATCGTCTTCAAAATAACCTGTCTTATTCAATTCAGGTCCAAAATCATCATACTTGTAAATTGTTTCAACAACAGCATCCCAATTAGTGGAATACTTCTTCGGTAAAGCATTTGGAAACTGAGTCATTGATAGTTCATGCTCAACAGAAGTAGTATAATTTCGGATATTATTAACGAAAGCCTCATCCTTAATTGCCGGCATATTTTCAACCAAATAGGTCGTTCTTGTTTCGGTATAATTTACATTATCGCTTATAAAATTAGTACTTACTGCTCCACCAAAACCGTTTGTTACCCTTTCCTTAGAATCAATTCTTATTGTCTTAGTACTCTTGACAACATTTACTGTTGGTCGTACGAATCCTTTCACATTAGTATTAAAAATAAAATATTCCGGAACAAGAGTAACATACTCTGAATAATTTACCGGAATATCTGATTGAAAACACCAATCTCTTGGATTACCTATACTGGGTGTGTGCAAAGTGTATTCATATTCAATTACAGAACCTTCCTTCACATTTGGCAACGTAATTTTCTTCTGTCCCCAATATTTATTAATTACTTCATCAAATTCGCCATCACTTTTCAATTTAGTTTTTTCTATTTTTCCATTAACAAGATTATAAGTTGCCACATCAGAAAAAACGACTTTTTCTCTTAAGCTATTTTCCAAATAATAACGTACAGCCTTATTTGCCCATTCATACCCTTCTTTTTTATATATTTTTATTCTTGCTTTAACAACAAGCTCAATCTCAAAACCACTGGTCTGGTTATAGACCAAATTGCTTACTCCTTTTTCAAAAAGAATAGCCGCAGCAGCAGATGAATCTTTAGGATGAACTTTTTCTTTTAACTCTTCGATGGAAACTTTTCCTAGGCGAAAATCCTGAGCATTAGAACTAAAAACCGTCAAAAACAGTATAAAAGTTATTATTGAAAATTTGATTTTCATTTTGTTTAGATTTTGGTTAAAATAATTTTAGCATTATCATTTCTTGAGACTTGATCCATAAAAAGTCGGTATTCTTCATACTCATTATTTGAATAAACGCCCTTATGAACATAAAATGTTCTTTTATAAACCAAATGTTGATTATCTTTCTTCGTAATTTCGGTTTTATAATCTCCAAATCTTGAACTTAATTCCAAATTAGCAGGCAGAAACTCAATTGAAAAATTCGTTGGTAAAACAACTTCAATTTCATCTTCGTCCAAATAACCTCTTTGGATTTCAAATGGATATTTTCGATTTCTAATCCGTTTTACAGCATTTCCCTGTTGGTTGTATACATTTACCGAAAAAAACAACTTATTTCCTGAAATATTAGCGTAATTTGCTGCATTTATAGAAACATCCTCTATAAAGGTTACTTTGTCCTTATCATTAGTAAAAACAATCTTCCCCAGTTTCAAATTATTTATATTACTCCAATATTCTTTATAATGTGTCTCCTTTTCATTGGGTTGAGCATGTTCTAACCTGGCTTTATTACTATATTGCGAACCTTCTGAAACAATCGATATATTCCCTGACAAACTCCCTTTCTCATCTAAAAGATAGGTTCCTTTACTTTTTTGCAAATTCCCTTTGTCTTCATAAATCTTAGTATGTACAATCTCACCACCAGTTGGTTTAATAATTAAAACAGTTCTGTCATCAGTGAACTTTCCCTGATAACCAAAAGGATCATCCTGACTGGTACATTCTAACCATACATAATCATTTTCATAAGGAATGGCTAAAATCATGTGATTTCCCTGTATAGAAACAAAATCTGATGCGATATCTCTTTTGTAAGTATCACCATAAAGAATTGTGTTATAAGAAGGAACACCTACTAATTCTAAAAGTGCTCTGGTATAGTTTGTTAATGCTTTACAATCACCATAACCCAATCGATCAACATCAGCGGCCATCATCGGTTTCCAACCTCCAATACCTACCTGAACACTTACATATCTTGATTTCTTTTGTACATAATCATAAACAATTTTTGCCTTCTTAATAACATCTGTTTCAGTACCAACCAGATTTTTAATTTTTGCTTCCGTCTCCGTAGTTAATTGAGCTGTCCCGTCCAAAATTTCATCATAATACCACTTACCAAAATCTTTCCATGATTTTGCATTTCCATCCTTGCCTTCCAGATTAAAACTATCTAAACTCATGAGTAATCTGGGAAAAACCATTGTTGGCGAACAATAAGGTTCCTGTTTTTGAGCCAAAATAGATTTTGCGGTATATTTTAATTGAGTTGATGTATCTGTATTTTTTTCAATATTAAAGCCGTTGAAATTAATTTCCTTTTTCTTGAAACCAAGATTTCCAGAAACGTTAACAGTTAAAACACTTAACTCTGTACCCACAAAATAATTCTTAAACGGATACCAACTAGGTATAAAAGCTGTATTAGAAGTTTCAATTTCACTATCAAAAACAACAGTAAATGGATATTGTGTAGGAGTATAATCTAAATAAATATATCGCGCATCTGAAAAAAGTGTACTTCCACTAATAGCACTAACATCTTTAAAATCTTTTCGCTTTATTTTCTTTATCTCATTACCTAATACATCAAGAATTCTAGCTTCAATATTTTTAACCGATATTTTTTTATCATAATTCTCAAAAGCATCAATTGCAGAAAGTCCTTTTTCATTAAATACCGTAATTACCCTTTGGCTTTTTATATTCATACTTCTTTGCGAAGTAATATTTATATCAATTTGATTTAAACGAACAACTGCATCGGCATTTTCTTTTAAACTATCAGGAATCTGCGAAAACAGATATTCTTTTTTTTGTGCCTGTAGCTGTGACACCAAAAGACTGAAAACAATTAAAACTTTTATTTTTAAAATTTGCATAAGCTTTTCAAGAATTAAAATTAGCTAAAAAGAAAAATCAAAAAATCTTAATCTAGTGATTTCTAAAGATTAAATGGCAACTTTTTAAACAATCGAAAATCTCAAAAATAAAACAAATCATACAAAAACCAAATAAAAATTTTAGATTTTTTTAACAGGTTTTTTTTTCGTGACAAGATGTAAAAATGATTAACAATCTTGAAGAAAAGATTACTTCAAGATAAAACAATACTAAAACTTTTGAACTATTATTTATTCGCAATCAACTCAATAATTGCTTTATAAAGTTCTTCTGCTCCAAAAGGTTTTGAAAGATATTTATTGATACCTACCGCTTTACAGGCTTCGGTAACCGAAGAAGTAACCACTGCCGAAAGAGCAAGAATAGGAATATTTTTTTTCGAATGATTTTTCAATGCACGAATGGCCGAAGCAGCTTCATAACCATTCATATCCGGCATCATTAAATCCATCAGAATCAAATCAAAATCCTGATGCAAAAGTGCTTCCAGTGCCAATTTCCCATTAGCTACCACCACACAATCAATATTGTATTTCGACAATACTTTTTGTACTAAAATCTGATTGATACGATTATCCTCAGCCAGAAGTACTTTTATTTTTCTATCGATATCCAGTTCTGCTTTTCGGAATTCTTTTTTCTCAAAAACCGCTTTAGAGCCTGACAAATCATAATCATTTTTAAAAAAAGGTAAGGTCACAATAAATTTAGTCCCTACATCCGGCTTACTTTTTACTTTAATCTCACCATTCATAATATCGACAATTTTCCGAACAATGGCTAGCCCTAAACCTGTACCTCCGTATTCTCTGGCCTCATCATTACTAAGCTGAACAAAAGGATTGAAAATATCTTCAATTTGATGAGAAGGAATACCAATTCCGGAATCTGCAACTATAATTTTCACCACATAAGCATCATCTTCTTCATCTTTGAATTTAATTTTTAAATGGATTTTGCCTTTAGCTGGTGTAAACTTCATGGCATTACCAATTAAATTAAAGAGAATTTGAGAAATTCTTACCGAGTCTCCATTCAAAACAACGGGTAATTCTTTATCAATAGTAATTTTGAAATCAATTTCTTTTTCGGCAGTTTTAATCGAAAAAGTATCTCTAATTAATCGAATTAACTGATTCAGATTAAAAGGTTTATTTAAAAGAGTAATTTGTCCCGATTCTATTTTGGCTAAATCCAAAATATCATTTACAATAACCAATAAAATATCTCCCGACATTTTAATGTATTCCAATTGTTTTTTCCTTTCCGAATCTAACTCAGTACTGTTGAGCAATAAATCGGTAAAGCCTAAAATACCATTAAGCGGCGTTCGGATTTCATGGCTCATATTGGACAAAAACTGATCTCTTGTCAGCGCTAATTGCTCCGTTTGCTCTTTTTCATCGACTAATTTTTCATTAATAGTTTCTGTTAATTTTTTAGAAACCATTGCTGCTTTTAATTCTTCGATGTAGGTATTAAATCCCATACAAAAAACATCCAACTCATCATGCGCCTCTGAAATGGGTAAATAATTAAAAAAATCACCGGCAAAACAGTTGGATATTTGCTCAATAATCACAGCTGTTCGTTTCTTTTTGGAATCAATTTTTTCAGCCAGAAATAATAATTCTTCATAAACATCATCCAAACTGTCTCCATGAGTAATTTGCTCCTGAAACTCGTCTTCGTTTATAGAGCGTACTAAAGCCAGTATTTGTTCCAGTTTAGATTTAGACATTTATTAATTTAAGATTTGAGGTTATTCTTATCTATTATCTCACTTTTATGTAGCCAAAATACATCGTTTTTTTTAAAACAACTATTTTTATAAGAACTTTTCGATAAAAAACATCATTTATTACAATAACATATAAATAACTTAATATTGACTGTAAAATTTTACAAAAAGTAAATTTCCTGCATTTATTTATTGTTAAATTGTTCTTTTTCCTTCAACTCTTTTAACCACTTCACTGCTTCACTTTTTCTGGTAAATCCTTTCAAGGGAACTAAAGGATTCTTCAAGACCATAAACGTGTTGAGAATAAACTTAGTAATATGAGAATTTAACACCACAGCGCAGGCAAATAAATAATCCTGACCGTGAGCATCGGCATAATCGCGGGCATCTTTATCATAAGATTTGAGTCCGTTGAAATCATAACACCAATATTGTTTTTCTCCAGCTGATATTTCGTGACGTAAATCTATTAAATCCTTTAATTTTTGTTTATCGCCTTCCGTTAATTTCTTGAATTGAGAATACATTATTCCGTCTTCTATCCAAAATTTAACAAAATCATTTTCAACCGTTCTCATGATATTACTTGAAATATTTCTAAGTCTTTTTTATATATTTAAACAAAGAATTAATAATTTTAAAATGTAACATATTGATTATCCAATTCAAAATTACAGATAATGCGCAATTAATTTATTCACGATTTAAATTGCTCGTTCTTCTTTTTTAATTCTTTTAACCAATTTACAGCATCCTCTTTTTTGGAAAAACCTTTCAAAGGGACAGCGGGTTTTTTTAATAATATAAAAGTATTGACAATGAATTTAGTAATATGTGAATTTAAAATTACTGCACAGGCATGTAAATAATCCTGACCATATTTATCAGCATAATCCCTGGCATCCTTATCAAAAGTCTTCATCCCACTAAAATCATAACACCAGTACTGCTTTTCTCCAGCCGATATCTCATGACGCAAATCAATTATTGCTTTTATATCTTCTAAAGTCCCAATACTCGTTGTTTTAAATTGAGAAAAAAGAATTCCATCCTCAATCATGAACTTAATAAAATCATTTTCTACTTCTTTGACAGCCATCACTTTTTTATTAAAATAGAAGTTAACTATTTTTAAAATTTTATATATTCTGATAAAATCAAAACCAAGACACCTTAAATAAAACCTTAGATTCTTAAGACAACCTCATTGTTAAAAATTCAATCACTTAGCGAAGATAACAAATCCAAGTTATATATATTATCAACTTTTAAATATCCGTAAAAAGGAGTTGATTTTGCTCCGTATTTTTGCTTCTCATAATCAGCTGTCAATCCAAGATAGATTTGAAACTTCTCTAATTCATTCCCTCTTTTAACCATCCGATACATAATTTGTTTATATAAATGATGTGATTCATTATACTCATAATTCAAACCTAAAATAAGAGGACAATAATAATCTTCTCCTAAAAAAGACCAAACACAAGCTATTAATTCATTGGAGCCTTTAATTCTAAATTCTATAAACTCCCAATCAGAGGAGTATTTAGATAAAACTTTTACCGTTTTCTTTGGATAAGCAAAAAAATTAAACGCATAATTAGCTTCCTTTACATTTAAAAACAATTGATAGTGTTTTTCAGCTTCTGAATTTGTCAATGTCCTTTTTATAGTAACATCAAACTGATCTTCATGTCTAAAAACATAACGCTTAATATTTCTTATGCTATTTTTAGATTCCAAAAGAAGCAGTAATTCTTCTTTAGTGTTCCATTTAGGAAGACTTACAACATTAGTATTGGGTAACTTAATTTTGGCATAGCCTTCATCTTCTAACATCTGATTTAAAAAACCATCTTCTTCAAAATCCCTAAAAAAGACAACTACAGCATCGATATCTTTTTTCACTTTAGAAACAAATTCAAACATATAACTAACCGAATTTCTCCATTCAGGATGCTCTAAATCATGATAAATAAAATCACCCTCACAAAACAAAGACCCCATAGCTAATGTTTTAGAACACAAATAATATGGATTATTCTTTCTAATTTCTTCAATTTGTCTGGAAACATTTTCCTGAGCAACGATATCATCTTTATAAATGGCTCCTGTAAAAAATGTCGCTAAAACAATCTTAGCATTTTCATCTCTAACGATAAGATAATGGAAACTCCAATTTTCCTCTGGCTTTTCATTATTGGAAAAAATTTCTTCCATACACTGCATACCTGTATGACTTAAATTTCTCCTGTTTCCAAACATCAAATTCCATTCTGCCGCATTGATATCATGAATACTCCTATATACTTCAATCACTAAATTAGATTCTTTAATGGGTTCAATTGCTGAAGCTGTTTCCTTGTTTTTTAAACTACACCCAAAATCTTTATAAACTCTTTCTATTTTATCACCTTCTTCTTCTATTGCTTTGGGCAAATGATAAGCCATTACATCTGCTAATAAATCAATATCGGCTTTTGTATTATGTCTGGTTAGAGTAAAACGTAAACCTGATTTATCATTAGCCACAACAGGAAAAGTTGCTGTATTTACATAAATTCCTTCCTGTAAAACACGATGCACAAAATTGCGTGTCACTTTATTCAATCCGGATCCAATAAAATAAATAGGTGAATTTGGCGCAGAAATATTGGTTAGATTTTTCTCCTGTAACTTCTGATTCATATAACCCATTAAATCTTTTAATTCTGACTGATAGGTATAAATTTGATTAGACAAATGAATTTTAGCCGAAGCAATTGCCGCTCCAGCATTAGCTGGAGACAATGGGTGTGAATAACTTAATGGCCCTCCAAATATATCTGTCCTTCGATACATTTCCGGATCGGCAAAAATGGCTGTTCCGCCTACACAACCAAAACCTTTAGCTAAAGTTGATATGATAACAATACGCTCGCTAACTCCTAATCGATCGTAAATATAGCCTGCACCATTTTTCCCATCCCACCCCATACCGTGCGCATCATCAAAATACAAATGTAGTTTAGGATATTTATGAAGCAAATTTTTCAAAATAACCGTATCAGGTAAATCGCCGTGCATCGAGTATACACCATCAGCCATATACCAAATACGGCTGTATTTATTATAATTCTCCCGAATCATTTCCTCCAGCATCTGATAATTAGAATGCCGGATCATTTTTACTTCTGTCCCCTGTAATTTGGCATTTTTACATGGAAACTGCACACTAAAATGAACTTGTTGATCAAGAATAATTAAATCATCCGGTTTAATTATGGTAGCAATAACCGAAATATGCGCATTAGAAGTTGAAGTATAACAAATTACCTTATTGCCATCAAAGATTTGAGACATTAACTCCTCTAATTCCTGAATATAAGCGGGACGGATATAGGCTCGGGACATTGATAATTGTGTACCAAATTTCCTGGTTAACTCAATAGAACCGGCTATCAAATCCGGATGAGTTTCTAACCCCAAATACCCGCAGGTTCCAAAGTTTATTAAATCCCTGCCTTTGATAGTAAATTTTTCACCTGAAAAACTTTGTTCTTCAGAATTTATATGCATGATACCTCTTTCTTTGGCAGAAGTCCAGACAGCATCAATAATGTCTAAATAATTATTATGATTAATCTTTGCCAAAATGGAGGAATAATTGGATTTAAAAAGGAAATAAATTTGTTGTAACGCCAAATTTAACAAATAAAACCCAAAAGCTATTCTTTATTTTTAGTATCAATAATTATCGTAACCGGACCATCATTAATCAGACTGACTTTCATATCAGCTCCAAATTCACCGGTTTGTATCTTTTTTCCCAATTCAGATTCTAAAGTCTGAATAAATTTTTCATATAACGGAATGGCTGTTTCAGGCTTCGAGGCTTTAATATAGGAAGGACGATTTCCTTTTTTGGTAGCCGCATGAAGTGTAAACTGACTCACCACAATTATATCGCCGTCAACCTCCTGAACCGACAAATTCATTACATTATTTTCATCACCAAAAAGTCTAATTTTAGCCACTTTTGCCGCCAGCCAATCAATATCTTCCTGAGAATCGGCGTCTTCAACACCAACTAAGACCAGCAACCCTTTATTTATTTGAGCTACTTTTACATCTTCGATTGTAACTGACGCTTCAGAAACTCTTTGAATTACAACTCTCATTAACTTCTGGATTTATCGCTGTTTTTTCGATCCTCGTCATAAATATCGGTGCGATAATTTTCTTCATCACCTTCCAATATTTTAAGGTAACTATTATAACGCGACCAGGAAATCTCTTCGTTTTCCAAAGCTTCTTTAACCGCACATTTAGGCTCTTCCTTATGCAGACAGTTATTGAACTTACATTGGTCTTTCAGTTTGAAAAATTCCGGAAAATAATCACTGATTTCTGCTTTTTCCATATCTACAACACCAAAACCGCGAATTCCCGGTGTATCGATAATTTGAGCTCCAAAAGAAAGGTCGAACATTTCGGCAAAAGTAGTAGTGTGTTGCCCCTGTGAATGAGAATCGGAAATTTGTTTGGTTTTCAAATTCAACGAAGGTTCAATCGCATTGACCAAAGTAGATTTTCCCACTCCGGAATGTCCGGAAAACATACTCACTTTTCCTTTCATCAAATCGATTAACTTATCCAAACCTTTACGTTCCTGAGCCGAAACACGCAAACATTGGTAACCTATTTTCTCGTAAGTATATTGCAAAAACAGCTGTTCATCTAAGGCAGCCTCATCAAAAGTATCAATTTTGTTAAAAACCAAAACAGCTTCAATCCCATAAGCCTCAGCAGTCACTAAAAAACGATCTATAAAACTGGTCGTTGTAGGCGGATTATTGATAGTTACCAATAAAAAAACGATATCAATATTTGAAGCTATAATATGGGTTTGTTTCGAAAGATTGACCGACTTTCTCACAATGTAATTCTTACGGTCATGAATTGCATTAATAACCCCCGTAATTTGATTATTGGATTCTTCTAATTCATAATCAACATGGTCGCCCACAGCAATAGGATTGGTACTTTTAATACCTTTCATTCTGAATTTTCCTTTTATTCTGCAGTCCACAAAATCCCCTGATTCAGATTTTACCGTGTACCAGCTTCCTGTTGATTTATAAACGATTCCTGTCATTTTTAGAATTTAGATTGCAGAATTTAGATTACAGATTTAAATCGAAATTCTTTGCAAAGATAAAGGGTTTTAATTTTAGAAGACTCTAAAACAAACAAAAAATCCCAAAACATAAGCTTTGGGATTTAATAAATTATCAATCAACAAAAATCTAAAATCCGTACCGATAGCTATCGGTATGTTAATCTTCAATCTGGATTCAATTATCCGTTGATAATTTTTTCTTGGTGCTCAATACTTTCCTGGTGNNTGATTTATAAACGATTCCTGTCATGGAGCAAAGATAAAGTTTTGTTTGAAGTTCAAAGTCTAAACTACAAAGTTTTTCAAATTCGAAAAATGGTATAAAAAAATCCCTGAACTTAAAAAGCACAGGGATTTTTATTTACTTTACAAATATTTTACAAATTCAAATTAGTACTTATACCCAATACCTTTTTTAATAGCTTGAGATCCTCCCAATTGATTAGAATTAAAACCAACTGTTGTTTTGTCTGCAGTCATTAATATAAATGGACAACCTACNNTTGGTGCTCAATACTTTCCTGGTGGATTGATTTGAACAATTTAGTAATAAATTCTTCTGACAATCCTTTTTTAGCACCTTCAGCAACCATTTTCTCCTGAATTTCGTTCCAACGAGAATTTTGTAACACAGCTACGTTATTATCTTTTTTCACCTGACCAATTTCGTCAGCAACTTTCATTCTTTTTCCTAAAAGCTCTAATAAATTAGCATCTAAAACATCGATGTTAGCTCTTAATTTTGTCATTTTGTTTTCAAAATCACTATCACCGCTTACTTTTCTAATTTTCAAATCTTTTAAGATTTGTTTCAAAGCATCCGGAGTAACTTGTTGTGCAGCATCAGACCAAGCGTTATCAGGATCATTATGAGTCTCGATAATCATACCGTCATAATTCAAATCTAAAGCTTCCTGAGTTACTTCAAGAATCATGTTACGGTTTCCTGTAATGTGAGATGGATCAATGATTAATGGTAAATCAGGGAATTTGTTTTGCAGTTCGATAGCAATTTGCCACTCAGGAATGTTTCTGTATTTAGTTTTCTCGTAAGTAGAGAAACCTCTGTGAATAACTCCTAAATT
>LLBY010006000.1_pt1 | contig 15499 bp, 13 predicted proteins | sample 1489401 | NCBI WGS metagenome assembly LLBY01 (sample SAMN04092656, study PRJNA295927) | soil metagenome | biome: Soil prokaryotic community; feature: Bulk soil; isolation source: soil from tomato rhizosphere | host: tomato cultivar Hawaii 7996 | place: South Korea | collected 2011-11-01 | reverse complement strand
GGCGTCATGATCTGCTCGGCCAGGGTCTTCAGGTCCTCCGGCTTGAGCGGCGCCATGTCGAGGGCGTTGAGCGTTCCATTGAGGCGCACGGTGGGGGCGCGACCCACCTTGAGCAGCAGGTCCGACCCGTTCCTCTGGACCAGGTAGGAAATGGCCTGCTTGAAGTTGAACGCGGCGCCGGCAGCTGGTTCAGCCATTGGGATCGATCCGGAAGAGTACCTGGCCAAACTCGACAGGTAGCGTATCCTCGACGTTAACTTCCCGTACCACGCCCGCGATGTCGGCTTCGATCTCGTTCATGATCTTCATGGCCTCGATGATGCACACCGTCTGTCCGGGTGTCACCCGGCTGCCGACCTTGACGTAGGGCTCGGCACCCGGTTCCGGCGCCCGGTAGAACGTTCCCACCATGGGCGAGGTGATTTCCTTGAGGTTTGAAGCCGCCGATGCGGCCGGGGCCGCGGCGGGCGAAGGAGAGGCCGATTGGGTCTGCGGCGGGGCGGCCGAAGCCTGGAATGGCTGCGCGATGGTCACGCCCGCCTGGTTGGTGCGAGAGATCACTATGCCGGTGCCGAAGAATCCCTTCACCTCGATCGAACCGATCTCGGGCGATTCGCGCAGCAGGTCGGCGAGCCGCTTCACGTCCTTCAGCTCGACGGACTTGATGCCCGGCATGTTGGAGAGCAGCTTGGCCAGCTGCTGCATTTCATCGGGTTTCATGGATCGGTCGCACCCTCGTTGCTGTGTGTGCGCGTCCCCGCCGCGGGCGTTGCCGCCGGGGTCCACCGGGTCAGACGAGTTCTACGAGTTCGGTCCGCTGGTCGGAGAGACAGACAGGGCCATCCGGGCCGAGATGCACGTCGTCCTCCAGACGGACGCCTCCCCACCCCGGAAGATAGATTCCCGGTTCGACTGTCACCACCGCCCCAGCGGGAAGCGGCGAATCGGCAGTCGGAGCCAGCCGGGGGGCCTCGTGCACCTCGAGCCCCAGCCCGTGGCCCAGAGAATGGCCGAACGCCTCCCCCAGGCCATGCCCGGCGATGACATCGCGGGCCAGCGCATCGGCCTCGCGGCCAGTCATCCCCGCGCGAATATTGTCGATGGCACGGGCCTGCGCCCGTCGCACCGTCTCGTAGACGTCGCGTTGCCGGGGTTCCGCCCTCCTGCCCACCACTATCGTTCGTGTCAGGTCGGCGCAGTATCCGTCCACCTGGGCGCCGAAGTCAAGCAAGAGCCAGTCACCCGGGGCAATCTCCCGCTCGGTCGAGCGGGCGTGGGGCAAGGCCGAGCGGGGCCCCGAGGCGACGATGGTCGGGAACGGGTGCCATTCACTGCCACGCTGCCGGAGTGCTGCTTCCAGCCGGGCGCCGACATCGAGTTCCCGGTCGCCCGGATGGACCGTTGGCAACACAGCGGCCAGCGCGCCCTGCGCCACTTCGATGGCCCGGACGATGGCAGCCACCTCGTCCCGTGACTTGCTGGCCCTCAATCCCTCCACCACATCCTCGACCGGCTCGATCGAAAACCTGCCCAGCTCGGCCAGCCTCCTGGCGTCCTTGAGTGACAGGTGAGCGCCCTCGACGCCCAGTCGTGCGATCGACGCGGCGGCCAGCTCGCTGCCGAGGCGCTCCCAGACGCTGGTGCGCTCGATGAGCGTGCGCGCAGCGTCGCCCACTTCCATCGGCGCCTGGCTGGCGTAGCGAAAGTCGGTGACCAGCACAGCGTCATCCGGAGCGAGCAGCAGCATCCCGGCGCTGCCACTGAAGCCCGACAGGTAGCGGATGTTGGGAGCCGAGGTGACCAGCAGGGCATCGAGCTCCCGTTCCCGCAGGGCTGCACGCACCGCACCCTGCCGCGCCTGATACTGCTCAGCCACCACGCAGGTGCTCCGCCAGCCCTGCCACCGCCACCTCGTATCCCCGGGCGCCGAGCCCTGCGATCACGGCGACGGCAAGGTCCGCCAGCAGCGAGTGGCGACGAACTTCATCCCGTGCAAAGATGTTCGACAGGTGCACTTCGATGAATGGCACCTGGACAGCAAGCACCGCGTCACGCAGCGCCAGGCTGGTGTGGCTGTAAGCGGCGGCGTTGATCACGGCGCCATCGGCGCTGCCCGCCAGCTGCTGGACAGCGTCCACAAGATCACCTTCGGAATTGCTCTGGAACCAGGACAGCTCGGCGCCGGCGCGCTCGGCCGCCGCTCGCACCCGCGCCTCAAGTTCGGCGAAGGTCAGGCTGCCGTAGATGGCGGGCTCGCGGGTGCCCAGCAGGTTCAGGTTGGGGCCGTTCAGGACGGCGATACGCATCAGCGCTTCAGATTCTGCAACCAGGAGTGGAACTGGTCGAGATCCTCGTCGTCGCGCGAGGGAGTGCGGCTGGACGCGGGTGCCGGAGTGCCGGTGTTCCCGAAGAAGGCATCGAATGAAACGCCTGATGCCGCGCTTTCTTCGGCTGCAGGCACCGCCGGCGGAATAGGCGAGGTGTCGTCGCCAAACACATCGCTCAGTGAAAGGTGGTCCTCGGCCGGCCTGGTGGGCGAACCTTCGCCCGAGCTCCCGGGCGCGGCCAGGCTTTCAGCCTGGGCGCTTTCAGCCGGCCAGTTCCCCGCCGCTCCCGCCGGACGCGCGCGGAGCAGCGTGCGCAGCAGCGCACCCACCGAGCGCGTTGGGTCGGCGGCCGTCAGTTGCTCCAGCGGCGGCCGAGTGGAGTCGTCGTCGGCAGCCTCGGTTTCCAACTCGTCCACCTTCTCCCTGAGCCGCAGGTCCTCCGGGTGCCGCTGGTAAAGCAGCCGATACACCGCCAGCGCCTCGGCGCGGTGGCCCTGGCGCCGGTACAGCTCCGCCATGGACTCGGTAACCACCAGCTCCGGCTCGGGCGGTGAATAGAGTTCGTCCTGCTCTGCGGTGGCGGGCTTGGCCAGGAACCCCGGTCGCGGAGCGTCCGCTTCCTCCTCGGTGAATTCGTCGTCAACCGGTGGCTCATCGGAGACGTCATGCTCATCGGCCAAGTCCATCGGGTCCGGGATGTCGGGAACTTCCGCGTCAGCAGGCGCCAGTGCATCGGCACCGAATGAGGTGGCCACGGTCTCGAGTTGCGAAGTCTCGGCCGCAGCGATGTCGGGATTGCTGTCCCACGCATCGTGCTCCTCGTCGCTCACCGACGACATCAGTGACTCGGCGTCGCTCGCCACCTGGAACTCGTTGGCTTCCGACGCGGTGAGTTCCAGCTCCTCCGACTTGATTATTCCTGCCAGGCCCTCTTGTCCCTCCGAGACTTCGCCCCGCTCAACCGCGGACTCGCTGTCGCTCCGGGCATTGGCGGCAACTTCGTCATCGGTACCAGCATCGCTGGATGCTTCGGACATGACGGGATCGAAATCGTCCACGTCCTCCTCGTCCATGCTGACTGTGCCTGGCGTCAGGTCGGAGAGCGGCTTGACTCCCTGGCTGTGCTCATCGAAGTCCTGTCCCACAAGTCCCGACATTGCGGTGGCATCCGCACTGGCATCGGAGATGTCCGGCACGTCGTCAACTTCGAGACCACCAACCGCCTCGATGTCGTCCGGCACGTCGAGGTGGTCCTGCAGAACGATGGACGGGTCGACTTCGATGTCTGCGTCAGCTTCGGGCGCATCACCCATCCATTCGACACCGCTAACGGTGGTGAACCCATCCTCCAGCACCGGGGCACTGTCGTCCACCTCGGCCTCGCCCCTGGCAACGGCAGGCTCCTGCCCATCGTCCATCGACCGAAAGGCGCCGTCTTCAACCGTTGGCTCCCCGGCCTCGGCGGCCTCGGCCCCGTCGGCGGCGGCGGCGCTGGCCGGTTCATCCATGCCGGCGATGTCTTCCCCGGTTGAGCCGGCGGCGGGGAGTTCGTCTCCCTCAGCGATCCTGGTTTCCAGGCGAGCGAGATGGAAGCGGGCGTCGTCGTTGCTGCGGTCAACCTCGAGCAGGGCGCCCAGGTGCGTCGCGGCATCGGCCAGCTTGCCCCCACGCTCGCTGATCTCGGCCAGAGCCTTGAGAGCGATGACGTTCTCGCTGTCCAGCTTCAGGACATGCCGGAAGGCGAGCTCAGCCTGGCCGTCGTCGCCCAGGTCGAGGTGACACCGGCCCAGCACGATACTCGCGGGGATGTAATCCGGCCGCTGCGCCATGCCTTCGGACAGGATTTCGAGCGCACGGGTGGTGTCCTTCATCTTGCGGTAGGCTTCCGCCAGCGGCGCAAACGTGAATCCCTGGCGGTTTTCCCTCCAGAGACGTTCGAGCTTGGCGATCTCGCTGGTGGACATTCCGTACCCGTCGGGGCCGAGGTGGAGCTGCGGAGCGGGGGTCGTAAGTCGTTGCAGGGCTTCACGACACGTTAGTGAGGGAGCGCGCGGGTGTCAACTGTGCGGGGCAGCTCCCTCGCTTCACTTTTGCCGGGCCGGGGCTTATTCTTCGCTCTCTTTTTCCGCCTCGATCTGGAGCAGTCGCCGTCCCATGATCCAGCTCTTCCGCAGCCGCGTCGCCAAGCAGGTAGCGGTGATCGTCTTCGCCGCCCTGATGGTCATCTTCCTACTCACCAGCGTGGACCTGAGCGCCTTCTTCGGCAGCGGCTCGGTCGGCACGATCAACGGGCGCAAGGTTGACGCGAGGAGCTACGAGGCCCTGGTCTCGCAGCAGACCCAGGCGGCGCAACAGAACTCGCCCACCCCGCTGTCGCTGGAGGACGTGGCAGCCATCCGCGACCAGGTCTGGGACCAGCTGGTCCAGCAGTCGGTGCTGGAGCAGGAATACCGCCGCTACGGGCTGACGGCAACCGACGCCGAAGTCGCCGCGGTGCTGCAACAGAACCCGCCGCAGGAGGTGGTGGCTTCTCCCGAATTCCAGACCGAAGGCCAGTTCGACCTCGCCAAGTACCAGCGATGGCTGACCGCGCCCACGTCGGCACCATACGTCGAGGCGCTGGCGGGCCAGATCCGCGAGCAGATTCGCCGCAACAAGCTGCTGACCCTTGTCACGGCCGACGTCTATGTGCCGGACCCGGCGCTGTGGGAGCGGTACCGCGACCAGAACGAGACTGTCCGTGCCACGCTGACTGCCATCGTGCCGCGCAATGTCGTGCCCGACTCGGCGGTCACATTCACGCCGGCAGAGGTCGAGGCCTACTTCCGGGAGCACCCTGAAGAGTTCGCCAGGGAACGGGTGGCGTTTCTCAGCGCGGTGAGCATTCCCAGGGTCATCAGCTCGGAAGACTCGGCCGCGGTGCGGCAGCGCGCCGAGGAGGCCCGGCAGGAGATCGCCAGCGGGGTGCCGTTCGAGGAGGTTGCCCGCCGAGAGTCCGCCGACCCGGTGTCGGCAGAGCGAGGCGGCGACCTGGGCCAGTGGGTCAAGGGAATGTTCGACCCGGCGTTCGACAGCGTGGCATTCCGGATTCCGCTGAACACGGTTTCGGAGCCGGTCCTGTCGTCGTTCGGATATCACCTGATCGAAGTCACCGAGCGCCGCGCGGACACCGCCAGCGGCAGGCACATACTGTTTCCCATCGAGCTCTCAGGCGACCGGCGCGACGCGCTCGACCGACGGCTCGACACGCTGGACCGGGTGGCCGCGGGCCAGGTGAACCCGGAGGCGTTCGACAGCGTGGCGGCCCTGCTGGGCCTCGAGGTGGTCCAGGCCGAACCGTTGCAGCACGGCGGACGGGCGCTGGTAGGCAACCAACTGGTGCCGGACGCTGGCGTCTGGGCCTTCACGTCCGAGGTTGGCGAGATCAGCGACGTCATTGAGACGCCCGATGCGTTCTACCTCTTCCGGCTCGACAGTTTGCATGACCAGCGCACGCCGACGCTGGCGCAGGTGCGAAGCGCAGTCGAGTCCGCGGTGCGCGAGGAGAAACGGTTCGAGGTGGCGCAGGAAATCGCGCAGAACTACCTGCGGCGGGTGGATGAGGGCAGCACGCCTGCCCAGGCAGCAAGCGCGCTGGGCATCGCCAACACCACCGTTGGGCCCTTCGCTCGGGTCAGTCCTCCACTGGACATCCCCGAAGTGGTTGGAGCCGCGTTCGGAGTGCCCGTAGGCCAGCGAAGTGACGTGATTACCACAGACGAGGGCCTGTACGTCATCGGTGTGCTGGAGCGGAATCCTGCTGATTCCGCGCAATTCGTGCAGCAGATGGAGGATCTCCGCGCCCGCGCCGTGATGGAAGTGCGCCAGGCCCGGGTCCGGAACTTCCTCTCCAGCCTGGGCAAGCGGGCCGACGTCGAGGATCGGCGCGAGGAATTCATGCGGCGCCAGTCTCAGCTGAGCGCTCAAGCTCTCGGGACCTGACCTGCCGAAATGAGAAAAGGGGCGCCCTCCTGGTGGAGGGCGCCCCTTTGGTTTCCCGGATGCGTAGCCGCGGCAGCTACTGCGACAGCCGCTTGGGCTCGCCTCCGGACTGGGGAGTGGTGCCGGGCGCGTCCATGCGCCTCGGCGGCAGGCTCGCCGTGCGGTCCGGGTCGTCGTGCATGATGGCGTCCTGGGTGTCCTTCAGGCTGTTCTTGAACTCCCGGATGCCCTTGCCGATCGACGCACCCACCTCCGGCAGCCGCTTGGCGCCGAACAGCAGGAGGACGACAATCGCGATCCCGATGATCTCCCACATGCCGATGTTGCCCACAATGCCTCCTAGAAGAGGGAGCGCGCGATCAGGTACGCAATCAGCACCCCGAGAAGGCTGAGCACCGACACATGCAGCCCGATGGGCCCCAACGTGAAGTCTAGCACGAGGAGGTTGGCAGATACAGGGCCGAACGTGGGGGTCACCGCCCAGGTGAGTATCTCCTTGGGCGCACCCTCGGGCAGCCATCGCTCAAGGAACCCCGCCAGGAATCCCCCCAGAACGAACCCCGTGAGCAGCACCCCAAGGTAGAACGCCGGACGCCTCGGTCCCGTCGCCATCAGCTCCTCCGCTCCAGCACGTACGCCACGCTGGCCCTGAGCGCGTCGCGCGCCGGGGACGGCGCAAGGTGGTCGAGTTCTTCCTCCGCCCGCTGGGCCCATGCCTGGGCCCGGGTACGGGCGTATTCCAGGCCCCCAGCCTCGGTGACCAGCGCGATCACCCGCGCGATCTGGGCATCGTCCGGTGTCTCGGTGGCCATCAGCTGACTGACCTCACGGCGCCCCGACTCCGGCATCCTCGGCAGCGCCGCAATGAGCGGCAGCGTGACCTTGTGCTCCCTCAGGTCCAGTCCGGTGGGCTTGCCGGTGGTGGCGGCATCCTCGGTGTAGTCGAGCAGGTCGTCCACTATCTGGAAGATCATTCCCAGTGCATCGCCGAACCGCGCCAGGGCAGAGCGCTGATCCGGCGGCGCACCCAGCCCACCCACTTCGCACGCACCGGAGATGAGCGATGCGGTCTTGGCCCGGATCAGCAGGTCGTAAGCCGCCTCGTCGAAGGCCAGCCGGTCGTGTGAAAGGAGCTGGCGCATCTCTCCCACGGTCATCTCGTTGGTGACCCGCCCCAGCACCCTCAGCGGCTCGAGATCGTCCAGCCGCACCAGCTCGATCACCGCCCGGGAGTAGAGGTAGTCTCCCATGATCACGCTGACCTGGTGGCTGAACATCGAGTTGATGGTGGGCATGCCGCGGCGAAGCACCGAGTGGTCCACCGAATCGTCATGGACCAGCGTGGCGAGATGGATAAGCTCGACCACCGCCGCGAGCGTTATGGCGCGCCGGTCGGGACCTCCCGTTGCCTCGTCCGAGAGCAGCAGCAGCGTCGGCCGGAACAGCTTTCCCTGCATCCGGAAGAGGTGCGAATTGACCTCGGAGATGTAGGAGAAATCGGCAGCCACGATCCGGCGCAGTTCCTCCTGCACCGCGGCCAGTCGCGCGCGGAGCGGGTCCTGCAGCTCGGCAAGAGTCGCGGGAATGGTGGAACCCGATGTCATGCCGACTGCCCCGCAGACAGCTTGTGGATCCGGTCGCTCAGGTCCATGAACCTGATGTCGACGGCGAGTGCGCGCTCGTACGCCGACCGCGCGTCGGCGATCTTGCGCTGCGCTTCGCAGGCCCGGCCCAGCCAGTAGAGGAGGCCGATCTTTTCGTCGTCCCCGCCCTCCAGCGCCTCGACCGCCCGATGCAGGATGGTCTCGGCAATCGCGTACTGCTGCTTCTCGAAGAATGTCACTCCCAGAGCTTCCGAAGTGCGAAGCCGCCCGTTTGGAGCGCGCAGCGCCTTCTGGAACTCGGCGATGGCCTCATCCAGGAGCCCCATCTCCTTGAACGCAACGCCAAGGTCGTAGTGGGCCTCATAGTCCTCGGAGCCGAGATTGGCCTCGATCCCCTTCTTGAACTGGGCCAGGGTCTCGAGAAAATCCTTCTGCTCGTCGCCGGTCGGGTCCTCCTTGTCCACCCGCATCCGGGTGTCGCGGGGCCCCTCTTCGTCGATGACCATGGCGCCGAAGTCGACGAATCCTTCGGGTACGGGCTCGGCGGCTCGGCGGCTCGGCGGCTCGGACGCCGTCGGTGGCGGTGCGGTCGGAGGTGGAGCGTTGACCGGCGCCTGCTCCACGGCGGTCTCGCGCGAGAGCCATTCGATGGCGTCGCGCGCGGTGGCGTTGCCGGGATCGTGCTCCAGCACCCGCTGGTAGACCGCCGCCGCCTTGACCGACTCGCCGCTCCGGACCAGCGCATCGGCGAGACCGAGATACGCCGTCATGAGTCGCTTCCGGTCGCCGCTGTGGTACGCGAGCTCAACCCGCTTCTGGAGATGACCTACGGCATCCGGCTCGAGGTCCAGCAGCTGGTCGGACGCGTCCAGCGCCTCCAGCCACGCGTGGCGTTCCTCGAATGCCCGCACCGCGATCAGCAGTTCCTCCGTGGCACGGCTTGTGTCGCCCTCTGCAATCAGAAGCCGAGCGAGCTCGAGGTGCGGGACCGGATCGTCAGGATCATCAAGGATGCGGTCTTCCAGCGCTTCGATGGTTGGCGGCTCGTCCGCGGCCGGCGCGGACGGCTGCGGCGCCAGCGCCGGTTCCGTCACGTCATCGTGCTCGACCGCGAGGCCGGTGCCGGCGGCTTCAACCGTGTCGGGTTCGACATCGGGCTCTTCCTCGGATTCCGCCGGCGCGTCTCCCATCTCGCCCACGTCGAAGTCATCGAGGTAGCGCACCTGACCACCGGTGAATCCATCGAGCAGCCCCTCGGTGTCGGGCTCCTCAGTTGGCAGGGAAATGGTGTACGCCGAACTGTCCTCGATCAGGCCCACGTCGAAGTCGAGCGACCGGTCGGCAGGAACGTCGCGCTCCCGGGGCATCGATTCGAGCGGCATCTCCAGCGCGGCGTCCAGGCTCATCGGAGGCTCGTCTGGCGGCACCTCTTCGTCGCCAGTGGTAGCATGCTCCAGGTAGGGATCGTCCCCTGCCGCGGCCTCCGCAGACAGGTTGCTCGAGTCGTCGAGCACCAGCCCATCGAGCGGCTCGGCCGGAGCCGGTTCGGCGTCGGGGACAGCGAACTCGGAACTCTCGAGATCTGCCAGCGCCTCCCCAGCCGATGCCTCCTCTGGCGGCGCGGCCGGCTCGAAAGTGTCGAGCCCGGCCACGGGGGCCTCCTCAACCGGCTCTGTGTCCACCTCAGCGCCGCCGACGGTCTCAAAGCCGGCCACCGGCTCCGATGGCTCGGCCGGGATTTCGGGCTGGGGCGGTGCCTCCTCGGCCCCGCGTCGCCGGGGCTGCGAGAAGACCGGCGGCTCGTAGCCCGTCTCAAGGAACACCAGGCCACCCGGAGGTGCGGACGCCGCGGCCGCACCGTTGCCGGTGTCGGCCTCGGCATCTGCGTCCTCGGTGTCGCGGGCGTGGAGCCGCTCGCGGGTGCGACGAGCCCCCGCCCTGTCGCCCCTGGCCTCGAGCTCGGCGGCGATCTTCTCCAGCTGGGTCTCGGCTTCCTTGTTGCGCGAGGCGGCACGCAGCAAGTCCACCAGCATCATCCGGATGTCCTGGTTCCCGGCATGCTGATCCGCGAACTGCTGGACATGCTTGAAAGCGTCATCCAGCTTGCCCAGCGTGTTCATTCGCTCGATGTACTCGAGCAGGTTCCGCTTGGATTCCGACGCGACGTTCTTGCGGGCGTGCAGGTGGGCCAGCCGGAGGTAAACCTCGACCCTCCCGGGGTTCACCCGGAGCACCTTCCCTGCAAGGGCTATGGCGTTATTGAGGAATCCCTGCTCGGCGTAGAGCTCGGCGGCCCGCTCGTAGGCCTCCACCGCCGCCCCAGGATCGTTGAGCTTGAGGTAGAGATCGCCTACCCGATTGTAGATGGCGAGGTCGGCGTCGGCGTCCCTGCCGGTCTCGAACTGCTGGATTGCCCGCTGATAGACGTCAATAGCCTTGCGCCAGTCCTCCCTCTGCTCGTGCTTCCGTGCCGTATCCTTGAGCTTCTCGAGATTCATTCGGCCGGATGGGAAGTGGGAAGAAGCCGATGGCGCCTGGGGCTGCGAAAGATAGGATTGGCGCGAGACGGGAACAAGCGCGGGGCCCCGAGCTCCCTAGGCCGGGGACAGCGCCCCGGAGGCAATGGCCGCGGCCAGCTGCTCCAGGTCCGGAGCTGGCGGCCGGTCCTCGGCCAGGGGAGCGATACCGCCCTGCTCGGCCCTGAGTCGGCGATAGAGCCGCTCGACGCCCCGCCCCGGCCGCAAGGGAAGCAGCAGGTCAAGTCCCTGGGTTCCGCAAAGCAACTCTGCCGCCACTACCAACTGGGCATTGGCGAGAATCCGGCGGCACTTGTACGCCGCCGCCATGCCCATGGGGACGAAATCCTCCTGGTTCGCGTCGGTCGGGATCGACCCGATGCTGGCCGGCATGGCCAGCGCACGCGATTCCGCGACCAGCGCAGCAGCCGTGATCTGGACCATCATGAAGCCCGATGAGAGGCCCGGTGTTGCCGTGAGGAATGCCGGAAGCCCGTGTGACAGGTCGGGGTTGACCAGCCGTTCAGTGCGACGCTCGCTGATGGCCTGGAGGGTGGTGAGCGTGATGGCGAGCACGTCGAGCGCCTGTGCCACCGGCTGTCCATGAAAGTTGCCGCCGGAAATGACTTCCCCGGTGTCGAACACCAGCGGGTTGTCGGTGCTGGAGTTGAGCTCGATCGCCACCGTGTCACGGGCAAAGCGGATTGCGTCCGCCACGGCACCCAGGACCTGCGGGGTGCATCGCAGGCTGTAGGCGTCCTGCACCCGCGGGTCGTTTTCGCGGTGGGACTCGCGGATCTCGCTGTCGGCGAGGAGCTCGCGCAGGAGAGCTGCGCAGGCCACCTGGCCCGGGTGGGGGCGATTGGCATGGATCCGCGGGTCGAATGGCGCCGGCGTCCCCCTCAGAGCCTCGAGGCTCATGGCGGCGGCGCCGACAGCGGTCCGCCACAGCACTTCTGCGTCGTGCACCAGCAGGGCCAGCAGCGCGGTCTGGGCCTGGGTGCCGTTGATGAACGAGATGCCTTCCTTGGGGCCGAACTTCCAGGGCTCGATGCCTGCCGCCGAGAGCGCGGGCCCGGCCGGCCGGCGCTCGCCATTCGGGGCCAGTACCTCGCCCTCGCCCATCACCACCATGGCCACGTGCGCCAGCGGAGCGAGATCACCGCTCGCACCCACACTGCCCTGCTCCGGCACCCAGGGCAGGATCCCCGCATTGAGGAGACGAACCAGCGTGGCCACCAGCCCAGGCCGGACCCCGCTGGTGGGCCGAGCCAGTACGTTGGCGCGGAGCAGCATGAGCGCACGCACGGCCTCGGCGGGAAGCGGCGCTCCCACACCGGCCGCATGGCTCCGCACCAGGTTTACCTGCAGCTGCTCCAGGTCGGCCGGATCGATCCGCACGTTGGCGAGCTTGCCGAACCCGGTGTTGATGCCGTACATCGTCCGCCCGGCGGATACCGCCGCATCAACCAGTGCCCGGCTGGCCTGAAGCGAGCGCTCAGCCGCCGGAGCGAGCGCGACCTCCACTCCGGCATCGCGCGCGGCTCGTACCACGTCCTCGATGGTGAGCGAGTTGCCGTCGATTGTCAGCTTGGCCATGCGAGAAACTACAGGCACAGGGGGCAGGTGAAAAGTGACCGGTGAAAGGTGATGGGCGCCCACTCCCCCGCCCAATCACAAATCACCGATCACTTCTCACCGGGCGGCCGCCAAGCCGCCCTTATGTCACTTCCGCCCGGTCAGGAGTTCGGGATTTCCCGGGTCCGTCTGGAAGGCCCAGTCGAGAATCAGGAAGTTCCTGCCGACGTGGGTGACGCGCACGGCGCCATACCGGAAGAAGGCGTCGTCCGCGGTCATCTCGAACACATAGCCCCAGCCGGGAAGCGCCTCGATGGCGGTGACATCGAACCCGGTGCCGGGCGCGATGTCGATGCTGGTGAGATCCTCGACCGGGGTGCTCCCATAGAGCGCCACCTCGGTGCCGGCCCGGATCGGCTGGAGGAACAGGACATCGTCGAGGTCGCGCTCGACGGTGAAGTCGGCTCCGGCATCGGTACCGCTGGTTATCAGGCCGAGTTCCGCGTTCTGCGACTGGCCGTCTCCGTTGACGTCGTCCCAGAAGCGGAACCCACTCCCGGCGTTCTGTTCCTGGCGGGCGAACACCACGACGTTCCTGGCGTCGGGCCTGGGAGTGTCGTTGCGGGTGACCGATGCGCTGCTCTCGAACCCGTCCACGCTTATGGCGGTCACGAAGTAGCAGCGCGGCACGCCATTGGTCAGCGCGCCGGCGATGAACTCGGGTGCCACGGTAGTGCCTTCCACCTGGGCATCGGTGCTGCATACGTCCTGGTCCAGGTCGTAGGCCGCACTGTATACGGCATAACTCCGGAAGTTGGCCGGATTGGATTCGTACGCGTTGTCAGGCCAGACCAGGGCAATGGCCCCGTCGAGCGATGTGGTGCTGAGCCCTGACGGCGGAGGCGGCGCGAACCCATCGCTGGGTCCGTTGTTGTCGGAACTGCAGGCCCCGAGCAGCCCGGCGATGAGCATGACGGACCAGGAACGGCGGATCATTTTGGCTCCATGGCAGGAGTGACTCGACCACATGAAGCAGGGGCCGTGCCATTCGGCAACGCCCCCCCGCAGCGGCAGTCCGCGGGGCCGGCCGGGCCCGCTGTCCCCTGCCTGTGACGTCAGTTTCCGAGGCTGGACTGGTTGAGGTCCAGCTTCAGCTGGGGCAGGTCGGTCAGGTACACCGAGAAGTAGACCGCCACGTTGCCGTTGGCGTTTCGCACAAAGTTGAATGCCGCCCGCCAGTCATGCAGGTCGCGCTCCAGCCGGACGACGTGTGACTCGAACCGCTTCTCGGTGACGTTGTACTGGGTCTGCCATGACACCGCCCAGAGCGGCGTCGGGGCAAAGATGGTCGACACGTTGAGGTTCTGCTGGGCCCGCTGCGATTCCTCCGGCAGGGTCGGAATCGGGCGCCTTCTAGAGAGGCTGTAGGTGACATTGGCAGTGAATCCGCGCCCGGCGCCGATAATCGGGATCTGGTCGTTGGAGTAGAACGAACCCGGACTGCTGGGACGGTTCATCCCCCGCGGACCAGTGAACTGGCTGCCGTACGGGTCGTTGAACGACCCGCCGGTGAATGGGGTGCCGGCGTCGTCCATCTCGGACGGTTCACGCGGGCGCCCCAGCCCGAAGAAGCCACCGATCGAGCGGATGGTCCGCCCCGAAATCGAAAAGCTCGCGCTCACGTTCTGCAGAAATGGCGAGAATTCGGAGGTGTCGACGCCGGCCCTGCCCCGCCACAGATCATGCGTTACCGACACATTGAACCCGGGCAGCAGGTCACTCAGCGCCGTGTTGGTGATCGACTGGGTGACCCAGCCGGTGGAGCCGGGCTCCTTGGCCTGCTCGAAGTCATAGACCAGTGGCGTGGTGGAGAGGCTGAGCAGCCGGTACTTGCGGGCAGTGGTGCCGGCGGTGTCTCCCTCCTGGGGCCGGCCCTTGCCCTCGAGGTTCTGGGTGAGCGCGAGGCTCAGCGTGTGGCGTGCCCTGCTCTCAAGCACTGGCTCCTGGCCTGGCCTGGTCACCGCGCGCGCAAATTCCTCATTGACCGTCGCTGACGGCGCATACTCCCAACGGAACAAGGGGGAGAAGCTGTGGCGGAACCGGGTAATGGGGCCGATGCCTCCGCTGGTGAGCCCGAAGAAGGTGGGTGATAGCGAAGCGCTGAACTGCAGCCGCTTGTTCTGGAATACCCACGCGCCGCCGGTGGCACGGTTCCGTATCCCGAAGAACGGGCTCAGCGTTGACGCGTTGGCGACCCCTATGGTGGGCTGCAGCTTCCAGGTACTCCGCGCCAGCAGGGGAAGGTTGATGCCAGTCTCCCAGTTGAGCCCGGTCTGGAAACTGCCCGGCAAAACCGAGTACACCAGCACCGAGTCATTCGGGTCGGGGGTCGAGAAGTCGGGCTGCAGCAACGAATCGACCTGGCGCCCCGTGGTCCGACTGTCCTGCATCGTTATGGCATTGCGCCAGTTGAAGGCGCCGACCCGGAGCGGGGTATCGAAGTTGAAGGAAGTGACTCGCGAGTTCTGGACCTGGGCCAGCGTATCCACGCCGCCATCGGGCCTGAGGGAGAGCAGTGGCGCCAGCTGGCGGTTCCGGTCCTCGGTGCGGACGAGGCTCAGCCCGGGAGACCAGGTGATGCTCCGGCCCAGGTCGAGCGGCTTGGGCGAGATCGTGAGCGAGGGGAACTGGGTGCTTGAGGTGCTGTCCGACAGGTTCTGACGCCGGTTGCCGCCCAGTGCGAGCGAGCCCCACCCGAACCGGCGGGTGAAATTGACGCTGCTGGTTATCTGCTGCGTGTTGAGCAGCGGGTCCAGCGCGTTCTGCTCGACGATGGTGGAGTTGCTGAGGTAATTGATGTCGAGATTGAGGTTGGTCGAGATGTTGAATGCCTGCCGATGCGACCACCGCAGCCCGAAGCCGCTGCCCCCTCCCGTCTCGAACTGCCGGTTGACGCCGAGCGAGCCCTCGAGGAACCGGTCGAGCAGCTTGTACTGGCTCTCCACACCGAACTGCAGGTACCTGCCCGAGTACCAGTCGAGCCGGGCCGTGAAGTCCACGTAGTCACTGGGGGCCCAGTAGTAGCCGAGGTTGGTGATCTGCCTGTTGTAAGTGTCCGAAGTGCGCACCAGGTCGTTGATGCCCACCTTGGGCACCAGGATGCCCGAGTGGCGGTTGGGTCGGGTATCCTGGAAAATGAACGGCAGCCACAGCACCGGAATGTCCGAGATGTACAGCACCACCGGACGAGCGACGATCACCGACTGAGAGACCCACTTGATCCTGCCGGCGGCAAAGTGATAGTGGGCCGACGGCAGCTCGCACGACGTGATCTCGCTGGCACCAGCGAAGATCCGGGTTGAGCTCGAGTCCTTTGACACGTTGCCCCGGAGGAACCACACCGTCCCGCCCTCGTTGAACGAGGTCTCCCCCCCCCGCACCATGCCGCGCCTCCGGCAGGTGTCGTATCGAATGCCCTCACCCTCCAGGGTCC
>LLBY010037736.1_pt2 | contig 15545 bp, 11 predicted proteins | sample 1489401 | NCBI WGS metagenome assembly LLBY01 (sample SAMN04092656, study PRJNA295927) | soil metagenome | biome: Soil prokaryotic community; feature: Bulk soil; isolation source: soil from tomato rhizosphere | host: tomato cultivar Hawaii 7996 | place: South Korea | collected 2011-11-01 | reverse complement strand
ACGCCGATCTTGGCGCCGGGATAGAAGGACAGCCAGATCCCATCGAGGATCACCCGCGAGGGCGGGACGACCTTCTTGAGATCCTTCATGACGTAGATGAACTGGGGAGCCACTCAAGCCTCAGTATAATAGTGACTTACAGCGTTGCCTGACATACGGCTTGGGGCGCTGCCTGGGGCGTGCGGGCCGCCCTGCACCCGCTCGGACGCCGAATTCAGGCTGTGTCCTCGCCTAATGTAATGAGCCCGCCCGTCCCTGAACCTAGTGCTCATGGTGGGGCCTTCATGCTCAGGATGAACCCTGTTGTGTGGTGAATGGTCGGCTCGTGCCAGGACGCCGACGAGTAGTCACAGGTCCTTCGTGCGGAAGACTGTGGAGTCGTGCGTTCGCCCTTGCGCTCCGGCGTGGGGTGCTCCGCGCGGCGGGGCGGCTGGTGGCGCTACGCCGCGCGCTGTCGAGGGACTAGCGTCGAGGCCCACATCGCGATGCACCCCGGCGCGTGAGTTCCGCCGATAAGACTTAAGCGCGACCACCGAAGAGCCCAGAATGCTATTCGCGCGACACGGGGACAGGCGAATACCAAGTTAGTATTTGCTTTTTATCGAATACATGCCTAGTATTCGGCTTCCTCGGCACGCCACGAATATACTCAAAGGCAGCCCGGAAGTGTCCCAGCGCCCCCTCCCTACACCTTGGAACGTCTACAACCTCGTCCGTTCTCCCTTCTTCCAGCAGCCACTGGAGTCCGGGGAGCAGACTCCGCGGCCCCTCAGTCTGTTCGTCGGGCGGGAGAACGAGCTCAAGCGGCTGCGCGGGACGATCCACGGCGCTGGCGAGAACGCCAGTGTGCAGGCCATCGCCGGCGCCCCGGGCATTGGCAAGACGACGCTCGTGAAGGAGCTCAAGGCGCTCGCGTTGGAGGACGGCTATCTCACAACCGACAGCTACGTCGCCATCCTCCCGGGCGACACGCCGGACGGGTTGTTCGGGCGCGTGCTCGGTGCGCTTTACGACACGGTCCTCGCGAATCGCCCGCAGTCGGGCGGCAACCCCGCGATGGCGGACGCCAAGCTCCTCGTGCGCGCGACCCGGCTCATGTCGGGCGGATTCAGCCTGCCGATCCCCGGGCTCGGCGGCGTCGGCGGCAGTCGAGGCACCAACGCTGTCATCCCGAAGGACATCATGATTGATGGCCCGCGCGTCATGCGCGACGTCATGCGAATGATCCACGGCTCGGACGCCCGCGGAGTGCTGCTTCACCTCAACAATCTGGAGAACCTGAGCGAGTCCGACGCGACGCACGCGGCCGAGGTCCTGCGCGCCCTCCGCGACGTCATGCTGCTCCACAACGGGCTGCACTACGTGATCGTCGGGACAACCGACGCGGTGAGCCTCGCCGTCAACACCCACGCACAGGTGCGGAGCGTGGTCAGCACGCTGGTACTAATCCCGCTCACGATCGAGGAGGTGCACGGTCTTCTCCAGGCGCGCTATGACCACCTGCGGGTCGATCCCAAGAGACCGCCAGTGCCGCCAGTCGACGATGCCGCCGTCGGGACGCTGTACGAGTTCTTTCGGGGCGACCTCCGCGGGCTCCTCAAAGCGCTCGAGGATGGCGTGAGCCCACTGATCGGGCTGGAGGATGCGACGGCGCGTCCGCTCACCATCGACGAGTTGCGACCGGTCCTGCAGCAGCGCTACGCCTCGGAGCTAACCGCACTGCCCGAGCAGACGCGCGTCGCCCAGCTCACGAAGTGGGGCACCACTGCGCCGACATCAGCCCAGACGCAGAAGTCACTGCGCGAGCTCTGGACACTGTCGCAGGGTCCTGTCTCGACCGCCCTGGGCTACCTCGTACGCCAAGGCTACGTGATCGCACTCCCCCGCACTGGCGGTAACCCGATCCAGTACGTGCTCTCCGGTATCAGTAGACTGATCTTCGGCTGAGACACGTTCTCGGCTGCCACGAACTTAGCCCAAGGTGGTGCAGCGTCGGCGGAGAACGGAGGCTCCAAGCGATCCAGCGCGAAAGCCGTTACCTCGTTGCCCGGCACGCCGAACACGTCCCACGTCTGAAATACCTACGAATCGATGCGCCGCCCTGGGGCGGGGGCAAGATAACCGGCAGGTTGACTTCGGTGTTTGTTCGGCGTAATTTCGCTCCCCTCTTTCGGACTGGAGGAACCGTGCCCAAAACGGACTCGAACTTCGATCCCGAAGCGTATACGCCCGTCGCCGAACGCGTCTTGCTCTTCTACAGCCGATATCCGCGGGGGCGCATTACGACACGGCTCGTCTCCTACGAAAACGGGCGCGTGGTCGTCGAGGCCAGCGTGTTCCGCTGCGAGAGTAGCAGTCATCCGGCAGCAACCGGTCTTGCATCCGAGCATGAGCGCGACGGCGAGATCAACGCCGTCGCCTGCCTCGAGAACACCGAGACATCGGCCATCGGTCGGGCACTGGCAAATCTCGGAATAACGGGCTCGGTGCGGCGGCCGTCGCGCGAGGAGATGGAAAAAGCTGCGCGCGCTCGCAGCGTAGCTGAGCCAAACGCAATCAATCCCGACGGACCGGAGAATCGCCGCCAACATTCTTCGCCGGGCGAATCGGCGAACAGCCGCACGAAGCCGTCGACGCTTGGCAGCGCGTCGTTTCAGGAAGAGGCCAACGAGCACCTCTTCGTGCTCAAGCTGCTCGCACGCGCCGAACGATCGGGCTTACCCGCCGAGAGGGCTCGAGAACTCCGGACGGAGCTCGACGCACTATCTCTCGATGGCACAGCACGCGAGCGCATTGCAGCGGAACTACGCGTCTGGCTTCGGCGGCACGTGGGATTCCTGCGACGGGAGCCACCCGGTCCACTTGAGGAGTCAACGCCGCATGTCCCGACCACGCCTCTATAGCCATTAGGGGTGCGACAGTCATCGTGAAACGAGGGCGCGGTCAGCATGAACGAGTTGATGGACGATCGAGAGCGCCGGAGGCAGGAGCGAGAAGCGGCCTACGCTGCGATGACAGAGGCGGAGCTCGCAGCCGGGATTCAGCTCGATGACCGCTGGGCAATGGATGAGTTTGTCCGGAGGTACCATCGTCTCCTGCTCAATCGCGCCTGGCGAGCGGGGATTCCGCGACAGCTCTGCGAGGACACGGTGCTTCTGGTGCTCCAACGCGTGATCGAAGCCATTGCACTCGGCCGACTCACGGTGCGAACAACGCTCGCCGCCTATCTTGTCGCATCGTTCCGACACGAGTATCGAAGAGCGGAACGCGTGCGCCGCGAACGGCAGCGGCTGCTTCGTCGGGATGCGGGGGACCCCGCAGGCACCGGGGCGGGATGCACCTTGGGTCTAATCTCGGAGTATTCCATACGCGCGTCTCACGGGCCGGATTGGGAGCCGCTGCCGATTCCCGCAGCCGTCGAGCGGCTGGCGAGCATGATCGAGGAGGAGCTCTCCGAGGAGGAGCAGCGATTCCTTGTCTGGGTCGCCAACGAGGTCAGCATCCGCGAGCTGGCGACGGAGTTCGAGGCTACGTACGAGGGACTCCGGAAGCGGATCTGGCGATTGCGAGAGCGTATGCGCGAGATGGCGCTACGCTTCGCCGAACAATTCACCCTGACGGAACGTGCGCAGCTCAAGGCGTTCTTCACGCGCTCGCAACGACTACACGAGGCGGCAGTCATGGAAGCGAGCCTAGCCCGCCAGCGAGAGGGCGCACCCGATTTCGCCCGCGGTCAACTCACGGAGGGAGCCGAAGTTGAAGCCACCTCTCCTGCTGCCGCGAGAAACGAGGAGAGCGAGCCATGAGCGACTACTGGACCTCGGGCCACGAACGCGATCCTGCACACCCAGAGCCGCTGTGCCGACGGGCCCTCGACGCCGAACTCAGCTATGAGGAGCAGGAGCAGATTGCGTGGGAAGAGGATGAACTGATCCGTGTTGTGGCCGAGCGCATCGCTCGGCGAGCGGAGTCACCGGATTGGACTGACGGAGCGCTTCTCGACTCGCTCATGCGCGAGCTCCGCGATGTCTCCTTTACGGACGAGGATTTCAGCGATGACGAGATGGAGGCGTTTCGTGAACGTGTGCGGGGCCGGATCCGTACGGCGCGAGAGAAGCGTGCCGGGCTTCGCACGGTGCGCGAGCTGGCACCGATTCGGCAGGCGTCGGTACCCGCCCCGCCGCTGGTGGCGATGGTCGAAGCGGCACTTGAGGGATGTACAGCGCACATCGATCCGGCGGTGGCCGCGGGCGCCGGACGCGAGCTCTGGGATGGGGAGTGCGACCAATGGGTGCAACTGCCTGAGGATCTTTCGGCAGGGAAATACTTGAGTCTGAACGTCGCGGGGGACAGCATGCTGCCCTTGCTGCATGCGGGCGACGTCATCCTCGTCCGCCTGGGTCCTGAAGTCAGTGGCGGGAACATCGTGGTTGCGCGGCAGCCGGAGGGCGGCTACGTGGTCAAGCGCGTGGGACGCTTCGACGCCTGGACGATCGAGCTGCTGTCGGAGAATCCTCTGTTCGAGCCCATTCGAATCCCGCCTGGCCGCGGTGCCGTGCTGGGCACCGTGGTGCTGCGCTGGTGCGCGCATGGTGACGAGGTGTCATCCGCCTCCTGAACTTCCCAGGCCACCGCAGCAGACTCGATGCGCTCCACGGCTTCCGCCGTGGAGCGCTTTGACATCACGACGCGTTGCCAGCGTGCGCGGTTTCCCGCGAACGACGAGCCAGCGAGGGATGTCCCGACCTCTCCTCTTCGAAGGGTGAACGGGATGCACTGCGCGAGCGACTTGTTGCTGCGCCGTCTCCCCCAGCTCGGAGGTGGTCAGATGACGTCCGTCCGACTTTGCCGTGGGCGAGCAGTGCTGCCACTCGTATCGGCGCTGCTGGCCACGAAAGCTGTGAGCCTCGCACACGCACAGCAGCCCATAGCGCAGCCACCCCCGAGCACCATAGCAGCCTATCGCGCGCCAGTGATCGCGCTCGTGCAGCCGCCTGGTGGGGGCACCATTCCCGAAGACAAGCCCGTCCTCGTGTTCCGCTTTGCGTCAGCCGAGGCCGAGGATCCGCTGGACGGTACAAGTCTCCGTGTACTCGTGAACGGCGTGGATCAGACGGCGCGCTTCCAGTCGAACTCGACCGAAGCCTGGGGCTCGATCGGCGACGCGACGACAGCGAGCGCATCGATTGAACTCGGACCGCGGCAGGTGGTCGCGCGGATCTGTTCCGTTCGCGGCGCCTGCGCGGAAACCGCCCATCTCGTGACCGTCGTGCCGAGTCTCACGGGAAACGCCGACGACACTCGATCTCGAGCAGAGGGGAAGAAGGAACGGGTGCTCGACGCACTGCTCGCAGCCGTACGGAAACTTCTCACTCCATGACTGCACGCGCCCGGGAGCGCTGAACCAATGAATGTCATTTTTCAAAGTACGAGGGTGGCTGCGCAATGGCGCAGTGTAGTTGCGCGCCTCCATGTCCTGGCCGTGGCTCTGTGTGTATCGCTGTCCGCAAGCGCATCGCACGCCTTTGCGCAGGGGGACTTCGTGCCTCCCGTGATCACCTTCACGCCGAACAGCGGGAGCTACACGACGCAGGGTCAGGTGACCGTCACGATCAAGTGGTGTGACAACACCAGCTTGGACGCCGCTAGTCGCTACATCATCTTCAACGGAGAGAACGTCACGAGCTTCTTCACCTACGTGACGGAGACGTCTCAGCCAGGCTGCTTTCGTCGTGCCAGCTCCGTGGGGACGGTAGCCCTTCGGCAGGGTAGCAGCAATACGCTCACTGCTTTCATGCTCGATGGCGTCGGCAACGAGGGTTCCAACGAGGTCAGTTACACGCTGACGAGCTATCTGGGCCTCGATGGCTCCCAGTCGAACGACGATAATCAGAACGCGGCGCTGTGCGCACTCGATTGCTTCGCCGTAACGCACGGCCAATCGACGGTTCCCTATTTTTCGATGGGGCAGCCGCGCAACGTTACCCTCCTGTACCACGGCGATCGGGTCGCCGTGCGGCCGTTCGTCCATGTGGACGTATGGCTCGAAGCGGGTGCGCCGACACTGGAGGAGTATTGGCTGCAGCTCAAGGACAGTAGCGGCGCCTTCGTGACGTTTCTGAATGGCGACACGAAGCTCCGGTTCGCGAACCCCGCTGCGCCCTCGAACCCTACGCAACCGTACCGACTCTCGGGACAGTTCGACGCCAGTGCATACGCGACTGGCATGCACCGCTTCACCATCGTCGCCACCGCGAAGTTTTCCGCCTCACAGCACGAGCGTGCCATCGCCAAGCGCTTCATGATCGTGAACGAGCGCAAGTCGCCGATCGGTCGTGGGTGGACCGTCGCTGGAGTTCCGCGCGTCTACGTGCAGAGCGACAGTCAGGTGCTCTTGACCGAAGGTGACGGCTCGGCGCTGTTCTTCCGCTACGGCTATGGCTTCAACGGTCAGTACACGAGTCCGGCGGGGGACTTCTCCAAGCTCACGAAGAGTGGAGCCGGCGCCTCGCTGAACTTCACGCGGAGCTTTCCCGACTCGACGAAAATCTGGTTCAGCAGCACGGGACGCGCGGATAGCATCGGGGACCGGTTCGGAAACAAGACTCGGTTTGGCTACGACGGCTCGAATCGCCTGACGAAGATCTACGACCCAATCCGCACCTACAACGGTGGGGCAAGCCGTTCGTACATCGAGCTGAACTACGGCACGTATGGCCTGACCACCATCAAAGAGCCCGGTCCGACCGGCACGCCCGCGACCGGGCGCACGACCACCGTCACCGTGGCGGGCGACTCGACCCTGACGGTATTCAAGGACCCGGACGGGGACTCGACGCGGTTCACGTACGACGCGAGCCGCCGGCTCGAGCGCATGATCAATCGGCGCGGTGACACGACCCTGTTCATCTATCGCTCCGATGGCTCCTGGAAGATGGCAAGCGTCGCGCTTCCTCGTGTGCCGATCGACGTCGGCAATGGGAACACCGTCGACTCCGTTGTCTCCGTGTCGTTCGTCCCGTGGCACGTGGCCGGACTCCCCACCACGACGACCGCCGTTACTCCCGCCACTCCGGCGCGGTCTGATACCGTCCGCGGCCGCGTGAGCGACGGCGCCGGGTTCACCGAACATTTCACAGTGGATGCATGGGGACAGCCACTCGTCATGACCGACGCGGTCAACCGTCAAAGCACGATCCTTCGGAGCGGCATCCTGCCGGTAAAGATCACCAACCCCGGCGGCGGATCGGACTCGCTGGCGTATGACTCACGTGGGCTGGTCACATACCGCAAGACCGCGGGCCAAACCCCCGCCCGGCTCTACTACACGACGAGTCGTTGGGGACTGCCGGACTCGATCGTCCAGGCCGGACACCCGAAGCTGAAACTGACGATCGGTACAAACGGACACGTCGATGCCGTCCAGGTCGAGAACGTGCTCACACGCTTCCGTGCCGATACGAAGGGTCGCGACACGCTCATGCTCGAGCACGACACCACTCGTCGGACGCAGTATCGCTACGATGCCGCATTTGGGCAGCTCGATAGCGTGCACGCGCCCGGGAGCTTCTTCACCAAGACCGTGTACGACGCCTACGGTCGCGACAGCGTAGTTCGGGTCGTCGGGCATCCCGCCCGCACCACACTGTACGACAACGTGAATCGCGTGACGGAATTCCGGGACGGGGTCAACGCGGTACCCACGCGTTTTGCGTACGACAAGCTTTACCGCGTTCGCGTGCAGGACCCCGACAGCCAAGTGTTCAAGTTTCAGGTGAACGCACTCGGCGCCGTAACACGGGAGTATGACCCGGCTGACACGGTCAGCCGCTACATCAGCTACCGGTATGACCCGCGCGGGCTCCTCACGAGCATGACGAATCGGCGCGGGCAGCGCGTGAGCTTTACCTTTGACGGCCTCGGACGCATCACTGGCAAGTCAGGCGACAACGTGGTCGCTGTGACATACGGCTACGATAACGGCACCTCACGGAAGATGGTGGCGTCTAACGCCGTCTCGGTTGATTCCATATTTACCGATTCGACCGGATGGGTGACATCGCAGGTGACACGCTTCGTAGGGACCGGGAAGCGCTTTCAGATCACGTTTCGTCCAGACTCCGTCCAGCGCCTCGATTCAATGGCGATCCAGGACAGCGCTGGTGTGATCGTCTTTGCGCAACGCATCTACCGTTGGGATGCGGCCAAGGGCGTGCTGCAGCGCGTCATCATCGGCACTGATACCGTACGGCCGGGGGTTGATGGCGAGCTGCGGATGAACAGCATGATCTTGCCGGGATCTCTGACGAAGAGCATTGAGTACACGCAGTCGCATCGCCGATACAGCGTCACCTACAACAACTTGATGGTGAACGCGGCGCTCGGGCGCACATACGCCTTCGACTCGCTGGGACGGCTTCGTCAGGAGAACCGCGATTACAACGGCGACAAGCTGATTCGCAGTTTCGGATACGATAGTCTTGGGCGGCTGCGGAGTTACGACCGATCGACCGCGAGTGCCCAGGGGATGATCTGTCCGGGGCAGCAGAGTTCGCAGCAGTTCGGCGCGACATGCACGTTTCAGCCGGGAAGCCTAACCTGGCTAGAGCGAAGCGCCATGTCGTACGACGCCGCCAGCAACTTGACGCAGCAGGTCGAGCTAGTCGGAAACGACACTACGACCGGGACTGTCACCGAGGGGAATCGTCTCACGAGCTGGGACGGCGTCAGCTACGGCTACGATCTCGACGGGAACCGTTCGTTCAAGAAGAGGCCGGGTGCTGACACAATCTTCTACAAGTGGAGCGCGGACGGGCTCCTTGACACCGTGCGTATCGGTAGTGTGGCGCTGAATTACCGGTACAACGCGCTCGGTCAGCTGGTGCAGCGTAAGCGGGGCGGAACCAGCGAGCGCTATTTTCTCTGGGATGACACTCATCTCGTCGCGGAGCTGAACGGGACGGCCACCGAGCGCCGCGCGGAGTACGCGTACTTGCCCGAGATCGACATGCCGATCGCCCTCGTGACAGGAGCGCAGAGCATTGCCGCGACGCGCTTCTTTCACAGCGACGAGATGGGCAACGTCATCGGGTTGACCAATGACTCTGGGGCGGTAGTGGCCGAGTTGGAGTACGATCCGTGGGGCATAATCAGCAACACCACCGGATCAGTAGCCGACTCGTCGCGATTGCGGTGGAAAGGACTAGTGTGGGAAGGAGATAGTACGCAGTTGCACTATGTGCGCGCGCGCTGGTACGATCCGGAAGCACTACGGTTTCTTTCGGAAGACCCCATCGGACTCGGCGGCGGTCTTAACGTATACGTCTTTAGTGCGGGCGATCCCGTAAACGGGGCGGACCCTTTGGGTCTATGCCCTCCTGGGTTCACAGCACGTTATGTCACGATCGGCTATGCCAACGCGCCAGCCACCGAGAAGCAGTGCTTCGCGATTGAAAACGGGTTCAGCGGCACTGCCTCGTCTCGCGGCTCGGGTCGCACCGGACCGAGTTCAGGGGGAGTGGATGTGTCAGGCACAAAGGTGCGCGCTCGCGGAGGCCTGAAGGAGTTACTCGAGGATGCCGCCTCTTGTGCTCTGGATCATTACGGGATACCGGCGCTGGTAGGGGGAGTGGGAGCAGCTATGGTTGCGGTCGGGGCTCCTGTGATTCCGAAGGGCACGGCACTTGGCGCGGCTTCCTCTCGTACCTCCTTCATCAGCGTAGCACTTCGAGATGTAAAAGCTCTCGACCGACCGATTCTATCAAGCGGTAAGGCAGTGTGGGCGCCGACCTTACGGAAATTAGGAGCGACGACTGTAACGTGGGGAGGGGCAGTCGCCCGCTGGACACCTTGGGTTGGCGGCGCGATGCTAGTGATCGACGCGGCGGTGATAGGTAAATGCATCTATGACGCGCAGTAAGAGAACGTAGAAACCAGCATGTACGCGGCGTTAGCAGAGCCGCGTACATGCTGAACACTTTGACAGAGGTTATCACCAATGATTGATCGCCAAGCGAGAGATCGCGCCGCCGTCGTGTTGGAGGAGTTTCGGAGTGGGCGCCTGACGAACTTCGAGTTCGAGAATGCGTGGGGTCGCCTCAAGACGACAGATGATCGGGCAATTCGTGCCATCGGATCCATGATCTGGCACTACTACGACGATGCCGTGGAACACCGTCTGACAGGCGAGCGAGCACTCGGCAGCGATGCACAAGATCTGTTTCATCGTTGCATCAACTTCTTGCGCACCGAGTACGAGTATGAATGGCCCGTCGACAATCTTGCTACGATCGAGCGCCTTCCCAAGGGAATTGATGCTCTAACGTTGGGCGTTTTGAGCCGATGGCTTAAGACGCGGAACGCGGATCGAGCGCAGCAGATGACACAGGCTGGTGACATTCGGGCTTGGCCCTTCATGCGATCCTGAGTTGCGTGCCGCGGGTGGCTTGCCCCACAGGGCGCAGCTTCGCTGGAAAGGACTAGCGCGGTCTCTAGCTGGAGACCAGCGTTGGCGGTGCGATTTCATGAGGCGGCGACCACTCTGCTCCGGTTGGTTGCAGGCGGGGAATATGGTGCCCGGCGGGAAGAGGTCTTCGATCTAGTCGGCTTATCTTGCGCACCGGTAGTCTTTAGAAATGCGGGGTTTTTGGCGGCCTCACAGCTTCATTAGGGTCTATCTCTTCGGTTGAGCGAATCCCGGCGAAGCAGGAGAGACCCCGACATAGAGTGGGCTGACGCTGCTCCGTGATCGACCTGCGGAGTAGCATCGCGAATAAAGTACCGGTCGGCGGCTGCCGTCAGCATTCGCTCCAGCGGGAGAATCGAACCGAGGGATGGTCGTGAGCTCTAACGACATGACCTAGAAAACTTGGGGCGCTACTTGGGGCATCGCCCCCAAAAACCCCGGCACTGGCGCGCCTCACGCGCATACTGTGCAGCACTTCTCCTTCTATAGCGCGTGTTACGTGAGACACGTTCATCGCGCATCATCCCCCGGCTCATGACGTAGATGAACTGTGGGGCCACGGAAATCCCTGGAAGTGCTGATGTTTGAAGAAGGCGAGACGTTACCTGGGGAGTACTTCGGGCACTGTCCTCGCCGCAGTGAGTAGGCGCCCCAAACTGGCGCCTCAACGCCGTGGAAATCTAATGACCCGAGCCATGCACCAAGCTGCCATGGCGGGCGCTGGTGGTCGCAAATGAGAGATTTCTCATCCGCCGCGCTCGTGCCCGCCTGACGAGCGATCCGCATGCGATTGACATTTGCGCCCCGTGAGGTATAGTGGATCCTTCTCGTTTGTACCACCGAGCACCTGCCGATCCACGCGGAGAACTCGCGGGAGGCACCACATGTTGCTCGAGTGTGTTGGTGCGGCGTGTGCGCGCCTCACGCGCGCGACGGTCGTTGCGGGCCTGGCCCTGACGCTCGCGGTCACGGCGAGCACCCTGGCCGCCCAAGCCGCGACGCAGGACACGATCCGCGCGCGCGGCGAGGAAGCGCGCGCCGCGCGCTGGCTGTCGCACGCCGCCGCGCTGCGAAGCGCGCTGGAGCGCCACGGCTGGGACGGCGAATGGTACCGCCGCGCGTACTTCGANNGACACGATCCGCGCGCGCGGCGAGCGAGCCCCGCTGTTTCAGCAGGTCGTCCCGGGCCTTCTTGCTCGCACACGCTTCGTCGCCGATTCCGCTGGCGGCATGACCGTCGAGCTCTGGGACCTGCTGATCGGCCCCGGAATGCAGAGCGACTCGACCAGCTTTCCAGGAAGCGTCGTGCTCGAGGTGCGCGCGGGCTCCGGGCGCGTGACCATCGGGGGACAGGCACAGGAGCTCCGACCTGGGAGCTTTGTGCGCGTCCCCGCCGGGGTCGCGGTGGCCTTTACGAATACGCGCGACGATCTNNGACACGATCCGCGCGCGCGGCGAGCGAGCCCCGCTGTTTCAGCAAGTCGTCCCCGGCCTTCTTGCTCGCACGCGCTTCGTCGCCGATTCCGCTGCCGGCATGACCGTCGAGCTCTGGGACCTGCTGATCGGACCCGGAATGCAGAGCGACTCGACCAGCTTTCCAGGAAGCGTCGTGCTCGAGGTGCGCGCGGGCTCCGGGCGCGTGACCATCGGTGGACAGGCACAGGAGCTCCGACCTGGGAGCTTTGTGCGCGTCCCCGCCGGGGTCGCGGTGGCCTTTACGAATACGCGCGACGATCTCGGACTCGCCTTGCGGGCGACTGTCGTGCGCGGGGCTCCCCGATGATGTGGCCCAAATCTCCGCGTCGTCACGGCCGTTGGTCTACCTGGGTCGTGATCGTGCTGATGTTCGCGCTGAGCGCGACGCTCGCGGGCTGCCGGCGCGATCCTCACATCGTGCCGCGTCCCGACAACCTGCGCGAGAATCCAGCCTATCTCTCGCCGCCGATCTTGCAGTATCCGATCTACGCCTGCGCCAGCAGCGTCATCGTCAAGGGATTCGTCCCCGGCGCCAAGATCGAAGTCTTCGCCGATGGCAACCCGACACCGATCGGGAGCGCGCAGTCGTGGCTTTCCAGTCAGCTCATCGGCGTCAGCATCGCGTTCACCGTCGGACAGGTGATCACGGCTCGCCAGACATTTGATGGCGCGACCAGCGGGCCCTCGAATCAGGTCCCGGTCACTTCGCACCGGGACGATTTTCCCGCCGGACTACCGACGCCGCGCCTCGACCCGCCGCCATGCCTGGACTGCGGACGCTCCGTTGGGATTCTCGATGTCGTGCCCGGTGCGTGGGTCAAGATCTTCATGGAGCGGTCGAGGCCGGGCGGCGGCTTCGATCCCGCAGTCGAGATCGGCAACACGACGGCGCCATCCTACGCCATCGTCGGCACGGCGTTCGAGCGTGACGCGCGTGTCTACGCCGTCTCCGGGATCTGCGCCGACACCAGCCCGCCGTCGGCGGCGGAAATCGTGCAGCCCGAGCCGGCGACGATCCCACCACCCACGATGGATCCGGTGCACGAGGGAGTGCAGATCGTCGTGGTCCGTGGCCCATCCGGACAGAATCCCCTCAACGGCGCCACGCTGGACGTGTTCGCCGAGCCCGGCATGACGCGCGTGGGTGGTCAGCCCACGCCCGGCGGTGCGGGACAGCAGGTGTTCATCACACCGCCGGCCTCGACCACCAACTGGTATCGCGCAACGCAAGCGTTGTGTACGCGAAGCGTACCAGGTGATTCGGTTCCCGTGGTGCCGTGCGCCGAGCAACCGCCGGCGCTCATCAAGCCGCCGCTCCCCGGCGATACACAGGTCGAGGTGACGCAATCCATTCCGGGCTCGCGCATCCTCGTCTTCGCGAACGGCGTCGAGATCGGCGATGGCGGTGCTCCGGTCGTCGTCCTGAGCCGCGCGCTCGTGGTGGGCGACACGGTGGTCGTGCTGCAGCGCATCGGGACGTGCGACAGTCGGAACGTCTACCTGACGGACGTGAGCTGCGCGCTTGGCGGTGATTCCACTGCGTGCTCGGCCGACTGGCCGGCGTTCCGGCATAACGCCCTCCGGAGCGGGGCGCAGCCGAACGCCTCCGCGCTCGCGGACCCGTATCAGGTAAAGAAGCTCGAGGTGCGCTGGCGCTTCCCCGCCACGGGAAGCGTCGGGGCGTTCCGCGCTTCACCTGTCGTGAAGGATGGGCGCGTCTTCATCGGAAGCAGCGATGGGCACATGTACGCCCTCGATGCAGCGACTGGTGCACAGCTCTGGGTGTATCCAGGAACCGGCCAACCGGCGCTCACGTCCCAGTTCACCAGCAACCCGTCGAGCTTTGGAATCGCATCGAGCGCCGCCGTGGCATCGATCCGAGACCGCACCGATGCCGTGATCTTTGCCGCTCCCGATCGAAGCGTCGGCTCGGGACTCGGATCGGGACGCGTGTTCGCACTGCGTGCGAGCGACGGCGCCGAGATCTGGAAGTCGCCTGAGCTTGCCCGATTGACGGGGCTGACGGCGACGTCCACGTCCGAGCTTCACGAGCAGTTCGGGTACTCCGCTCCACTGGTGCTCGGCCAACGCGTGTACGTTGGTATCGCCAATCACGGCGACAATCCGATTCAGCGTGGCCGCGTCGCCGCCGTGAATCTGGCTGATGGCTCACCCGCGGCCGGATTCTCGTTCGAGGCAACGGGCACACGTGGCGGTGGCATCTGGAGCGCCATCGCCGGCGGACTGGACGGCGCCGATCTCTATCTGACGACAGGCAACGCCCGCTGCTGGAATGGTGGGTGTCAGAGCGAACCGTCGCCGAATCATTCGTTGAGCATGTTGAGACTGAACGCCGGCACCGGAGCGCTCGCGTGGAAGCTCCAGCCGGTTCCATTCTCAATGGATGATGATCCCGATTGGGCGACCGGCGTGCATCTGCTCTCGGCGAGCTGTGGACAGGTGGCGCTCTCCACAATGAAGGACGGATGGAGCTACGCTGCGCGTGCCTCGAGCGGCAGTGCACCCGCCGCTTCCGTGCAGTGGCAGTTCCCGGCGACGGGGCTCCCCTTTGCGCCGGGTGATGGCACCGCCCACGGCGACACGCGATACCTCATCCCGGGTGCGGCCGCGAACGACATCTTCTTCACCCAGACCGGTGGAGAAGCCGTGGTGCAGGATGTCTCGAACGGATTCGGTCGACTGCATGCCCTGAATGTCTGTGGCGGCGCCGGCAATCGCGTGCGGTGGACAGCCGATGTTCCGGGAGCGTCGCTCGGCGCCAGCTATCAGCTCGGGTCTCCCAGTGTCACGCGCGGGATCGTTTATATCGGAACGACCGCCGGCAATCTGGTGGTGTTTGCGGATCCGGCGGTGTGGCCCTCCCAAGGCTCGCGCTGCAGCCGACCCGATGTGCCAAACGCGGCGTGCGTCGCAAACGGCTACTCTCTGGTGCCAATTCCAAACGTGCTGCGGAACGTCTCACTCAGCGCTGGGCGCATCAGAGGTGAGCCGGTCCTGGCCGGCGGCCGGGTGTTCGTAGCTACGGAGGGAGGCGTCCTCTTCATGCTGGAGCCGAGACCATGACAGTGTCGTGGGCGCCATCTCCCATGCTCCTGCGTTTCGCGGCAGGCGCGATTGCGCTGCTCGCGGTCGCAAGCATTACCGGTCGCGCGGCGGCTCAGGCCGCAGCCACCGCGACTGTGCAATCGCGCGTGGAATTCCGCGGGCCGGTCCCCTTTCGTTCGGGGGCGCAGTCCGATTCGGTGCTGGTGGAGATTCGCCAGTGGAGCTTCGCTGGCGGACAGCGTGTAGATTCGCTCGCCGCTCCGGCTGCCGGTGTGCTGATCGTGGAGCTTCGAGGCGGACGCCTAACGACAGTGATCGATGGGAGGCGCCTGGAGCGGCGGGTCGGCGAGATCTGGAGCGTGGCGCCCGGAAGCACGATGCGTATCGAAACCGGCGACGACATGGCAACGATCCAGACGACGCTCGTTCGCCGGCGATAGACCGATCCCATTGCAGCGGATGATCGCTGCCAACCGCTGAATCGACGCACGAGCACGATGCGCCTCGGTGTTGGGAGTGAAGCGCGTTCGCGTGGGGG
>LLBY010002337.1_pt2 | contig 15602 bp, 14 predicted proteins | sample 1489401 | NCBI WGS metagenome assembly LLBY01 (sample SAMN04092656, study PRJNA295927) | soil metagenome | biome: Soil prokaryotic community; feature: Bulk soil; isolation source: soil from tomato rhizosphere | host: tomato cultivar Hawaii 7996 | place: South Korea | collected 2011-11-01 | reverse complement strand
CATTTCCCAAAAGTTATCTTTTTTGTTTCCTTTTAAAATACGGTCCTCTGAAATGAATTGTTTCCATAAATCGTAAGCCTCTATATCCATGGGCAGTTTATCTTCTTCACTCCCTTCAAAAACCGTTACGTATAAAATATCTTTATCGATACCATAAACTTCAGTTAACAATTCCCAAGCCCAGGCAATGGCTTCTTTCTTAAAATAATCGCCAAAACTCCAGTTTCCCAACATTTCAAAAAGCGTATGGTGGTAGGTATCATAACCAACTTCTTCCAAATCGTTATGCTTCCCAGAAACGCGCAAGCATTTTTGAGTATCTGTAATACGGCTATTTTTTGGCACTGCATTCCCTAAAAAGTATTCTTTAAAAGGCGCCATTCCCGAATTTACAAACATTAAGGTAGGATCGTCTTTAAGAACCATAGGTGCAGATGGTACGATACTATGCTTTTTATCTTCAAAAAAACTTAAAAATTTAGAACGAATATCTTGTGATTTCATGTATAATATTTACTGTTTTTAAACGGTCGCATGCAGTTTGCTATGAATCATTTGGTATAGCGATAAACTTTTATACATGCGTGTTTCATTTATATAAAATGGTTACTATGTTGTTAAAATGGCATTAATTGCGAAACAATTTTTTATATTTACTCTTTTCAAAATATTTTAAACTTAATAAAAAACGATTTTAATCTTAATTATCAAACAACTAAGTGATACTATTTAGCAAATTTGGTCGTTAGTTATTAAAATTCAATAGATATATGGCATTTAATAAAGTGCAAAAATAGCATAAATTAGGAAATGAGTAAGGTAAAATATTATTACGATGCAGAATCGCTGTCTTACAAGAAAATACAGCGCAAAAAAAGAAACACTATTAAGTACGCCTCGGTGTTTATTTTAGGGTCTGCTTTATTTGGTTTTCTATTTGTTTTTATAGCGAGTCAATTTGTAGAATCGCCTAAAGAACGTGCTCTTAAACGCGAGCTGCAAAATGCGCAATTACAGTTTGAATTGTTGAACAAAAAAATGAAGGAAGCCGAAACTGTTTTAGCTGATGTAGCAGATCGGGACAACAACATTTACCGTGTTTATTTTGAAGCAAACCCCATACCCGACGAACAACGCAAAGCTGGTTTTGGAGGCGTTAACCGTTATAAAAACCTGGAAGGCTTTGATAATTCTAAATTAATTATTGAAAGCAACAAACGTTTAGACATACTTCAAAAACAAATAGTGGTGCAATCTAAATCGCTAGATGAAATCGCTAAACTCGCCGAAGAAAAAGAGAAATTACTAGCCGCAATACCTGCCATTCAACCCGTTAGAAATGAAGATCTTAAAAGGATGGCTTCAGGTTACGGAATGCGTTCGGATCCCTTTACCAAAGTTAGAAAAATGCATTATGGCATGGATTTTTCTGCACCCAGAGGTACACCTATTTACGCAACTGGTGATGGTGTTGTAGAACGTGCAGACAATAAGGCAACAGGTTATGGAAACCATATAAAAATAAACCATGGCTACGGATACGAAAGTTTATATGCCCATTTATATAAATACAATGTTAGAAAAAACCAAAAGGTCGTACGAGGCGACCTAATTGGATTTGTTGGTAGCACGGGGCGTTCTGAAGCACCACATTGCCATTATGAAGTTATTAAAGATGGTGAGCGCATCAACCCTATAAACTTTTACTACGGAAGTTTAACTGCCGAAGAATTTGATAAATTGTTAGAGCATGCTTCATTAGAAAACCAATCGCTAGATTAATGCATATAGAACTACCCGAAAAACGTTATTACAACATAGGCGAAGTAGCCAAAGCATTTGGCGTAAACACTTCTTTAATTCGCTTTTGGGAAAAAGAATTTGATGCCCTTAAGCCAAAAAAGAATGCTAAAGGCAACAGAAAATTCACTCCTGAAGATATCAAAAACCTCAAGTTTATTTACCATTTGGTTAAAGAACGTGGTTTCACGCTTGAAGGTGCCAAAATCCATTTAAAAGAAGAAAAAAAAGAAACCCTTTCTAATTTTGAAATAATCAGTAAATTAGAGGATGTAAAAAATCAGCTTATAAAAATTAAAAATCAGATGTAACATTTAATTGAAACTGCATACTAATACCCTGATTGTATTTTATAAATAACTTAACATTTAACGACTATTCAAAATGAAAAAATGGCTTATTCCTGTAATTATTATTGCTGTAATTGTATTCGGATTTTACTCTTGGGCAAAAGGGTTTAATAATACCGCTGTAAACTTAAAAGAAACTGCCACTAAAACTTGGGGCGACGTAGAAAGTAGTTACCAACGCAGAAACGACCTTATTGGAAATTTAGTAAAAACAGTACAAGGAGCAGCCGATTTTGAAAAAAGCACTTTAGAAGCCGTTATAAAGGCAAGAAGTGAAGCTACCAAAACAACCATTGATGCCAACAACTTAACACCAGAAAACATGGCACAGTTTCAACAAGCCCAACAAGGCTTAACCGGTGCTTTATCAAGATTATTGTTGGTTGTTGAAAGGTATCCAGAGCTTAAAGCAAATCAAAACTTTTTGGAATTACAATCGCAACTAGAGGGTACTGAAAACCGAATTAACGTAGCTAGAGATCGTTTTAACGAAGCCGTAGAACCATACAATAAGCATATTAAGATATTTCCGAATTCATTATTAGCAGGCATTTTTAACTTCGACCAAATGAATTATTATAAAGCAGACGCTGGAAGTGAAAAAGCGCCTGATGTAGATTTTAATTTTAAATAAAAACTACCGAAACACATCATTATGCCTAACCATGTTGAAGATTTTTTAACGCCCAGTGAAGAACAAGAGGTTATTGAAGCTATAAGAATAGCTGAACTAAACACATCTGGAGAAATACGAGTTCACATTGAAAAAACTTCCCAAGGTGACGCCACAAATCGTGCTTTAGAGCTTTTCCATGCACTAAAAATGGATAACACCAAACTACAAAATGCCGTATTAATTTATGTGGCTGTTGATGACAAAACCTTTGTCATTTATGGCGATAAGGGCATTAACGATGTCGTTTCAAGTAATTTTTGGGACAGCACTAAAGACATCATGCAATCGTATTTTAAAACTGGTAATTTTAAACAAGGGTTGGTTGAGGGCATTATAAAATCTGGGGAACAACTTAAAAAACATTTTCCTTATACAGATTTAGACACTAACGAACTCACTAACGAAATTTCTAAAGGCTAATGCTTAAATTTAAACACGTTTTTTTATTTACTTTTTTAAGTATCTGCTTTACCCAAATAGCGCTTGCTCAATTTAAAATTCCCGAAAAACCAGAATTCCAAACAAGTGTTTACGATTATATCAGTCTGTTATCGCCTACTGAAAAAAGTGCCTTAGAAGAAAAACTGATTAAATATTCCGATACCACTTCAACCCAAATTGTTATTGCCACCATAAATTCCACCGAAGGTGAAAATATTGATTATTTAGGCACAAAATGGGCACACGAATGGGGTATTGGACAAGCAAAAGAAGATAACGGCGTTTTTATTTTATTAGCAAAAGGTGATAGAAAAATAGCTATAAAAACAGGCTATGGTGTTGAACATTTGCTTACAGATGCCATGTCGAAGCGTATTATTGAGCTTGATATTATCCCCTATTTCAAACAAGATGACTATTACGGCGGTTTAAACAGAGGTGCCGATGCCATTTTTGAAGTTTTAACTGGTGAATATCAAGGTACCCGCAAAGCCTCAAATGAAAATAAATTTCCTGTAGAATTCATTATCATTCTTATTTTCATATTCATCATCATCCTGATCTCAATTTCAAAAAACAGGCGTGGTGGTAATGGTGGTAACCGAGGCAACAAATCGGGTGGTTTTAGTCTTTTAGATGCTATTATTTTAAGCAGTATGGGACGTTCTTCCGGAGGTGGCGGATTTGGTAGCGGAAGCTCTGGTGGTGGATTTGGAGGCGGTGGCTTTGGAGGCGGTTTCGGCGGCGGTGGATTTGGAGGCGGCGGTGCTTCTGGTGGTTGGTAGATTTATAAATGTTTTTTTCATATCTTACTATGATTAAAAGTGCTACCAATTATGAAATATAATTATCCATTATTTATATGTTTTTTCACGGTTTTTCTTTCAAAAGCACAAACAGTTGTTACTTCAGACAAATTTAATTTACCGGAAACTGTCGAAGAGACCTCTGGACTTATTTATTATGATAACAAATTAATTACTCATAATGATAGCGGAAATGCTGCCGAATTATATGAAATAGATACCTCTAACGGTTCTATAGTGAGAACTGTTTCTATTACAAATGCAACGAATGTAGACTGGGAAGATATAGCCCAAGATAACACATATATCTATATTGGTGACATTGGAAACAATTATGGCAACAGAACCAATTTAAAATTTTATAGGATTTTAAAAACCGATTTCGATTCTAGCACGAACGTTACCGCAGATGTTATTAATTACTCGTATGCCGATCAAACTGATTTTACTTCCAATCTTAACAATAACAACTGGGATTCAGAAGCTTTTGTGGTTTACGATAATTATTTGTTAATCTTTTCCAAAAATTGGGCAAATAATGAAGTTGATGTATATACCATTCCCAATACAGTGGGTACGCATAGTGCTGTTAAAGTAAGTACATATAATTCACAGGGTCTAATTACTGGAGCCGATGTCGTTGGTTCAAATAAAATATATCTTTCTGGTTATTCAGTATCATCTAACATCACGCCTTTTTTAATAGAAATATATAATTTAGATATAAGTGCACCCTTAAATCTTGATGTGTTTACAAACAGTAAAAGTGTTAAGTTAAACAACTTTCTACCTTTCGGAAATCAAGTAGAAGGTATTTGCTTTATAGAAACAAATGGTTTTAGCGATACACTTTATATTTCGAACGAAAAATTGGTTGCAAGCATTTTTACCTTCCCATCCAAATTAAGAGCATTAACCATTGATAATTCAACTTTAAGGGCATTCAATTTCATAAAAAATGATGGCTTTATTATCCATCCAAACCCCTTTGAAAACGAAATAAAATTCAGTGATAATGCTGAAGAAATTAAAATTTACAATAGTTTGGGCAGTTGCGTATTAAGTCAAAATGCAACCAATTCTATTAATACGTCAGAGCTTAGCCCTGGTTTTTATACTATTTCAGTAACATACAAAAAAATGCTTGTCACTAAAAAAATGATAAAATAATAAGGCTTTAGTCAAAACAAAATACCCCTAATACTATCAACTAATAGATTCCAATACTATTTCTTACGCATATATACACTTACAGGAACACCTGTAAAATCGAAATGTTCACGTAATTTGTTTTCTAAAAAACGTTTGTAGGGTTCTTTTACGTACTGCGGTAGATTGCAGAAAAAAGCAAACTGTGGTTGTGGTGTTGGCAATTGCATTATGTATTTAATTTTTACATACTTTGCTTTATTTGCCGGTGGTGGATAGCTTTCAATAATAGGCAACATCACATCATTAAGCACACTTGTTTTAATCTTTTTGGTTCGATTATTATAAACCTCAACAGCAGTTTCAATAGCTTTATAAATACGTTGTTTAGATAATGTAGAAATAAATATAATAGGCACATCGGTAAAAGGTTCCATTTCCTTTCTTATGGCTTTTTCATATTCAAGGGTTGTTTTATGATCCTTTTCTACCAAATCCCATTTGTTTACTAAAATTACAACGCCTTTTCTATTTCGTTCTGCCAACCAAAATATGTTTTGGTCTTGCCCATCAAACCCACGGGTTGCGTCTAAAACCAATAAACAGACATCACTATGCTCAATAGCTCGAACACTACGCATTACAGAATAAAATTCCAAATCTTCTTTTACTTTAGATTTTCTTCGAATTCCCGCCGTATCAACTAAATTAAATTCAAAACCAAAACGATTGTATTTGGTATCGATAGAATCTCTAGTAGTACCCGCAATATCAGTTACAATATATCGATCTTCACCAATCAATGCATTAATGAATGATGATTTTCCTGCATTTGGGCGACCCACTACAGCAAAACGTGGCAATTCTTCATTAACAACCGTTTCTTTTTCTGGTAAGGCTTCCACCAAAGCATCCAATAAATCGCCTGTACCGCTTCCATTAATACTGGCAACGGTATAGTATTCGCCTAAACCCAACGAGTAAAACTCTACCGCATCTTCAGCACGTTTGGCATTGTCTACTTTATTCACTACAAGAAACACGGGTTTGTTCACTTTGCGTAATAGTTTTGCAACATCTTCGTCCATGCCAGTTACACCGCTTTCTACATCAACCATAAAAATAATAGCATCGGCTTCATCAATAGCCAATTCTACTTGTTTATCAATTTCAGCTTCAAAAATATCGTCACTTCCCAACACATACCCTCCGGTATCTATAAGCGAAAATTCCTTTCCATTCCAATCACTTTTACCATAATGGCGATCTCTTGTAACGCCGCTTACAGCATCAACAATAGCTTCCCTACGTTGAATTAAGCGATTAAAAAATGTTGATTTCCCTACGTTTGGGCGACCTACTATAGCAACTATATTACTCATAATCTTTAAATTGTATGCAACAGCCTCAGGCTGATTTATTTATTTAACAATATTTGCTAAATTTTTTTGCAAAAATAGGAAATATACTCTACGCATAGCTGTTTTTTGGCAACTATTAAATTGTTTACTTTTTAGAATAAAAAATAGTATTTTACTATCCTTAAAAACACAAACTAAATGCCAACTACTAACGACATTGTTTTACGGCCTCGTTTTAAAATTGAAATAAACAAAAATAACGAAACGGTGTTGCAAATGTTTCAGGATGCTAAAAAAACACCTTCTGAATTTATTGTTAACAGGATTGACGACCACGTGTTTATAAAATTCCCAAAGTATAAACAACATTTTTGGTCTCCACAATTACATTTAGAAATTAATGCTGTTGATAGCGATTCCTGCTTACTTCATGGTTTATTCGGCCCCAACCCCACAGTTTGGACACTGTTTGTGTTTTTACACTTTATGGTTGCGGGCTTGTTTATTGCTTTTGGCATTTGGACATATAGCAATTGGTCTTTAAAAATGCCCTATACGTTTCAATTTAGCCTCATGCTACTTATGATAATTATTTGGGTTGCCTTATATTTTGCTGGAAGCATTGGAAAAACATCTAGTAAAAATGAGATGGCAGAGCTTCATGATTTTATGAATGCTGTTCTAGAAAAAGAAAGTCTTAGCTGAGGGCACAACTAAGACTTTAAAACTAAACTAACTCAAACTAAACTTAGCAGAATGATTATACAAATATCAAAATTCAATTTTAATTAATTGTTAGATAATCAACATGTTATCATTAGTATTATTAGCTATTGTATCCAAACCTTCTTAATTGGTTTTGATTGCTTCGCCAATTTTTATTTACTTTCACATAGGTCTCCAAGTGGATTTGTTTACCAAAAAAAGCTTCTAAATCTTTTCTGGCTTCAACACCAACACGCTTTAAAGCACTTCCTTTATGCCCAATGATAATCCCTTTTTGAGTTTCGCGTTCTACCATAATTACGGCGCGTATTCTGATAATGTCTTCTTCTTCAAAAAATTCTTCGGTTTCAATTTCAACGGCATACGGGATTTCCTTTTTGTAATGAAGCAGAATTTTTTCGCGTATGGTTTCGTTTATAAAAAAGCGTTCTGGCTTATCTGTTAATTGGTCTTTTGGATAAAATGCAGGTGACTCTGGAAGCAAATCAATAATTCTGTTAAATACTTCTTTTACGTTAAAACCTTCTAATGCTGATATTGGAAAAATTTCGGCATTTGGCACTTTTTCTGCCCAAAGTTGTACTTGGTTTTCTAATTGCTCTTGGTTTGACTTATCAATCTTATTTAAAAGCAACAACACAGGGATTTTTGAATTGGTTATTTTATTAAAAAAGGCTTCGTCTTTTAATTCTTGCTCACCAATTTCAACCATATACAATAGAATATCGGCATCTTCAAAAGCAGACTTTACAAAACCCATCATGCTTTCCTGCAACTCGTATGCTGGTTTTATAATACCTGGGGTATCAGACAAAACCATTTGAAAATCGTCACCATTCACAATACCTAAAATACGGTGTCGTGTGGTTTGTGCTTTTGATGTGATGATGGATAGTTTTTCACCAACAAAGGCATTCATTAGCGTTGACTTACCCACATTGGGGTTACCAATAATATTTACAAAACCTGCTTTGTGGCTCATGACTTTTGTTTTTAAGATGCTACAAATTTACAACCTTGTTTGGTTTATTAGGCTATTTTAAGTTTTTAAACAAAAAAAACAGAAAGTTGCCTTTCTGTTTTTTTTGTTTATATGTACTAAGTATGTTTATTACTTATTCAACTATTTCCAATAATTCAACTTCGAAAATTAAAGTAGAATATGGTTTGATTTTTTCTCCTGCTTGTCTTGCTCCGTAACCTAAATCTTGAGGAATGAAGAATTTGTATTTAGACCCTACAGACATCAGTTGTAAACCTTCTGTCCATCCTCTAATAACTTGACCAACACCAAATTCGGTTGGTTCGCCTCTATCTACAGAGCTATCAAACACAGTTCCATCAATTAATGTACCGTGGTAATGTACTTTTACTTTAGATTCTGCAGTTGGTTTTGCACCAGTTCCTTCTTTTAAAACAATATATTGTAAACCACTTTCGGTTACTTTCACACCTGCTTTAGATTTATTTTCTTCCAAGAATTTTTCGCCTACAACTTTTTCTTTTTCAGCTTCTTCTTGCTGTTTTTTCATCTTTTCAGCTTGTTTTTTCTGAAAATAAGCAGTTAAAACTTGTTGTGCATTTTCTTCTTTAATTAAAATATTGGTAGAATCCAAAACATTCATATAGCCTTGAATAAATAGTTCGCTATCTATTTCAGAAACACTTGTTTTCACATTTCTAGCTACATCCATACCAATAGCGTAACTTACTGAGTCTAGCTCAGTTTTTAATGCTCTTTTTGAAACTCCTTGACCACCACATGATGATAAAATTGAAGCTGCTAAAACAACTCCTAAAAATTTAATTATTTTCATTTTCTTATTTTTATTTAATTTGATGCCAAAAATAACAAATTAAAATTCAGAATACAGTAGTCTTTCTATGATTTTTAACGTTATATGACAGATAAATAGTTTAAATTTTTGAAATATGCGTTTTAAATAAGTATTTATAATATCAAGCCAAATGCTGAAGCTTAAATAAATTTAAAAGCTATTTCTTTTTACTTTCTTTAAAAACTTCCAAACCACACTTTAAAAATTCAGCATAATCGTCTTCATCTGGAGTATAACCAACGGGTTGGTTTAAAATTTGTGTGCCATCAGAATTTAATAACACATAATAAGGCTGTGAATTGGTTTGAAAAAATTGCGTTTGAAAATTAGCCCATTTATGCCCATAATTTTCAAGTTTCCTTGTACCTCCATTTATACGATTCACTAAAACTTGTTCATCGGCAGGTAAGATTTTCTTATCATCAACATATAGGGAAATTAACACATAATCATTTCGCAAGTAGTTGTCAATTTCTTTAACAGACCATACGTGCTCTTCCATTTTTCTACAATTCACACAAGCGTATCCCGTAAAGTCCAACATGATAGGCTTATTCACTTTCTTTGCATAAGCAATACCTGTTTTTAAATCTTTAAAACATACTAGATTATTAGGACAATCGTTTGGATATAAAAAACTGTACCCTACTGGTGGTGCCAAACCACTTAAAAGTGTCAGCGGTGTAAATGTATTGGTTTCTTTATTCACTCTAAACCCAGATGCCAAATATATAGTAAATGCAGCGACCAATACGCCTCCTGCTATTCTTGAAAATGACAGTTTCTTTATTGGTGAATCATGCGGAAATTTAATCACTCCAAATATATACAATGCTAAACCAGCAAAAATAAGAATCCAAATAATTAAAAATGGTTCTATTTTTAAAATGCCCCAATGTTGAACTAAATCGGCATTCGATAAAAACTTAAATGCCAGAGCCAATTCCAAAAATCCCAAAACAACTTTTGTTGTATTTAACCAACCACCAGATTTAGGTAAGGCATTCATCATATTAGGAAACATGGCAAACAATGCAAATGGTAACCCTAACGACACACCAAAACCAGCCATACCTGCTGTAAGTTGCCATGCACCACCATCGGCCGTTAACGAACCTGCCAATAGGGAGCCTAAAATAGGGCCTGTACAAGAAAACGACACAATGGCCAAGGTAAGTGCCATAAAAAAGATTCCTATGATACCACCCACATTCTCGCCTTGTGTGGTTTTGTTGGTCCAACTTGAAGGCAATGTTAATTCGTAATAACCAAAGAAAGAAAATGCAAAAAACAGGAATATCGCAAAAAAGGCAACATTCAACCAAACATTAGTGGAAATCTCATTTAAAATATCCGGATTTACCGAGTCTAGCAAATGAAAAGGCACACTCAATAAAATGTATACAGCAAAAATAAAAAATCCGTACAATAATGCTTTTGAAATACCCGAACCTTTATCATGCCCCCCTTTTTTTGTAAAAAAACTAACGGTTAAAGGTATCATAGGGAATACACACGGCGTTAATAAAGCTAATAGCCCACCCAAAAAACCTAGTCCGAAAATACTCCACAAAGAGCCACTTTCTTGATTTGATTCTGATTGGTTTTGACTCAATTCATCACCACATGTTTTATCTGGTTTTTTAATATCGTCAGCGGATATGCCGTACAGTTGTTGGTTTACCGCATTATTGTTAATCTCATTTGCATTTAAGTTGCTTGCTTCTTCATTAGAAGTAGAACTGTCATTGGAAGTAGAACTGTCATTGGAAGTAGAACTGTCACTGGCAGTAGAACTGTCATTAGAAACAGAACTACTATTACTGAAAGCAAATACCAAATCAACTTCTGTTGGGGGTAGGCATCTGGTATCATCACAAACCATAAACTCAACTTGCCCTTCAATCGTTTTATAATCGTCTTTAAAACTCACCATTTGTTTAAATACGGCTTTGTTCTCAAAAAACTTAATCCGCATTCCAAAAATAGGATCATCAATAGTATGTCCCTCACCTTCAATTGTCTTTCCTTTTAACGAAAAGTCTTCCCTGTCGCTATAGGTAAAAGTTGTGGGTATGGGTCCATCTTCAGGAACATGTTGCGAATACAAATGCCAACCTTTATCAATTGTTGCGGTTGTTATCAATTCATAATCGGTATTTGAAACTTTTTTAACAGATGTCTCCCATTTTACAGGCTCTAACACTTGAGATTGTGAATATCCAACCATTAAAAGTGTAAAGAATAAAAAAAGTGCTTTTATTCTTCTTTTTATTTGATTATTTTTCATAATCACTGCTTTGAATTATACATTCTACAATAAATCATACTATTTTCTTTGAAATATTAATAATTCCTCAAATATAAGGATATGTCTTTATTTAATGTGAAGCCTAACAAAAGTTAACATACTTTTATCGTTTTAGTCATAGCTTTTGGAGAAACTTATCTTGACTTTTTCTATTACCTAATTATTTATTGGAATTCAAATTCAATTTACCACTTTTTAAGCCAGTGCCTGTAACTGATAATTCAATAGTTCCTGATTGGTTTGTAGATTGTACCAATACTACCAGCTTACCACTAAAAAGCTTCATGGTTGGCAAATGAAATAGTTCTAATGAAGTCGCATCACCATTGCATGCTGCTCTATAAGTTCCTTCACCCTTTACCTTGAATTTTAACTGATTGGTTGCGTTTGGACAAGGAATGCCGTTTTTATCAACCACAGAAACCTCAACAAAAGATAAATCCTTAGCATCTGCTTTAATTGTTTCCCTGTCTGGTTTTAATATAATTTTATAAGGTTTTCCAGCTGTATGTATTTCCTTTTCAGCAACGGGATTACCTTCATCATCAAAAGCAATAACTTTTAAAGTACCGGGTTCATATTTTACATCCATCCACATTAAACGATATCTATTTTGAGCTGTTGACACATTCTTTTTTTGAATGCCCATACTTTTTCCATTCACAAAAAGTTCGGCGCTATTGTAATTGGTGTACACAAAAACAGGGGTTGTTTCGCCTTCACGTCCTTCCCAATTCCAATGAGGTAAAATATGTAAGGTTTCGTCCGTTGTATTCCAACGGCTTCTATATAAGTAAAAGCGGTCTTTAGGAAGTCCCGCTAAATCTGAAATTCCAAAATAAGAACTACGTGATGGCCAACTTCCATCATAAGGCGTAGGCTCTCCCAAGTAATCAAAACCAGTCCATACAAACTCACCAATAACCCATGGTTTATCATCTTGCAATACAAAATCCTCATCGGGCACATTAGACCAGCTACAGGCTTCCAAATCATATGAGGAACACTGAAGGTCATCATATTGTTTATTTTTTTCTTGAACAACAGGAAACTTATAAATGCCTCTAGAGCTAACCGTTGAAGCCGTTTCTGAACCTAATATAAATCCCTGAGGGAATTTTTTAAAGGCCTCTTCATATAAATGTAAGCGGTAATTCAACCCTGGAACATCCAATAATGCTCCAAATCCAGATTCCATGGTTGCTTTTACTTGATCCATACCAACGGTTACGAGTCTTGTGGGATCTTCTCTATGGAAAATATCCTGTAGCCACTTTGCACGTTTCACACCTGCTTCTCCCCACTGATCTGGCACTTCATTTCCAGAACTCCACATCACAATTGAGGGATGGTTTCTGGTGGCTTGAACCAAATTCACGATATCTTTCTCGGCATAGGCTTCAAAAAACCTATTGTAACCATTCTTCACCTTTGGTTTTGCCCATTCATCAAAACTTTCAGCTAAAAACATAAAACCCATTTCGTCACATAACTCCAACTGTTCGAATGATGGCATATTGTGAGAACTACGAATGGCATCGCAACCCATATCTTTTAAAATGGTTAGTTGACGACGCAATGCCGCTTTATTTATTGCGGTTCCTAATGGTCCCAAATCGTGGTGCAAACAAACGCCTTTAAACTTTCTGACTTCGCCATTTAAGCTAAATCCTTTGTTAGCTTCATACTTTACATCCCTAATTCCAAAACGTGTTGACACCTCGTCTTTCAATTCATTTCCAACAAACAACTGAGACACTGCTTTATACAAATACGGCGTTTCAGGACTCCATAATTTAGGATTTTGAACTTTGATATTTTGATCGAATTCATTCCCAAACTGCGTTGTTGATGCTTCCGAACTAATTTTTTTTCCATCTGCATCATAAATTGTTGTTCTTAAATGGACATTATCCCCTGAGGTTTTTGTTTTTATATTTACTTTGGCTGCATCTTTATTAATAAATGGTGTTGAAATAAACGTTCCCCATTGATCTATGCTTTCCTTGTTTTTTACGATGACACTAACTTTGCGATATAAGCCTGCGCCGGGATACCACCGTGAAGCAAATTCTTTATTTGTTAGTTTCACTGCCAACGTATTTTCGCCTTCTTTAATAAATTCTGAAACATCAAAATAAAAATAACTGTAACCATAAGCCCATGCTCCTACTTTCTTGCCGTTTAAATAAATTTGAGGTTCGCTCATAGCGCCTTCAAAAAGTAAAATCACTTTTTTATTCTTTTCGTAATGGGGTAAGCTAAATTTATTTCGATACCAAGCGGATCCAATATGTGGCAAAGCCCCTGTTCTCCCGGTTTTTTCTGAAGCTACTTTTTCTCCATTCTGAATAATGGCAACATCTTGTTTATCTATCTCTTTATCAAAAGGACCGTAAATAGCCCAATCGTGAGGAACAGTTACATTTTCCCAATTAGAATCATTAAAATCCACTTTAAAAGCATTTTCAAAATCTCCTTTTTGGAATTTCCAATTGGTGTCTAATTCTTTTACTGATCTTACTTGTGAAAACGATAGGTGTGTAAGGATTAAGAATATAAGGAGAATAAATTTTTGTTGTTGCATATAAAACTTTCTATTATGTTACGAAAATACTGAATCATTAATAATAAAACTACTTTCCCAAAATTACAGGTTATTAAAATGAATTTACACTTAGAAACTGTTTAAATTTTGTCTGTCAAATATTTTCCCCTGAATCTACGGATAATATGTATATAAATTGAACTTTAAAACATTGATAGAATTATTCAACAACCAAATCACAGAGCAAGCCGTAACTTTACTCCAACATATCTAGAGCTACAATGGTTCTAAACCCAATATGGTCTGAGCCCGAATCTGTACTCATCCCCATTTTAGCTGAAATTCTAAAACTGGCGCAATAAGATGCGTTGCATAAAAAAGAACCGCCTTTTATTACATGTTCTACTTGATAGGGATTGTTTGGACTAAAAGATGTGCTGGCACCTTTAGGGTTTAAGATTGGTTGCGAACTGTCTAATTCTTTATAGTAATTTACATTAAACAAATCTGCGGTTATTTCCCAAACATTTCCAAGCATATCATATAGTCCAATAGAATTTGGTGGATATGATTTTACAGGTGCTATCAATTCAAAACCATCTTTCGATTCGTTTTTTACAGGAAAAACACCCTGCCAAGTATTGGCATGCGCATTCAATATTTCAGGGTTATTGCCCCATGTGTAAATATCATCGATGTCTTTACCTTGAGCAGCAGATTCCCATTGTGCCTCTGTAGGTAATTTTCTGTTAGCCCATTTGCAATAAGCTAAGGCGTCTTCTAATGCGATGTGCACCACCGGATAGTTATCTTTACCCTCAATAGAACTTTCTGGTCCTTCGGGATGTTTCCAGCTAGCTCCTATTTTCCAAGTCCACCATTGTGTATAATTATCCATAGAAGCGACCTTGTTTACATCTTTATTGAAAATTAAACTTCCAGGTTGTAAAATTGAATCATGTGGTTTTGGAGTGCTTTTGGGTAATTCCTTTTTCATTGCCTCCCAATCTACTGGCCGTTCTGCAACCGTAATATATTTGGTGGCATCAACAAAAGCTTTAAACTGTTTGTTGGTGACTTCGGTGACATCAATAAAAAAACCATCAACAGTTACTTTATGCGCAGGCATTTCTCCGTGCATAGCATATTTATCGCCTTTCTTGGCTCCTTGTATAAATGTCTTTTTTGAAACCCAAATCATCCCTTCTGGAGTATTAATGGGATTTACAGTTTCTTTATCTCCTTTATCAGTACTCCCCCTGTTATTCTTTGAATCGTTTTTACATGCCACAAAAAGAATAATTAAAAGGCATGTAAAAAAATTAAGTATACGCTTTATTTTCATCTCTTTATTTTATTGTTATTTTAAATTGTCAGAACACCTTGAAAAATCATCCGCATGGGTGTGCTATTTTCATAGGTGTTTTCATTTTAAATAATTATATGACCCACAAGATAAAACAAAAGACAGAACTAAAAAAAATAGCATTATCTGTACCCATAGAAATAAAAAAAGGGTTTCAATCTCTTGAAACCCTTGTCTTTGCTAGTAGCGGGAACTGGACTCGAACCAGTGACCTTCGGGTTATGAGCCCG
>LLBY010003734.1_pt21 | contig 15645 bp, 14 predicted proteins | sample 1489401 | NCBI WGS metagenome assembly LLBY01 (sample SAMN04092656, study PRJNA295927) | soil metagenome | biome: Soil prokaryotic community; feature: Bulk soil; isolation source: soil from tomato rhizosphere | host: tomato cultivar Hawaii 7996 | place: South Korea | collected 2011-11-01 | reverse complement strand
GTGGCGATCTATATGTTCCTGATCTGCCTGGCCTTTTCGTTGATCTACCAGCGTTTGTCACGCCAGCCCGATTATTTGACCGGTCTCTAGGAAGGACGATTTCATGGCAACTGCTTACGCATCTGCAGCTTCCCCTTCACGCCAGACACAAAAAATCATTACCAGGATCATCCAGTATTTCATTCTCTCTATCATCGTCGTGATTATGTTCGTGCCGATCGTGATCCTGATCTTCGGCAGCCTCAAGACGACCGGCGAGATGTATTCCCAGCCGTACACCATCCCCAACCCGCCGCACTGGGAGAATCTGTGGGGGGTTCTCTCCACGCCCATCTTCTGGACGATGTTGAAGAATAGTGTGATCGTGATGCTTGGGACCACTGCCGGCGTGGTGTTCGTCTGCGGGCTGGCGGCGTTTGTGTTTTCGCGGCTGGAGTTTCGCGGCAAAAGCTGGCTTTTCAACCTCTTCACACTGGGATTGATGTTCCCGATTAACGTGGCGATCCTGCCTGTCTATTTTGTGCTGCGGCAATTGAACGAGAATAACATCCCGCTGATCGATTCGCTCATCGGCGTCATCCTGGTGCAGCTTGCCTTTCAGGTCTCCGGCAACATCCTGATCCTGCGCGGGTTCTTCACCGCCATCCCATCCGAATTGCAGGATGCCGCTTACATCGACGGCTGTAATAACTTCGATTTCTTCTGGCGCATCCTGCTGCCTCTGGCAAAGCCCGCCCTGGCGGCCGTCGCTGCGCTGACGATGATCGTCAGTTGGAACGATCTGCTGGTGCCTCTGGTCGTCTTGAACAGTGATGAGCTGTGGACCTTACCCTTAGGCACCATGCAATTCCAGGGGCAATACGCCACGGACCTGGCGCTGGTATCCGCGTTTGTAGCATTGTCTGCCATCCCGACCGTCATCTTCTATATCTTTGCCGAGCGCCAGATCGTTTCGGGGCTGACGGCGGGCGCGGTCAAAGGTTAGTCAACGCCTCCTGTAAGATGGAAGCTGATATGCAACGCATCGTTTACGCAATCCTCATCCTTGCAGTTACATCTGGTCTGGTGAGCTGTTCCAGCGCACCGACACCTACACCTGTGATGGTACCTCCTACAGAGATGACACAGCCGCAGGCTGGCGCATTCCACACCGGATTCTATCGAAATTTATTCGAGGAGTATCTCGGCAAATCGGATGCGGAGGTAGAGCTCAAACTCAATGCTGCCTGGGAGCAGCTCTTTTATGGAAACGATGCCTCTGAGCGCGTGTATTACCCCGTCGGGGAAGATATGGCTTATATCGCAGATATCGGCAACGGCGATGTGCGCTCGGAGGGGATGTCCTACGGCATGATGATCGCGGTCCAGCTCGATAAAAAAGAAGAGTTCGATCGCTTGTGGAAGTGGGCGAAAACGTATATGTATCAATCTGACGGTCCCTTCCAGGGCTACTTTGCCTGGCACTGCACAACGGATGGTGAGCAGCTGGATGCGAATCCAGCCTCCGATGGAGAGGAATGGTTTGCGACAGCCTTGTTGTTCGCCTCGGCGCGCTGGGGCAATGGCGAAGAGATTTTCGATTATCAGAGGCAGGCGCAGGAGATTCTAGATACGATGCTCCATAAGGGAGAGAACAACGTCGCCACCCCCATGTTCGACGTCGAACACAAACAGATCGTCTTCGTGCCAATGGTTGGTCGCGTCTCGAGCTTTACAGATCCTTCCTATCATCTGCCTGCGTACTATGAGTTGTGGGCGCGCTGGGCAGAGCGCGACAACGACTTCTGGACAGAAGCCGCGCAGGTCAGCCGCCAGTTTTTCCGGAAGACGGCTCATCCTCAAACAGGCTTGATGCCGGATTACGCGGACTTTGACGGTACACCGTACGGCACCGATGACCATAAGGATTTCCGCTTCGATGCCTGGCGCACGCTTTCGAACGTGGCCGTGGATTACGCCTGGTTCGCAGCGGATCCCTGGCAGGTGGAACAGTCGGATCGTATTTTGGATTTTCTTGCCTCGCAGGGGATTGACTCCTACGCAAATCAATTTACCCTTGACGGAACGCCGCTCTCGGGTGACCATTCCACGGGCCTGGTTTCGATGGCGGCGGTCGCGGCGCTGGCGGCGGACCCCGAAATCGGCAAGCCGTTCGTGCAGGAGTTGTGGGACGCACAAATCCCATCGGGCAAATGGCGTTATTATGATGGCATGTTATACATGCTGGGCTTATTGCATGCCAGCGGTCATTTCAGGATGTATTCACCTCAATAAGGATAAGGTGACAGTCACTTTTCTTGCTGTTTTCCTCGGGTAAGAGCCCCTCTTGCGCAGCACCCCGAAGCGGATCTACGTGGGGCAAAGTGACTGTCACCTAAAATTCTCCAAGGAGTATTGCATGCGTGCCACCAGCACATCAGAAAAACCTTCATACCTCGATACATCCCTGCCTTTGGCCGAACGGGTAAAGGACCTGGTGGGGCGTTTGACACTGGATGAAAAAGTAAGCCTGATGAATCATCCGGCCGATGGCGTGCCGCGCCTGAACATCCCCGCCTACAACTACTGGAGTGAGGCGCTGCATGGCGTTGGCCGCAATGGACGCGCCACGGTCTTCCCGCAGGCCATCGGTATGTCGGCCACCTGGGACAAGGAGTTGATCCATCGCGTCGCGTCGGCCATTGGCGATGAAGGTCGCGCCAAGTATCATGCCGCGCTGCGCCGCAATGGCTATACCGACCAGTACCAGGGGCTCACGTTCTGGTCGCCGAACGTCAATATTTTCCGCGATCCGCGCTGGGGGCGCGGGCAGGAGACGTGGGGCGAAGATCCCTTCCTGACCGGCGAGATGGCGTCTGCGTTCGTGAAGGGCTTGCAGGGCGATCATCCCAAATATCTCAAAGCGGCCGCATGCGCCAAGCATTATGCTGTCCATTCCGGGCCCGAAAAGGATCGTCACACCTTCAACGCCATCGTCACAAAGCGCGAGCTGTATGACACCTATCTGCCTGCATTCAAAAGGCTCGTCACAGAGGCAAAGGTCGAATCCGTCATGGGCGCTTACAACCGCACGCTCGACGAAGTCTGTTGCGGCAGCAAGCTCTTGATCGAGGAGATCCTGCGCGGGGAATGGAATTTCCAGGGTCATTTCGTCTCAGACTGTGGGGCGCTATCCGATTTTCATCTCAATCACAAAGTTACGAAAGATGCAGCCGAATCCGCGGCTCTGGCGTTACAACGCGGGTGTGATCTGGGATGCGATCATGTCTTCAACGAAATTCCGGAAGCGATCCAGCGCGGGCTCATCACAGAAGCAGACGTGGACCGCGCCCTGGCGCGCACCCTCGGTACGCGCTTCAAACTGGGTATGTTCGACGCGCCGGAAGAGGTGCCATTCACGTCCATCTCGCCGGATGTCGTTGCCTGTGATGAACATCGCCAGCTTGCATACCGTACAGCTACAGAGGCAGTTGTCCTGTTGAAGAACAAGAATAACATCCTGCCGATCAAACCCTCCACGAAAAAGATCTTTGTCACGGGTCCCACGGCCACCAGCGTGGAAGTGCTGCTTGGCAACTATTACGGCTTCAACGATCAGATGATCACGCTGCTCGAGGGCATCACGGGGCGCATCCCGGAGGGCATGGGCATGGAGTACACCTCGGGAGCCATGTTGAAGCATCCACGTGAGATCAAAAGTACTTGGGCGCCCGGGATGGCACAGTCTGCCGATTTCGCCATTGTCTGTGCAGGTATCTCCTCTTTTCTCGAAGGGGAAGAAGGCGAATCATTGCTCTCTCCCATGAACGGCGACCGTGATACTATTTCTTTGCCGGAGAGCCAGGTAAATTACCTCAAGGAGCTTTCGATCCACGGCGTGAGGATCGTGCTCATACTCACGGGTGGCAGTCCCATTGCCCTGGGCGAGCTGGAGGACATGGTGGATGCGATTCTCTTCGTCTGGTACCCCGGCATGGAGGGCGGACGGGCCGTGGCCGATGTGCTCTTCGGCGATATCTCTCCTGCCGGTAAGCTTCCGGTGACCTTCCCCCGGTCCCTCGACCAGATCCCCGCTTTTGACGATTACTGCATGACGGGTCGCACATATCGCTACATGACGGTGGAGCCGCTCTATCCCTTTGGCTTTGGATTAAGTTATAGTTGTTTCGAGTATTCTGATCTGCAGCTTGACAAAACGGAGATCCCCGCCGGAGATTCGCTCGACGTCAGCGTCACCCTGCACAACAGCGGCACCCGGGACTCGGCCGAGGTCGTCCAGTTTTACCTGTGCGATCTCCAGGCCTCGACGATTGTTCCACTTCATCATTTAGTCGGTTTCGAAAGAGTCGTTCTCAAAGCAGGCGAAAGCCAGACGGTGAAATTTAGGTTGACACCCGAGATGATGTCGTTTTATAACGATGAGGGCAACCTGACTCTCGAGCCCGGTGAGTTTCGCCTGGAAGTGGGCGGGTGTTCGCCGGGAAAACGCGGGCAGGATTTGGGCGCGCCCCAGCCGGTGACTGCGATGTTTGAAGTAAAGTAGCCACAAGATGCTAACCACAGAGGAACCAAGGATCACGAAGGAAAATCAAAAAACCTTCGTGGTGAAAAATTCTTTTGAATCAAGGAGTCTTCCATGACTGACTACACCCCCAAACCAGAACACAAATTTACGTTTGGCCTATGGACGGTTGGAAACATTGGCGGGGATCCATTCGGTGGGCCTGTGCGAGGGACTAAATCACCGGCAGATCTGGTTCGCCTGCTTGGCGAGGTCGGCGCGTATGGTGTCAACTTCCACGACAACGATCTGATCCCCATCGACGCCACGCCTTCCGAAGCCGACGCCATCAAAAAGGAATTCAGGAGGGCACTGGAGGAAACAGGACTGGTCGTCCCGATGGCCACCACAGACCTCTTTCGAAATTCCGTTTTCAAAGATGGCGCCTTCACATCCAATGACCCCAAAGTGCGCGCTTATGCTTTGCAGAAAACCATGAACGCGATCGACCTGGGTGTTGAATTCGGTGCCAAGACGTACGTCTTCTGGGGCGGACGTGAGGGGACCGAGACCGATGCGGCCAAGGATCCGATCACGGCCATCAAGCGTTCGCGCGAGGCGATGAATTTCCTGTGCGAGTATGTGCTGGATAAAAAGTATGACTTAAAGTTTGCTCTGGAAGCCAAGCCCAACGAACCGCGCGGCGATATCTATAACTCTACGACGGGACACATGCTGGCGTTCATCGAAACGCTCGATCATCCGGAGATGGTGGGCGTCAATCCCGAGGTGGCCCACGAACACATGGCGGGACTCAATTTCGTGCACGGCGTCGCGCAGGCATTAGAGTCCGACAAGCTCTTCCACATTGACCTGAACGACCAGGCCTTTGGTCGCTACGACCAGGACTTCCGCTTCGGCGCGGTGAACCTGAAGAGCGCCTTCTTCCTCGTGAAGCTGTTGGAAGATAACGGTTATGACGGCAGCCGTCACTTCGATGCGCATGCCTACCGCACCGAGGACTATGAAGGTGTCAAGGATTTTGCGCGCGGCTGTATGCGCACGTATCTGATCCTCAAGGACAAGGTCGCCTGCTGGAATGATGACCAGGAAATCCAGGCTCTGGTTGCGGAGATCAATGCCGACGACGGCTCGATGGATCAATACTTTGGAAAGTACAGCGCTGAGAAAGCCGATGCCTTAAGGGCCCAAAGCTTTGACCGTTCCGCACTCGGCGCGCGCGGGCTCAAGTACGAGCGCCTCGACCAGTTAACTGTCGAGGTATTATTAGGCGTCCGTTGAATAAATCAATATAATAATCGAAGCTGCTCCAATCTCTTGAGAGCTTGTCTTAGAAGCAATCAGTTGGTCGAGTAGGGCTGGATGCTTTTTCCAGCCCGTACACTGGCACCGTACGTGATTTGCCTAGCAAATCATGCGGCGTCGAGACCACAGCGATGCAAGTAATATTTTGTTTGTATGCTACCTCTGGTCTCGATACGTGGTGCCGTGGCGCCACTACTCGACCAGCGAGTTTAGCTAAATTGGGAGAGGCATGAAAACGGAAACCTTTCTTGGGCTGGAATGCCATCCACTGGAAAACAAATCTCTGAAGCTGCTGGTCACGCGTTCGGTCGGACCACGTATTCTTGCATTTGGCTTTAAGGACGGGGAAAATCTATTCGCCGAAGTGCCGGAGACTGTGATCGATCTTCCCAACGGCGGCGCGTTCCATTTTTATGGGGGACATCGCCTGTGGCACGCGCCAGAAGAACCCGGGCGCACGTATCTGCCCGATGATTCCCCCGTGGATATCGTCCCTTCTGAACAGGGACTGACGGTCACACAAAAGACAGAACCGCAAACCGGCTTGCAGAAGACCATCGAAATTCGTCTCCCGGGAGATGCACCCCAGGTTGTCATTACGCACTACATGACCAATCAGGGAGCCTGGCCGGTCACGTGCGCGCTCTGGGCGCTCACGCAGCTGAAGACAGGAGGCACGGCGATCTTGCCGCAGACCCGGCAGGATACAGGTGTGCTGCCGCATCGCTCCCTGGCCTTTTGGCCGTATACGAATATGGTCAATCCAAACGTACGCTGGGGCAGAAATTACATTCTCCTGGATGCGGAGCTGGATTCGCCGTTCAAGGTCGGTTTCCCGAATCCGCGCGGCTGGCTGGCCTACTGGTGGAATGGGAACCTGTTTGTAAAACGCGCCGAGTATGACCCGCGGGCCGAGTATTTCGATTTTGGCAGCTCAAGCGAATGTTACTGTGATCACAGGTTTATCGAGCTCGAAACGCTGGCTCCCATACGTACAATCGCGCCCGGTGAAACAGCTTCACACACCGAGACCTGGGAACTTTACAAAGATATCGATCGCCCGCGCCATGAGAGCGACGTGCAGCAGCTGGTGGAAACACTGGGATTGGAATAGCGAATGACATACTTCCTCGGCATTGACACATCCACGACAGGCAGCAAAGCATTGATCATCGATGAGCGCGGCGAGGTGATCGCAGCGGCATCGTCGCCGCATACGTTGCAGACGCCGCGGCCGCTGTGGTCGGAGCAGGATCCGCGCGAGTGGTGGGAGGCGGTGTCGGCGAGCATCCGCTCGGCATTGGAACTGGCAGGAGTCGGCGGAGAAAAAATCGGGGCAGTCGGCCTGACAGGGCAAATGCACGGTCTTGTCCTGCTCGACGAGGCGGGGAATGTCCTCCGTCCGGCCATCCTGTGGAACGATCAGCGCACGCAAAAACAATGCGATGAGATCCATGCACGCATTGGAAAAGAGAGATTTATCCAGATCACCGGCAACGTCGCGTTGACGGGTTTCACGGCGCCCAAGATTCTCTGGGTACAAGAAAATGAGCCGGAGGTGTTTGTCAAGGCGAAGCACGTCTTACTGCCGAAGGATTACATCCGTTATAAGCTGACAGGCGAATTCGCGATGGACAAAGCCGATGGAGCAGGTACAGTCCTCTTCGATCTTAAATCGCGCGGTTGGTCTGCTGAAGTTTTGTCGGCGCTCGAGATTCCGCGTGCTTGGATGCCGCGCACGTTTGAAGGCACAGAGTTTACCGGTTATGTAACAGAAGAGGCGGCTCAACGCACGGGACTCAAATTCGGGACGCCGGTGGCAGCCGGTGGCGGCGATCAGGCAGCAGGCGCGGTTGGTGTGGGAGCCGTGGAGCCAGGCATCATCGGGTTAACGGTTGGGACGAGCGGCGTGGTATTCGCGACAACTCCATCTGCATTGATCGAGCCGGAAGGAAGGCTGCATGCCTTTTGTCACGCCGTGCCGGGCTTGTGGCATTTCATGGGCGTGATGCTCTCTGCTGCCGGGAGCCTGCAGTGGTACCGCGATACGCTCGCGCCGAAAGTACCTTTTGATGAATTGTTAAGAGAAGCAGAATCTATTCCAGCAGGCAGCGAAGGATTACAGTTCCTCCCATATTTAAGCGGTGAGCGAACTCCGCATCCCGACCCCCTGGCGCGCGGCGCGTTCATCGGGCTGACGATCCGCCATCACCGGGCCCACATGACGCGGGCTGTGCTCGAAGGCGTCGCGTTTGGATTGAAGGACAGCTTCACGTTAATCCAGAATGCGGGATTGGGGGAGATCACTCAGGTGCGCGCATCCGGCGGAGGAACAAAAGGCGCGCTGTGGAAGCAGATCCTGGCATCTGTCCTGGATGCGGAGCTGGTGACCGTCAACACCACCGAAGGCGCGGCCTACGGCGCGGCGATCCTGGCGGGCGTAGGGGCAGGCGCGTGGACGGATGTTCCCTCCGCAACTGATCTGTGCATCAAAATCACGGGCAGCACACAGCCCGATCCCTCACAGAGGGATGGGTATCGAGAAGCATACACACTTTACCAGGATTTATATCCTGCGCTAAAAACGACTTTTCATAGAATGGGTGGAATGTTCTGATGAACTTGGAATCTCACTACTGTAACAAAATGTAACAATCCTTGTTAAATCCATGCAACTTGATAACCGCATCAAACTTGATTTTGCCTCTTGACTTTTCTGCTAAATGAAATATAATTTTATGTAGCAAAACATAATTTTATGTTTCCAACTGGCGTTCCCCTCACAACGACCGGCTCCCAAAATCTCCCCAATGCACGTGTGCTGGAACTCCTTGCCGACGATCATAATCTCCAGAAATTGGAGGCAGTGACCAAGGCACTGGGTTCCGAAACGCGCCTGGAGATTTTGCGTTTTTTAAGCGCTCATACCTGTACGCTGCTCGAGATTGCGGAAGCGCTTCATCTCCCTCCGTCTACAGCCACACTTCATATCAATGTCCTTGAAAAAGCCGGGTTGATCGAAACCGATCTGCGTCCTGCAACTCGCGGGCTGCAGAAAGTATGCGCCCGCGTATTCGATCGTGTTGTCATCCAGCTGCCTGCCCAGAACGAGATCGAGGATACAAGTGTGGAAGTATCTATGCCGATCGGCGCGTATGTGGATGTGAATATCATTCCGACCTGCGGCCTGGCAGGTGAGCTGGGGATCATTGGTCATTTCGACGATCCCTCCACGTTCTACGAACCGGACCGCATCTACGCTCAACTGCTCTGGTTCCGCCGCGGTTATGTGGAATACCGTTTCCCCAACCGCCTGCCGCCAAACGTGGTCCTAGATGACATTGAGGTGAGTTTCGAAGTGTGTTCGGAGGCCCCATTGCATCATGCAGACTGGCCCTCCGATATTACCGTTTGGATTGGAGATTCCGAGATCGGCACATGGACCAGCCCGGCAGACTTTGGCGGTGAGCGCGGCGCGCTCACGCCGACCTGGTGGGACAGTCAGAATTCACAGTACGGGTTGCTCAAGGTCTGGAGAGTGACAAACAGTGGCAGTTATGTAGATGGCATACAGGTATCGAAAGTAACGCTGAGCCATCTGAGACTGAGGCCGGGAGATCCCATCCCAGTGCGAATCGGGATCAAGGAGAAGGCCGCAAACATTGGTGGTATCAATTTATTTGGCAGCAGGTTTGGCAATTATCCTCAGGATATTGTTCTCAGGCAGCACTTCAAACGCATCCCCAGGTAATTAACGAGGAGGCGCTGCGCGTTCTGTGTCTTGGCAAACATCAACAATGCGCAGCGCCTGATGAGAGGAGGTGGTTCCGTCTCAAAATAAAGTTTATCATAATCCTTCCCCGCCGATGACAATGCAGTTCCAGTCAATCCCTTGTGCCTGGCATAAGGGCCTGTTTCAAGCCCGACCAATTCAAACGATTCAAGAGGAGAAAAGATGAAACGTATCACCCGTTATCTCATTCCACTTTTGGTGCTGTTCAGCCTAGTGCTATCCGCCTGTGGTGGCGGGGCTGCGACGCAACCTCCAGCCGCCACAGAAGCTCCCGTGACCGGGGGCGGTGAATGCCCGGCCGGCGTTGATGGCATGGCAATCGAGATGTGGAGTCCGTTTACCGGTCCTGATGGCGACGAGATGACTGCGTTAGCAGAACGCTTTAGCACCGAGAATTCGTGCGGAGTCACTGTCACGCATGTCGCGCAGCCTGAATATGTTCAAAAGTTGGAGGCCGGAGCTGCCGCTGGCCAACTGCCGGCGATGACTGCCGTCCGTGCGATCAACGTCGCGCAGCTTGCCGCCCGTAATGTTCTCAAACCGTTTAGCGATGAAGCGATGGCCGTCTTTGGCGACGATATCGCCAGTGACTTTCCCGAGGATCTCTGGAATGTTGGCACCTACAATGGTGAACGCTATTCCTTTCCTCTGGACGTCCACCCGCTCATTATGTTCTATAACAAGGAAGTGTTTGCGGCTGCCGGTGTAGAGGAGCCTGGCACCGAACCCTGGACGCGTGAAGAATTCGAAGACGCCCTGGCCAAGCTCGAAGCTAGTGGCGCGACTCCGGTCTCTATTGGGACGGCCTTCCAGGCTGCCGCGTTGTGGCAGGCTCTCATCCGCCAGTACGGTGGCTCCCTGACCGATGAGGCAGGCACCACCGCCACCTATAACTCCGAAGCCGCTGTAAAGGCCCTGGAACGGATCAAGGAACTGAGGGATAAATATACGCCCGAGGTCAGCGGCACAGGCGACCCGGAAGTGAATGTGTTCAAACAAGGGAATGTCGGTATGACCTTCCACGGTCCCTGGTGGATTTCTGATCTTGCGAAGCTGGATTTCGTCGGTTTTGCCCCGCTGCCCACCATCGGCGACCAGCCCGCCACCTGGGGCGGTTCGCACCAACTCGGGTTTACAACTGACGATCCCACCACACAGGCAGCTGGCGCCGTGTGGATCAAATGGCTTTCTGAAAACTCCATGGAATGGGCAAAGGCTGGCCAGGTTCCGGCCCGCCAGAGCGTCCGCGATGACCCTGCACTCGCTGAAGCGGCAGCTCCCATTTCCCGGGTTGTGGAATCCGCTAACATTGTAGTGATCCTGCCGCAGGTGCCCGCCCTCGAACCCGCCCTGTGGGATCAGTTTGGACCCGTGATCGATGCCTATCTGGCCGGCGATATCACGGACCCCGCGGCTGCCCTGGAGGAGGCCAATGCCAAATCTCAGCAAGTGATAGACGAGAATATCGCCACCTTTGGTGGGTAGTTCCTTTAGATCGTTCGCCGGAGAGGCGCATGCAGTGCCTCTCCGGCGCGTTTGCATGGGCTCTTGTCGCTCGAAAGGAGACACTGCCATGGCAACAAATGTCGAATCCGTAAACGTCTCGGCTGGCAGCGCGGCGCGCAAGAAGAAAAAAGTTTCGATTATCCCGTATCTTTTTATCGCGCCTCACCTGTTGTTTTTTGCGGCATTCCTGGGCTGGCCGTTTCTCTATGGTATCTATATCAGCCTCTTCCGGTATGACTTTTTACAGCCAGACAACAGGCCGTTTGTGGGACTGAAAAATTATGCCGACCTGTTCAACCCGGAAAGTGTCCCATTTGACAAATTCTGGAACGCGTTAAGTAATACCGGCGAATTCATTCTCTGGTCGGTGCTGCCTCTAGTCGGGATTGCCTTAATCCTGGCTGTACTGCTGAACCGAAATTATCCCGGTCGAGGCGTGTTCCGTACGATCTTCTTCGCGCCCTATACGCTCTCTGTGACTGTTGCTTCTGTGTTGTGGTGGTGGATCTTTCAACAGACAGGCATCTTGAACCAGGCCCTCCAGGGGCTTGGATGGAACCCCATCAACTGGCTGGGTGATTTGCCCGGGGCATGGATCGCCATCACCATCTGCACGATCTGGTGGACGATCGGATTCAACACTGTCATTTTTTTGACAGCGCTACAGGAAATCCCCAAGAGCCTGTATGAAGCGGCATCTTTAGACGGCGCCAACGCACGGCAGCAGTTCTTCCTCATCACGATCCCCATGCTGCGTTCTGTACTGGTATTTGTTCTCACAATCACTCTGATCGCCTCCGCCAACCTTTTCGGGCAGCCTTACCTGATGACTGGGGGCGGTCCGGCAGACGGCACGCAGACGGTGATCTATCGTATCTTTTTCGAGGGCATTCTCCGCAGCCAGATGGGCAGAGCTGCAGCCATGTCCATTTTTGTCGCGCTGCTGTTGCTTGTCCTGACCTATCTCAATTTCAAGTTTTTCGGCGCGACCGAGGCACAATAGGAGAGCCGGCATGACAACTTTACAACCTGCCCAAGCTATTCAGGAAACCGACGTCGAGATCGGTGAATCCAGATTAAGCAAGATCCTTTTTTATCTGGTGTTGATCCTGTTTGCGCTTTTCTTCCTCCTGCCGCTGCTCTGGATGGCTGTGACTGCCTTCAAGCCGTTCGAAGAATGGCTCAACCCCAACTGGATCCCCGTGAACCCAACCCTCGAGAATTTTACGTCCATTTTCAATGACAAGTCTTTGCCAGTCGTAAACTGGTTCTTCAATAGCTTACTTATCGCCTCACTGTTTACCGCTGCAATCCTGATCATAGACTCCCTGGCAGGATACGCTTACGCGCGCTTGGAATTCCCCGGCAAAAATCTTCTATTTGGATTGATGCTGGCGACTCTTGTCATGCCGGGTATTATGTTTCTGATCCCGAACTATCTCACCGTGGCCAGGCTCGACTGGATTGGCACGATCCAGGGCGTGATCGCCCCCGGACTCTCAGGCGTGTTTGGCGTGTTTTTCATGCGTCAGTTTTTCCAGAGCCTGCCTAAGGAGCTGGAGGAAGCTGCGTATATTGATGGAGCGGGTATCTTTCGTACCTTTTGGTCGGTGGTGCTGCCACTCGCCAGGGGACCGATCATCACTCTCGGCATCATCACATTCCTCACCTCCTGGAATGATTTTTTATGGCCTCTGCTCATTCTGGGTGGAGACCGGCAAGCCCTGACTCTGCCGGTGGGTTTGGCAACCCTTCAAGGGCAATACACGTTCGATTATGGCAAGCTGATGGCAGGCGCCCTGGTGTTGACGGTGCCTGTGCTCGTCTTATATGCGTTCTTCCAGCGATATATCATACGATCTATCTCGATGACGGGTATTAAGGGATGAGTCAAAAGCGATTTCTTTTCTATCTTTGCGGGATTGGCTTGTTGCTGCTTAACGCTTGCCTTCCCAGCCTAACAGCCACAGAACCACCCGAACAGGAGCCGGCATCTACGGCTACCGAGAGTCCCACACTCACCCCTGAACCGACGGAGCTTTCTGGACCTTCCTATACCAATCCGGTCTATAACTCTGATTTTCCCGATCCACACGTGATTCTTGTGAACGACACGTATTATGCCTATTCCACCGTAGTCAGCCCGTCAAATATCCAGGTAATTTCATCCAAGGATCTTGTCGATTGGGAAGACCTTGGTGACGCCCTTCCTGCCCTGCCAAAATGGGCGCTGATCAATTCCGGTTATACATGGGCGCCGGGTGTGATCCAGATCGAGGATACATTCGTGATGTACTATGTGGCGCGAGATAAGGAAACCAACAAGCAATGTATTGGGGTGGGTGTCAGTGATACGCCTGAGGGTCCGTTTACCGATCCGAATGAGAAAGCATTTATTTGCCAGGGAGACTTAGGCGGCTCGATCGATGCCTATCCGTTCCGCGACGGCGATGGCAAGCTGTACCTGTTATGGAAGAACGATGGCAACTGCTGCGGATATGAGGTGGCGCTCTGGGTCCAGGAGCTCAGCCCTGACGGCCTGACTCTAGTCGGCGTGCCCATCAAGCTGATCGTGATGGATCAAGCCTGGGAGCGGCCGTTGATCGAGAATCCCGCGATGGTGAAGAACGGTGACCGGTACTATCTTTTCTATTCTGGCAATAGGTGGGAGTCACATGAATATGCTGTGGGTTATGCTGCATGCGAAACCGTCATTGGCCCATGTGATAAACCCTTAAACAAACCGTGGTTCCAATTCAAACCGCCCGTCATGGGGCCAGGAGGGGAGGCGTTTTTCAACGATAAGGAAGGGAACCTGTGGATGGCGTATCATGCCTGGACAGGCGCAGACGTAGGCTACCCGGCTGGAAAGCGCAGCCTGCACATTGACCTGGTCACGTTCGAGGGCGATAAGCCTGTGACAAATGGACCTTCCTCCACGCCTCAGTTACTTCCGTAACCCGGCCATCAGGGATCATGGACACAACCTTCCTGTGGGCAACCGGCATCGAGGATACATTCATTCCACACGCTCGCCCCGGCTTGCGTGCCCTGGATGAATATGAGCTGACACAGCACTACAAACTCTGGAAGCGTGACCTCGACCTGGTCGCTGAGACAGGTGTGAAATATCTGCGCTGGGGCATTCCCTGGNNGCCCCGCCGGTAAGCGGAGTCTGCACATTGACCTGGTCACGTTTGAAGACGGTAAGCCCGTGACAAACGGACCTTCGTCTATACCTCAGCTATTGCCGTAATTTTTATCAGGCATGAGCGAGACAACCTTTTTGTGGGCAACGGGTATTGAAGATACATTCATCCCGCAGGCTCGTCCCGGTCTGCGTGCATTGGATGAATATGAGCTAACACAGCACTATAAACTTTGGAAGCACGATTTCGATCTGGTCGCCGAGACGGGCGTGAAATTTGTCCGTTGGGGCATTCCCTGGTATCGAGTCCAGCCCGCCCCTCATGAATGGGACTGGGAATGGACAGACAAAGCCCTCGATTATCTGGTCAACGTAAAAGGCATCACTCCAATCCTAGACTTGATGCACTATGGCACACCGCTGTGGCTCGAGAACAGCTTTATCAACGCCAGTTATGCGCATCGTGTGGCCGAATATGCTTATGAGGTTGTCGCGCGTTATAAGTCTCTCGTGCATTACTACACCCCACTTAACGAGCCGATGGTCAATGCCGATATGTGTGGCAGGAAAGCAGAGTGGCCGCCGTATCTCTCCGGGGAGGATGGTTATGTCAAGTTGACATTAGCTCTGGCGAAAGGTATTGTGCTCACGACACAGGCGATCAAAGCAGAGCAGCCAGGTGCCATCACCGTGCAAGTGGAAGCGTTATGGCATACCCTTACAAATGACAGCTCACTGGAGGAACGTGTTTTCCACGAGAATGCCCACCAGTATCTAGGCTTCGACCTCACGACGGGACGGGTGGATGACAACTATGTTCTCAGTCCTTTTCTTTGTTCTCATGGCATGAACCATTCGGATATAGAATGGTTCCAGCAAAACGCAGTGACCTTCGATCTCTTCGGCGCAAACTTCTATCCATGGTCCTATAGTGAATTGAAAAGAGCATCGAATGGCTCGAGGCGCTACGTCAGCGGTGAGACTTCTGGCGACAAAATCGAAATTGTTCTCCGTGATGTTTATAAGCGGTATCAATTGCCGATCGTGATCACAGAAACCTCCGCAAAAAGTGATATAAAAGGCCGCGCGCGCTGGATGGATGAAACACTGGATAGTGTCCGTGCGCTGCGCGAGGTGGGCTTGCCTATCGTTGGCTATACCTGGTTTCCACTTTTCACGATGGTCGATTGGGCCTACCGGACAGGTAGACGTCCGCTCAACGACTATCTCATCCATCTTGGTCTGTATGACTCCGTCTTTGACTCAAAGGGCGTCCTGCGCCGTCACAAGACCCCCCTGGTCAAACGCTATCAAGGCCACATGGCCCAACCCATGCCGCCAATCCCGAATTACTAATTACCAATTACTAAT
>LLBY010003370.1_pt1 | contig 15651 bp, 14 predicted proteins | sample 1489401 | NCBI WGS metagenome assembly LLBY01 (sample SAMN04092656, study PRJNA295927) | soil metagenome | biome: Soil prokaryotic community; feature: Bulk soil; isolation source: soil from tomato rhizosphere | host: tomato cultivar Hawaii 7996 | place: South Korea | collected 2011-11-01 | reverse complement strand
TGCTCGTAGCAGCGCACGCGCGTGTAGTGATCGATGTCGCCGGCTTTCGTCATGCCGACGACCGGATGAAGCAGGAGCGCGCCATCGATCTGTTGCATCGCACGTTTGGTCAGCTCTTCGTGAGCGCGGTGCATCGGATTGCGCGTTTGAAAAGCAACAACTCGCTCTTGGCCCAACTCAGTCAACCGGGCCCTGACTTCGGCCGGCGTGAGTCGCAGGCGACGAAAGTCGTAATACTTCGGCAGACGGACCACCTTCAGCTCACCCGAGATACAAACGTCACCCCAGCCCTGCATTTCCGCTACCAATGGATGACGCGGATCAGTTGTGCCGTAAGTTAACTTCGCTTCCTCGTCACGATCCCACTCGTAAACTTCTTCGACGTGCATGATCGCGAGCAGATCATTGTGCTGGTCTGCAAGCGCGATCTCCGCGCCTTCGGACAGATTCAGGTTTTTCGAGACCGGCAGGGTGATCGGAATCGTAAACAGCGTGCCGTCAGCCAAACGCATCGAGTGAAGCACGCTCTGGTAGTCTGCGCGGCCCATAAACTTTCGCAGTGGTGAAAACCCGCCGGTTGCAAGCAGTTCGAGATCGCAAAGATTTCTCTGCGTCAACTGAATGCGTGGCAACTGTGCGGCGCGATTCATGATCGCTTCGCGTTCTTCTTCGGCAACTAAGAGATCGACGAGAGTTCCGCCGTATGGTTTGATGAGTTCGTTCATGATGTCCTGTTCAATCTGTGACCACCCGCTACCGCAGGTGGTACTGACCTCTTCCAACTTTGATTCTACACTTCAAGAATGGGCCAGCAGAGTCTCGGCAATGATCGGCAGGAGCGCTCCGTGTTGCTGGTTGATAAAGAAATGATCTCCCTCCAGCATACGTATGCGACAGCGGCCCGTAGTCTGCGCGCACCAGCCTTCGAGTTTCGCTTGATTAGCAGTTTCATCTTTCGTTCCTCCGAGCGCTGTGAGTGAACACGTCAGCGGAGCGCCGGGAACGTAGTCGTATGTATGGCAGACAGAAAAGTCGGCTCGTAGCAGCGGGATCAACAACTCCATCAGTTCGGCGTGTTCGAGCACCTCTTTTGGAGTTCCGTTCAACCGTTCGACCTCGGCTACAAATTCAGCTTCCGGCAGGTTGTGAATCTCCGGATCTTTTTCAGGCAAATGTGGAGAGCGTCGTCCGGAAACAAAGAGATGATCCGGTTCTATGCCATGCTCCGAACGCAGGCGGCGCGCGAGTTCGAAACCGATCAGCGCGCCCATGCTATGACCAAACAACGCGAACTGTCGATCGAGATGTGGAACGATCTCGCGAGCGAGGGCTTCAACGAGTGGTTCGATGTTCATGTAAGCGGGGTCCCGCAGTCGAAACTCACGCCCGGGCAGCACAGCCGGAACCACTTCAATATCGGGATGAATCTGTCTGGACCAGGGACGGTAAATCGCACTGCTGCCGCCGGCATAAGGAAAGCAGAACAGCCGGAAACGCGCTCGGGAATCAGGTTGCACCTGAAACCACGTTGACGATTCGAATGTTCTGGCGCTATTTCGAGATCCTGGTGTTGGCGGCGCGCCCATGCTTGTTTGTGACTTACGACGTGGAAGACTTCGCGGCTTCCTCCATACGCTTGCGGAGGCTCAGTGGTCTCATGTCCGTCCAGACTTCCTTGATGTACGCGAGGCATTCCTCTTTGGTACCGGTCTTGCCCGCATCATTCCAGCCCAGCGCGTTTTCCCGATCGGCCGGCCAGATCGAATATTGCTCTTCGTGGTTCATGACAACTTTGTAGATAGTAGTGTCTTCTCGTTCATCTGCGCTCATGAAATGTCTCCTAAGAAGAAATGACAAAGCAACGCACGATACACTGATCCATCGTGTCGATCGTCATCTCGTTATTTTCTGGGCTCGAACACCAGGAATAAAAGGGGAGGGCTTTTAACCTTGCATTGTGATGAGGCGCGGTAGCGTATACTAAGGCCAGATCACTGTCAACTACTTTTCCAAATGCACACGCGCAAACTGAGACAGCAATGAACTTAGCAAACATCCGGCACCTTTTCGACTATACCGAGTGGGCAAACGACCTCGCGATAGAGGCGGCATCGAAACTCTCAGACGAAAATCTGATGCGCGACTTCGGCATCAGCCACAAATCGATTTTCGGTACCCTCGTACACATGGCAGGCGCCGAATGGATCTGGTCGGAGAGATGGAACGGGCGTTCACCGGCGAAAGCTGAAGCGTGGTCGACGTGGAGTACGGAGTCGTGCTGTGATGTTGTAACGCTGAAGCAGCGTTGGCATGAGCTGGTGAACAGTCGCGCGCAGTTCATGTCACAACTCGATGAAGAGCGACTTCTTACTGAGCTTGCATTCAAGCTTCTGAGTGGCGACCCGAGCTCGATGCGACTCATCGATCAGATGCAGCACGTTGTCAATCACGCCACCTTGCATCGCGGTCAAGTTGTGGGAATGATTCGCCAGCTCGGCATCGATCCACCGTCAACAGATCTAATCTTTTATATCCGACGAGACATCTCACCCCGGTGAGTATCAAGCCATCCACAGATTACACAGATTTTATTAAATAATCTGTGTTAAATTCCTTCCACTATGAAAATTGACCGTCGCAGTTTCCTGGCAACTTCGTCTACTGCCCTGCTCTTAGCCAAAGATCAACTGTCATCGGCGATGGAAACGCAGCGCCCTGCGACAACTAATAAATCGATCGCAGCGCGACAAGTCGCCGTCTACACGACGGCCGACAAAACCAAGCACCGCCTGTCCGCCACTGACACGCTCGTCTTCAAACCGCTGGGTCAACCGCTCGAAACCCAGATCTGCGTGTTCGTCGATCCGGCTAAAACATTCCAAACGATGCTCGGAATCGGCGGCGCGCTCACTGATGCTTCCGCGGAAACGTTCGCAAAACTTCCCAGGCCCAAACAACAGGAGTTTTTAAACGCTTACTACAGTCGCGATACAGGCATAGGCTATACGCTCGCGCGAACCAACATCCATAGTTGCGACTTCTCGAGCGGCAGTTACACATACGTCGACGAAGGCGACAAAGAATTGAAGTCGTTCAGCGTCAAGCACGACCACGAGTTTCGCATTCCCTTCATCAAGCAAGTGCTGGCGACGACCGGAAACAGGCTCAACATCTTCGCGAGCCCCTGGAGCCCGCCCGCCTTCATGAAAGACAACAACAACATGCTGCGCGGCGGCAAGTTGAAACCCGAGTTCTATCAATCGTGGGCAAACTACTTCGTGAAGTTCATCAGAGCTTACGAGAGCGAAGGCATACCGATCTGGGGCGTGAGCATTCAAAACGAGCCGATGGCGACGCAGAAGTGGGAGTCGTGCATTTTCTCTGCCGAAGCTGAGCGGGATTTCCTCAAGCACCATCTTGGTCCAACAATAAAAAAGGAACGACTTAGTGACAAGAAGATCATCGTCTGGGATCACAATCGCGATCTGATTTACCAGCGCGCGCGAACGATCCTGACCGACCCGAAGGCCGCGCAGTACGTTTGGGGTGTTGGTTATCACTGGTACGAGCCGTGGAGCGGTGGCGAGCCCATGTTCGATAACGTGAAACTCGTACGCGAGGCTTTTCCGGACAAGCATCTGATTTTCACTGAAGGTTGCGCTGACTCGTTCAATGCCGAGAAGCTGCACGACTGGAAGTTAGGCGAACTCTATGGGCGTTCGATGATCAACGATTTCAACAGCGGCACCGTCGGCTGGACCGACTGGAACGTGCTGTTGGACGAAACAGGTGGACCAAATCACGTGCAGAACTTTTGCTTCGCGCCCGTTCACGCCGATACGCGCACGGGAGAGTTGATCTACACAAACTCGTACTACTACATCGGACACTTTTCGAAGTTTGTGCAACCGGGCGCGAAGCGCATCGCGAGCTCGCCCAGCCGGAGCCCGCTGCTATCGACTGCGTTTGTTAACCCCGATGGGAAAGTAGCAGTAGTGGTGATGAACAAAACCGAACAGAAGATCCCGTATTTCCTGTGGCTCGATGGGCAAGCTGCCGAGACTGAGAGCTTGCCTCACTCGATTCAAACGCTGGTATTCTGACAAGGAGGATTGTGATGCCGACGATTCGTGCGGTTCTGTTGGTGTCAATAGTTGCCGTTGCTGTGGCGTTGATCCGCTCTGCCGGCGCAGACACTACCAACACAGCTCAAGGTCTCGCTGCCTGGGACCAGGTCTATTCAGTCTTAACTCATCCGCGCTGCATCAACTGTCACACTGCCACAAACTATCCGCAGCAAGGCGATGAGCGACGGCGTCACGTCGCGAACGTCGTGCGTGGACCAGAGGGCAAAGGCGTGCCGGGCTTGAATTGCGCCGGCTGTCACCAGGAGACGAATGCCGACAGCACCGGAGTTCCCGGCGGTCACAACTGGCACCTCGCGCCACTCTCGATGCGCTGGCAGGACACAAACGATCGCGCGCTTTCGAGTGCTGAAGTCTGTCGCGCAGTAACCGACCGTTCGAAGAATAACAACCTCGATGGACCGGGCTTGCTCAGGCATCACGAAGAAGAGGCGCTTGTGAAGTGGGCCTGGAATCCCGGTCGCAGGCCCGACGGTACAACGCGCACGCTCCCACCGCTTACACACGAACAATTCGTCGCTGCCACGCGTCGCTGGGTCGAGGCCGGCACGCCGTGTCCAACCAGATAGGAGTTAAAAGCATGGCCACTTATCAATTGAACGTAAATGGAGAGCGCCGGGAAGTGACTGTTGATCCTTCGACGCCGCTGCTCTGGGTGTTGCGTGAAGATCTAAAAATGACGGGGACGAAGTTCGGTTGCGGCATCAGCGCGTGTGGCGCGTGTACAGTGCATGTCGGCGGAGTCGCGACGCGTTCGTGCATCGTTCCTATTTCGCACATCGGCGATCGTCCCATCGTAACGATCGAAGCTATGTCGGCAGATCAGGTTGGACGCGTAGTTCAAAATGCCTGGGTCGAAGAAGACGTCGTGCAATGTGGCTACTGCCAGAGCGGACAGATCATGGCCGCCGTTGCGCTTCTCAAACACACGCCCCGGCCGAGCGAACAAAACATCGAAGAGTCGATGGGTGGAAATCTCTGCCGCTGCGGAACCTATCCGCGCATTCGCGCCGCGATTAAGACTGCTGCGGCGCAACTACCGAAAGGAGGTGCATGATGGTTGCACCGGCTATCGATCGTCGCGGTTTCCTGCGCGTCTCATTCGCTGCTGCAAGTGGGTTGTTGGTGTCGCTGTATCTCCAGCCCAACGTGTTGGGCCAGGAAGCGCCGATGCCTCAGCAGCAGCCGAAGGTGTATCCGCCGGATGCGTTCGTCAACATCAGGCCTGACGGGAAGATCGTGATCCAGGTTAACCGTCTCGAGTTTGGTCAGGGAGTGCAAACTTCCCTGCCGATGGTGCTCGCGGACGAGATGGATGCCGACTGGGCCAACGTCATCGGCGAACTCGCGCCTGCTGCCGATGTTTACAAAGATCCTCTTTTCGGAATGCAAATCGTCGGCGGCTCGGGTTCGATTGCGCATTCATTCACACAGTACCGTGAACTCGGCGCGAAGACTCGCGCCATGCTCGTCGCCGCTGCTGCGGATCGCTGGAAGACGACGCCCGACAAGTGTCGCACTGAAGCGAGTGTGGTCCATGGACCAAATGGACAAAGAGCGACTTACGCTGAACTGGCGAGCGACGCCGCACGCAGACCAGTACCCGCGAAGGTCAACTTAAAGAGCGCAACTGAATTCAAGCTCATCGGCAAACGGGTCAAGCGATTGGATAGTCGGCCGAAGTGCAACGGTTCATTGAAGTTTGGGTTAGATCTCGATCTGCCGGGCATGAAAGTCGCAGTGGTCGCCCATCCGCCAGTCTTTGGCGGACGCGTCAAGAGAATCGTTGACAATGAGGCGCGTCGCATTGAAGGCGTGCGCGACATCTTCGAGATCCCGCTTGCGAAAGGTACCGGCGTTGCCATCGTTGCTGACAAATTTTGGCCGGCAAAACAGGCGCGCAGCCGTTTGGAAATCGAATGGGATGTCACCAGTGTCGAGCAGCCGGACAGCACCGAGTTATGGGCCAGGTACAGACAACTCGGCAACACGACGGGCCTCGTTGCCGTTAATCGCGGTGACGCGAACGCGTTCGACAAGATCGCCGCGGGTAATCGGATCGTTGCGGAATACGAGTTTCCCTATCTCGCACACGCGCCGATGGAGCCGCTGAACACGACGGTGCGCTTCGATGGAGATCGCGCGGAAGCGTGGGCCGGTTCGCAGTTTCAAACTGTCGATCAAATGGCCGTTGCTGAAGTGCTCGGACTGAAACCGGAGCAAGTCACTTTTCATACCGAAATGGCCGGCGGCGGCTTCGGCAGACGCGCCGTGACTGACTCTCACATACAACGCGAAGCAGCCGTGATTGCTAAACGCCTGCGCGGAACTCCAGTCAAGCTCGTCTGGACGCGCGAAGACGACGTGCAGGGCGGTTACTATCGCCCGATGCATTATCATCGCGTCGAAGTCGGTATTGGACCAGATGGATTGCCGGCTGCATGGCGGCACGTGGTCGTCGGACAGTCGTTGCTAATGGGCACTCCGTTCGAATCATTTGCGATCAAGAACGGCATCGACGAAACCGCGATTGAAGGAACTTCCGACACACACTACAACCTTCCAAACATGCACCTCTCAGTTCATCATCCGAAGGTGAACGTGCCGGTGCTTTGGTGGCGCTCGGTCGGACACACTCACACGGCGTTTGTGATGGAGACAATGATCGATGAACTAGCCACGCGTGCTCGCATGGATCCGATCGCGTACCGGCGCAAGCTGCTCAAGCCCGACGCAAAGAAGCTTATAGGACCACTCGATCTGCTCGATAAAGCTACTGCTGGCTGGCGCAACAAGCTCGCGCGCGGGCACGCGCTCGGAGTTTCGTGTCACGAATCGTTCGGTACCGGTGTCGCTTGTGCCGTTGACGTGTCGATTGACGGTAAACGGCCCCGGATTCATCGCGCGACGCTCGCGGTCGATTGCGGAATCGCAGTGAACCCGCTCAGCGTCGAGAGCCAGTTTCAGGCAGGCGTCGGATTTGGTCTGACGCAGTTAGTACCCAGGGGCGCGATCACGTTGAAGAACGGAATGGTGGAGCAGAGAAACTTCGACGGTTACGCTCCGCCATACATCATCGACACACCGATGACGGTGGAGGTGCACATCGTACCGAGTACCGAAGCGCCAACCGGCTGCGGCGAACCACCCGTTCCTGTGATCTCTCCGGCAGTCGTCAACGCGCTCGCGCGTCTAACCCGTAAGCGCTATCGAACACTGCCGTTGGCAACTATCTAATCCGTGTTCATCCGCGCTCATCTGTGGCTGATTTTGCTGCTCGTGCTTGTACCGTGCGTACGAGCGCAGCAAAACAATCTGATCACCAACACCGAGGGTCGAAAGACGACCAGTCTTGATGGGCAATGGCAAACGATCGTCGATCCTTACGAGTCGGGTTACTACAACTATCGTTATCAACCGAATGACAACGGCTACTTCAAGAACGCGAAGCCTAAGTCGAAAAGCGAACTGATCGAATACGACTTTGATAAATCTGCAACGTTGAAGGTGCCGGGCGACTGGAACACGCAGTCAGACCAGTTGTTCTTTTACGAAGGTACAGTCTGGTACAAGAAATCTTTCGATTACCAGCGGCGGCCGGACACTCGCCTGTTCGTCTATTTCGGCGCCGCGAATTACCTCGCCGGCGTCTATCTCAACGGTGAAAAACTCGGGCAGCACGAAGGTGGCTTCACGCCGTTTAATTTCGAGATAACCAAACTCGTCCGCGATACGGGGAATTTTCTCGTCGTTAAGGTTGATAACAAGCGTCGCCGCGATGCGGTGCCGACGTTGATGACTGACTGGTGGAACTACGGCGGACTGACGCGTGCAGTGATGCTCATCGAAACGCCGGCGACTTTCGTGAACGACTACATGGTCCAACTTAAGCCCGGCTCGCGCGATCGCGTGTCGGGGTGGGTGAGGTTGGCCGGGGAGAAGCTGAGTCAAAGAATTACCGTTCGAATTCCTGAAGCGGGAGTTGTTAAGACGTTCGCCACGGATGGAAACGGATTGGCGGCGATCGATTTCAACGCGGATCTGAAGTTGTGGTCACCTGAATCTCCGAAGCTCTATGACGTGACGGTTGAAGCGGAGACGGACCAGGTGCGTGATCAGATCGGGTTTCGCAGTATTGAGACTCGTGGCACTGACATCCTGCTGAATGGACGTCCGATCTTTCTGCGGGGTGTTTGTATTCACGAGGAGGCGCCGCTTCGCGGTGGACGCGCGTACAGTCGTGAGGATGCGGTGACGCTGCTCGGTTGGGCCAAAGAGCTGGGCGCCAATTTCGTTCGGCTGGCCCATTATCCGCATAACGAGTTCATGATTCGCGAGGCCGATCGCATGGGGATCATGGTCTGGTCGGAGATCCCTGTTTACTGGACCATCGAGTGGGAGAATCCAGCCACACTCGAGAACGCACGCAATCAGTTGAGTGAAGTCATCGCGCGCGACAAGAATCGAGCTGCGGTCGTGATCTGGTCCGTGGCGAATGAGACGCCGCTCAGCGACGCTCGTCTTTCGTTTCTCAGGAATTTGATTTCACACGCTCGACATCTCGATCCGACGAGACTGCTGTCGGCGGCGATGGAACGTCACTATCTCGACGCAAAAACGCAGATGATTGACGATCCGTTAGGTGAATATTTGGATGTTCTTGGGTGTAACGAGTATGTCGGTTGGTACGATGGTCTGCCTGAGAAAGCTGACGGGCTGGAGTGGAAGTCGAAGTATCAAAAACCTTTGGTGATGAGTGAATTCGGCGGCGACGCTCTCTACGGTCATCACGGCGATCCGCTGATGCGATGGACCGAAGAATACCAGGAGGATCTTTATCGCCATCAACTCGCAATGTTGAAAAAGATTCCGTTTCTGCGTGGCACGTCACCATGGATCCTGACCGACTTTCGCTCGCCGCGACGCCCGCTACCCGGAATTCAGGACTACTGGAACCGCAAAGGCCTCATCTCCGATCGCGGCGAAAAGAAAAAGGCATTTTTCGTCATGCAGCGCTGGTATCGTGAGTTGTCACAAAGACCATAGAGCGACTAAGCGCCGAGACATTGCACTAAGAGTGGGTCATACTTGGACAGGGTCAGTACCACCGCGCGGTAGCGGGTGGGTCAGCCATTCGGACTCAAAATCAATAGCAATATCGCAAGCGCTTCATCGACCCACCCGCTACCGCGCGGTGGTACTGACCCTGTCCAAGTGAGATTTCAGGTTTTAGCGACGGCGGCGCCCACTCCCAAACTGCTCAGAGCGGCGGTGTTAAAATGCCGTCACATTATGGATACAGTCAAGAATTGAGATGATTACTTTGAAGAGTATGTTCCATTTTATCGCCGCGCTCTTGATCTTCACTCTCGCCGTTGGTGGATCAACGGCAACTGCGAGGCAGGACCAATCGACTGTTACAGATCAGGAAAAGAAAGAAGTCCAGGAGTTTGCGAAGCGATTCGTGACGAGGCTGCTGAAGACGAGGGATCTTAGACCACTCATCGGAGAATTTTTCCTCACCGACTTCACCGCTGTTCCGAAGCAGGATTTTTACGAGAAGGTCTCGCCGGAGTTGTATGCAAAACTCAGTAAGAACGAGCGCCTGCGCTTGTTTGTGGCCCAGGAGAATCTCGGGTACATCATCACTCTGGACGTGATGACGCAAGCTGAGGCAACTGACGGTCTTCCGTTCCAACGAATTCTGCCTCTTGCTGTCGCCCGGAAGTTGAGTCGATCACGCCTGGTCGAAGGAAATGCGAAATTCACGACACGAAAAGAGTTGCTGAAGGAGTTGAGCCGTCTTGAGCGAGCGATTCTCCAGGCGCGTCCGTTTCTGAAACAAAAAAATCTCGAACGATCAGATGCGTTCTTAAAAAAGCTCAGTACCCTTGAACGAGACCCACATTTAGGTTATCGGGTACGCGCGTCGGTGATTGATGAGGATCTCAAACGCGAGTTTGGTTTCGCGAGGTTTGCGGCAGGTCAGAAGATGTTCAGCGTTGACACACCGATTTTGATCGAGCTCATCGTCGCGAAGGACGCAGGCAAATTCAAGATTTTGACTTTGGTGCCCGCCGACGGCGACTAACGGATCTTTGGGGCGGCCACGGAGTGCCGCCCCTACAATGAAAGCTAACTAACGACATGTACCGCAATCATGTTTGCGTGAATACTCGTTGTAGACGCGCAGGTCGCGCCGGTATCCGTCAACGATGTCGATGATGAAACGTATGTCCTCGTCTTCCATGTTCGGATAACGGCGATAGGCGGTGGAAACAGAAGCATCAAGCACACCCTGCGCGAGCGCGTAGTTTCCACTGCGCGCGAGATTTGCCATCCGGAAGAGTGAATCGGCCAATTCCGCAATCGTGTAGTTCTTCTTGACCTCTACATCGGCCAGCAATTCGCACGAATCGTTCTCAGCCGGAACCAGACGAAGTTCCTGCACCTCTTCAACCGGACACTTGCGCCTCACGTCGAAGTACGACAGTCGCACCTTCACCGGCAGCGCACCCTTAACAACGTCCGTGCGAAACTTCGCCATCACGACCTGCGTGAGTCCGTTGTTCATATCATCGAGAGTGACGCTGACGGTTCCATTGGCGTAGCGCGGCGCGTAACCGTAAATCTTCTCCAACTGCAAACCTGGTCCATACTCGATCCTGACCTGGACATTCTTCGCCACCGAAGAAATAAGACTCTGCACTTCATTGACAAACACTTTGTTGATGTCTTTGTAATCAGAGATGAAGTGATAAAGCCCACGCCCGGAGCTCGCGAGGGTGCGAAGCAGATCGTTGTTCAGATCGAGGCCGACACCGATAGTCGAGAGGTCGATTCCCTGCCCGTTGAACTCGGAAGACTGGGCGGCGATGCGTCCGGGTTCGACAACACCAATGTTGGCGATTCCGTCTGTAAGAAGTATGACGCGGTTGGTCGCGCCGGCGCGGAAATTTCTCTTCGCTTCCGAGTAGCCGAGCATCAGGCCGCTGTGAAGATTGGTGGAACCATCCGGCACGAGGCAGTCAATGGCATCCCTCAGGCCGACGCCGTTGCCGATTGGACGAGATGGATACAAGACTTGCGCGTTAGTGTCGAAAGTGACGATCGAGACGATGTCGTCGGGTCGTAGCCTACCGACCATCGTTCGCAAACCCTCTTTTACTCGCGACATCTTGTCGCTGTCTGCCATTGACCCGCTCTTATCGATGACGAAGACGAGATTTAGTGGACGCAAGTCGGTACGTTCGTTGACTTCGGCAGTCGTAAAGCCGATTTGCAGCACGGCTTCGCGCTGCGTACGCGAGACTTCGAAGTTGCCCCAGCGCGTGTCCATTGCGACCGCCTGGCCAACTTTCGGCAGCGGCAGACGATGCTTGTGATAATTCACAAACTCCTCGACTGCGATTTCTTCGGGAACTCTGAAAGCCGGAGGTGCAGGATTGTAGGAAGTTGGCGGCGGATAATAGGTGCTGGAACCAGTGTTAACGATGGCGCGGCTGCGCGAAACGGATGCGGCCGATCCACTCTGCTGCGCCAAAACAGACGTCCAAGAACATAAACAGAGTAGTGCCAACGCGAGGACCATCTCGAAACGATAGATCTTCATCATCTTTCTCCTGGTTGTTTTTGAACTTCAGTTTGCGAGCGGGGAGCCCAGTTAGACGCCTTGTTCTTTTGGGTTGAGAGATTCAGTTGAAGTCGCTTACGTTGCCTGAGAATTCAAGGTGGACGACCTAAATTTCGTTCTTTAAACTTGAAACGCGTTTGCGTGTGCGTGCGTAATAGACGAGTCGGTCAGATGCTCGGCCCAACAAACCTACGAGAAAATGATGAAAATCCAACTTTTCAAACTCCCGCTGCTTCTTTGTGCGCTGTTGCTCGCGTCACTCAATGTTCATGCCCAGGACAAGGTCTGGCCGCAGTTCCTCGGGCCGCAATCGAATCCTGTCGGGACACATGCGCGTCTCGCTGAACGTTGGTCCAGGACTGAGAACGTCGAGTGGTCGCAGGAGATTCCGGGGCGCGGGTGGTCTTCACCAATCGTGACTGGCGGAAAAGTTTACCTTACTACCGTCACCACCGAGGGCAAGTCGAAGCCGCCGCAGACCGGCACTGAATACAGCAACGAATATGTAGCCGAACTAATGAAGCAAAAACTGCCGATGGAAGAAGTTATCAAGCGCGTGACCGAGCGTGACATCGAACTACCTCACGAGGTGATGCTCCACTACTTCCTCTATTGCCTCGACCTGAAAAGCGGCAAGCTCGAGTGGAAGAAAGAGTTTTTCACGGGGCGGCCGCCCGGCGGGCGCCATCGCAAAAACAGTTTTGTTTCCGAGACGCCGGTCACCGACGGCAAGTCTATCTATCTTTACGTGGCGAACCTCGGATTGTGGGCGTTTGATCTGAAAGGAAACCAGACATGGACCACGCCACTGGACGCAAACCCAATATACCTTGACTTTGGAACCGGTAGTTCACCGGCGCTTGCCGGCAACCTTCTGATCGTCGTAAGCGACAACGAGAAGCAACAATACATCGCGGGTTTCAACAAGCAAACCGGCAAACAAGTATGGCGTACGAATCGAGACCTCGGCGGCAAACGTCAACCGGTGCAGCGTTCAGGATGGTCCACGCCGTTTGTTTGGCGTCATGCATTGCGAACCGAGATCGTGGCGGTTGGACCAGAGACTGTCATTAGTTACGACCTGACGGGGAAAGAGTTGTGGCGCATGTCAGGCATGGCGGCTACGCCGATCCCAACGCCGTTTGCTTACGAAGGTTTGTTGTATATCAACGGTGGCCGCGGTCGTCCGTTGTTCGCGATTCGTCCCGGCGCTGCCGGCGACATTTCTCTGCAGGAAGGTCAAACTGCGAACGAGTATGTGGTCTGGTCGCAGCCACGCGGTGGAACATACCTGCCATCGTCGGTTGCATATCAAGGCTTCGTGTACACGTTGACGGAAACCGGAATCCTCAATCGCTATGACGCCAAAACCGGAAAGCAAACTTACAAGACGCGCATCGATCCGGCAGCAACTGCGTTTACAACCTCGCCGTGGGCGTACAATGGCAAACTGTTCTGCCTGAGCGAAGAAGGCCAGACGTTCGTGGTCAACACGGGCGAGGAGTTTCAGTTATCACACGTGAATGAACTGGACGACATGGCCCAGGCATCGCCGGCGCTCGTGAACGATCGCCTGCTGATACGAACAGAACACCGGCTCTACTCGATCCGTCGCAAGACTTAACAGGCGCCCTCCGCGCCCACAATTTCCTACCGGTTTTCACCAATCGGAGCGATAATCCGCGCGGAGGGCAGACCATGAATACTCAAACTCTTTCGCGACGCAATTTTTCGAAATTGGCGGGTGTTACTGCGGCTTACGCCGCTTTACGACCGGGCGCACTAAAAGCTTCAACTATTCCGTCCTCCGCAAACATCGTACGCCTCAGCTCAAACGAGAATCCTTATGGTCCATCACCGGCAGCGTTGAAGGCGATGACTGACGGTTTCAGTCTCGCCTGGCGCTATCCGGACGAATATGCCGACATGCTGGCCGATGAATTAGCGCGACTGCACAGTGTTCCGGTCAGTCAAATCCTGCTCGGCGACGGCTCCGGCGAGATTTTGAAACTCGCCGCTGCATCGTTTACGGGCCGGGATAGAAAGATCGTCACCGCGAATCCGACGTTTGAAGCGATCGCGAGGCATGCCGGTGTCGCGGGCGCCGATGTCGTGAAGATTGATCTCGCGTCAGATTACAGTCACGACTTGAAGAAGATGCTCGCGGCCGCAAACGGCGCGGGCCTTGTTTATATCTGCAACCCAAACAATCCCACCGCCAGCATCACTCCGGCAAAAGAGCTGTCTGACTTTCTCGCGAAGCTATCGCCGGCGACGATCGTGCTGGTTGACGAGGCTTATCATCATTACGTCGAGAGTAAAGACTACGAGAGCGTGATTCCGCTTGTGAAGGACTATCCAAACCTGATCGTGGCGCGCACGTTTTCGAAGATTTACGGCATGGCCGGTCTGCGCTGTGGTTATTGCGTCACGCAAACCGGAAACATCAGTCGTATGAGAACGCATCAGATATTTGACAGCGTGAATATCATGGCGCTGGTGGCGGCGCTCGCGAGTTTGAAAGATATGGATCAGGTTACTCGCGGCCGCAGACTTAATAGCGAAGTCAAAAAGAATGTTTGCGCGGAACTGGACACACTCGGGCTTAGGTACATTCCATCGCACGCGAATTTCATGATGATCGATCTGCGCCGTGAAGTTAGGCCAGTCATCGACGGCATGCGCAGTCGCGGTGTTGAAGTTGGACGGCTCTTCCCTGCCTTGCCAACATTCATGCGCGTGACAGTCGGCACCGGACCGGAGATGAAACAGTTCTTGAGTGCGTTTCGAGAGGTTATGGCATGACACTAATCCTACTTTTACTGCTGTCGACACCTCAGACCTGTCTTACCTACGAGCCTGACACAGTGGTTCTGAAAGGCACGATCCGGCGGCATACATTTGCAGGTCCGCCGAATTATGAAAGTGTCGCCAAAGGAGATCAGGCCGAAACTGTGTGGCTGTTGCACCTGACTCGGCCAATCTGTGTATCCGCGAGTTCAGATTGGGAAAAGGAAACAGGTGTTTCGAAAGTGCAGCTTGTGTTTGCAAATAGCAGCCAATATGACAAGGCATTTCTGAACCGGAAGGTCGATGTTACTGGCACGTTGTATCGTCAGCACACAGGACACCATCACACGAAGGTGTTGATTACGGTGAACAGCATTAAGAAGCGGGCGCCATAATGAACCAGCAGGCGTTGATTGCGGCGTGGAACACAAACCAGCGTGTAACCACGTACCTCATCCAAAACCTGCCGCGTGAGTTGTGGTCCAAAAGTATTCCGGGATCGCCCCGGCGCACAGTTCGCATGCTCGCGGCGCACATTCACAATAGCAGGTGCATGTGGATCAAGATGATCGGAGCGGGCCACGGCATTGCGGTGCCGCGGACCGTTGATGGTCGCACGGTTCGTCCGTCTGAATTAACGCGTGCGCTCGAGCGCAGCAGTAAAGGTATCGTTGCGTTGATCCGGCTCGGCATCGCGCGCGGTGGTTCGGTGCCACCCGCTGCCTGGCAAAACTTCCCCACAGACATGGTCCACTTTCTCAACTACTTCGTGGCTCACGAAGCACACCATCGCGGGCAGTTATGCCTGTTAGCCCGCCAGTTGGGCCATCGTTTGCCCGCCGACGTAACCGCCGGATTGTGGCAATGGAAGAAGCGTGCGCAGGAGTAGTGGCAAGTCTGAGCGCCAAAGGCGCGGAATATGACAGCCAGGGGCAAGCGTGAAGCGCGTCGCCCCTGGTCATTTACACGAAAGAAGCGTCAAGGCCTGAAAGGCCGAAATACACTGTATTACGCCCTTTCAGGGCTGGGCGACCCTTTAATTTTGTTACCCAGGGGCGACGCGCTTCGCGCTTGCCCCTGGCT
>LLBY010015003.1_pt1 | contig 15676 bp, 9 predicted proteins | sample 1489401 | NCBI WGS metagenome assembly LLBY01 (sample SAMN04092656, study PRJNA295927) | soil metagenome | biome: Soil prokaryotic community; feature: Bulk soil; isolation source: soil from tomato rhizosphere | host: tomato cultivar Hawaii 7996 | place: South Korea | collected 2011-11-01 | reverse complement strand
GAACATGTCTTTGAAAGATATTACCGATCTGATGCTGTTAAAAGTAAAAACGGCATAGGCATTGGTTTAGCATTGGCTAAAAATTTCACAGAACTGCACATGGGTTCCATTCATATTGAAAGTGAACTAAATAAAGGAAGCGTTTTTTCAGTAATGATTCCCAGAGATAAAACGTTATTTGTAGATGCTGTTTTGGATAATAAAAATGCGGTAACTGAAAATGAAACGGTTGATTTAGAAGAATGGATTACGTCAGCAGAATTAAAATCTTCAGAAAAGAAAACTTCAAATATTAATATAAATGAAAATAAAGAACTTATATTATTAATTGATGACAACCCAGATATCCTTAATTATTTAGACGGTTTGTTAGAAGGCAAGTATGATCTTATTTATGCTAATAATGGAGAAGAAGGTGTTGAAAAGGCATTACGCTATGTGCCAGATTTAATAGTTTCAGACATCATGATGCCAAAAATGAATGGCATAGAACTTTGTAATGTTTTAAAAGAAACCATAGAAACGACCCATATACCCATTATACTTCTTACAGCGAAAGCAAATATTGAAAGCATACAAGAAGGGTATACACACGGTGCAGATGATTATATTGTAAAACCATTTAGCAGTCAAATTTTACAAGCAAGAATTAGAAATTTACTGGATATTAGAAAACAGTTGCGCAATTATTTCTTAAATAAAGAAGAAATAAAGGCAGAAGTTTTTAATAAAAACGCTACTTTATTAGATCAAGAAAAAGGATTTCTAAACAAATTAGAAAAAATTATATTAGACCATTTGGATGAAGAAAAAATGGATGTTTGGGTTGTGGCACAAAGTATTGGAATGAGTAGAACGTCGCTCTTCCGTAAAATAAAAGCTATTACAGGATTGAACATAAACCAATATATACGAAAAGTAAAAATGGATAAAGCCGCAGAATTAATAAAGAGTGGAAATTATACCATTGCTCAAGCATCTTACGAAGTTGGTTTTAATAATGTAAAATATTTCAGGAAACTATTTAAAGAGCAATTTGAACAAGTTCCTTCGGAATTAACGCGGGGTAAGAAAAAATCCATCTAATAAATAAAAATCCATCGCTTTCTACAAGAGTAATATTTATTCCCCTAACCAAATATAAAATTCTTTCAACAAACGTTCCTTAAAGGAACTTATTCTCTTTTTTATTCAATTTGGTCATTTTGTACCCTTTATTTAGATCATTTGTACCCTCTGTCTTTATGTGTTTAACATAATTTTGTGAAACATTCAGTTAAGTGTGTTGTCAACACTTACAATGTTTTAAATAAGCATTAAAAAATAATAACACAAATATGTCCAAATTAATTTTCATATTAATTTTTTTATTGCCTTTTCATATAGGTTTTGCTCAAGTAAAAGCCAATGAATGGGAAAACCCAAACGTAATCGATCGAAATAAAGAAACAGGAAGAGCATCGTTTGTATTATATCAAGATGAAACCTCTGCAATTACAGATACCCCCGAAAACTCAAAACTTTATCAAACTTTAAATGGCACATGGAAGTTTAGCATTGTTAAAAAACCAGCAGATAGACCTTTAAACTTTTTCGATGTTAATTTAGATGATTTTAACTGGAAACATATAGAGGTACCCTCAAACTGGGAGTTACAGGGATTTGATATACCTATTTATACAAACGTCACCTATCCTTTTCCTAAAAACCCTCCTTTTATAGATGGAAATTATAATCCTGTAGGAAGTTATAGAAAGACTTTTAGTGTTTCTAAATCTTGGGATGACAAAGAGGTTATATTGCATTTTGGGTCTATTTCTGGTTATGCTAGAATATTTTTAAATGGTGAAGAAGTAGGCATGACAAAAGCTTCAAAAACAGTAGCAGAGTTCAACATTACTAAATTTTTAAAGAAAGATAAAAACATATTAGCAGTACAAGTATTTCGTTGGCATGATGGGAGCTATTTAGAAGATCAGGATTTCTGGCGTTTAAGCGGTATAGAACGCGATGTGTATTTACAAGCAATACCTAAAACTGCTATTTGGGATTATTTTGCCAAAGCGAATTTAGATGATACTTATAATAATGGACTTTTTAGTCTTGATGTTAATTTAAAATCGTTTGGTAAAAAAGTTTCTAAAGGCCAAGTTGTTTCAGTTTGCCTTGTTGATGCAGATGGAAATAAAGTGTATGAAGAAGAAAAGAAAATAGACGGTTTAACTAATAATATTAGCTTTTCTTCAACCATTAATAATGTGTCAAAATGGAGTGCCGAAAATCCTTATTTATATAGATACATATTAAAACTGACCGATAAAAAAAGCACACAAGTTGCTTCTAAAAAAATAGGATTTAGAAAGGTTGAAATTAAAGACGCTCAATTAATGGTTAACGGACAGCCGCTAATGGTTAACGGGGTAAACCTTCACGAACATCATGGCGTTAAAGGACATGCGCCAGATCGAGAGACCATGTTGGAGGATATTAAATTAATGAAGCAAAATAACATCAATGCCATTCGTATGAGTCATTATCCGCATGATCCATACTTATATGCCTTATGCGATGAATATGGAATTTATGTTGTAGATGAGGCTAATATAGAAACCCATGCCATGGGAGCCGAAAAACAAGGCAGGTTTGATAAAACAAAGCATCCAGCATATTTGCCAGAATGGGCACCAGCTCATATGGATAGAATGAAACGTATGCTTGAGCAAAACAAGAATTCCACTTCAATTATCCTTTGGTCTATGGGGAACGAATGCGGTAACGGTCCCGTATTTTATGAAGGCTATAAATGGATTAAAGAACGGGATAAAACGCGTTATGTAACGTTTGAACAAGCTAATGAAAATACTAACACTGACATTGTAGCACCCATGTACCCAAGTATTGGAACCATGAAAGATTATGCGGAATCAGACAAACAAAGACCATTTATAATGTGTGAGTACTCCCATGCTATGGGGAATAGCAATGGTAATTTTCAAGAGTACCGAGACATTATGAACATTAGCAAGAAAATGCAAGGTGGTTTTATTTGGGATTGGGTAGACCAAGGCTTAAAAACCGAGACTCCAGATGGAAGGCCGTTTTGGGCTTATGGCGGCGATTTAGGTGGCGAAAATTTGCAACACGATAAAAACTTTTGTGCTAACGGACTGGTAACAGCTGGTAGAGTACCTCACCCAGCCTTGGAAGAAGTGAAAAAGGTATTTCAATTTATAGCATTTAAATTTAAAGAGGGCAATAGCCTACAGGTAACCAATACCTACAATTTTACCAATCTGGATAATTACACTTTTAAATGGGAACTTAAGGCCAATGGTGTGGTAATAGGTGAAAATACTTTTGAAGTTTCGGCAGCACCTAACGAAACCAAAGAAATCCTTTTAAACTTACCTAAGCTAGAATCGAACAAGGAATATTATTTGGATGTTTATGGGTACACTAAGAACGAGTCACCTTTAGTGCCGAAAAACCATGAAATTGCTAGAGAACAGTTTAAACTTGGTAGCCATTCGTATTTTGATAATAACATAGTTAGTAGAGGAGATTTAAAACATACTGTTAAAGACAATATACTTTCTTTTTCAAATGACATACTAGAAGGAGAGCTTAACTTAATATTAGGTAAACTAACTAAATACGTTTTTAGAAAAGGCAGTAGTAAAACCATAACAAATTTCCCTGAACCTTACTTTTGGCGTGCTCCAACCGATAATGATTATGGTAATAAAATGCCAGAACGTTTAGGTATTTGGAAAGATGCTCATAAACAGCTAGAAGTTAAAAATGCAGTAGTAGGAGAAAAAAATACTCAAGGTCTTCCTGTTCGTGTTGAGTTTCTTGTAAAAGAATTAGAGGCCTCCTTTACTGTAAACTATTTAATTCAAAATGATGGTTCCATAAAAATAACAGCCAGTATCGATATGGGCGCTAAGGAATTACCAGAATTACCAAGATTTGGAATGCGTATGGTATTAGATGGTAGCTACGATGATTTGTCATTTTATGGTAGAGGCCCTTGGGAAAATTATTCCGATAGAAATACAGCAGCATTTTTAGGTGTTTATAATGATAAAGTTAAAAATCAATACACTTGGGAGTATATACGGCCACAAGAAGCAGGTTACAAAACAGATGTGCGTTGGCTTACTTTAAAAAATAAAGCGAGCAAAGGTATCGAGATTATTGGAGAACAACCATTGGGCTTTAGTGCTTTACATATGGCTACCGAAACTTTGGACGGGGGTGAAACGAAATCTCAAACACACCCCACCGATATTGTTGTAGAAAAAGACAAAATTTATTTACATATAGATTTAAAACAGCGAGGCGTTGGCGGAGATGACAGTTGGGGAGCATATCCACATAAGCAATACCGTTTGCATGAAAACAAATATTCATACAGTTACCAGATTAAACTAATAGATTAATAGATAAAAAAACTAACTATTTAAACACAATTTTATGAATCAATAAAACCGAAACCTTATGATATAAAACCAACTTTAAAACCACCACATTGCAATATTTATTTCCAGAATAAGGAAAGACATATTCAAAAATTAACTAAACCAAATAAACTAAATATGATAAAACTAATTAAAATGAGAAAAGTCTTTTTTTCTTGTTCAGAGTTTGACTATAGATTTAAATTAGTAATGCTTTTATTGTGTATTACTACTTATCAGGTTCAAGCTTCTGAGGGAAAAAATGAAGATTTTAAAAATGAAATTCAAAAGAGAACCATTACAGGAGTCGTTAAGGATGCAACAGGCATGGCACTTCCAGGAGCCAACGTTTTAGTAAAAGGAACCACAAATGGTGTTATGACTGATTTTGATGGTGAATTTAAGCTAGATATTGATGCAGGAGCGGAAATTTTGGTAGTCTCTTATATCGGATATGATACCCAAGAAGTTAAAATTGGGGATAAATCTGTGTTTTTAATTTTGTTGAATGAGGATTCAGAAGCTTTAAAGGAAGTCGTTGTAGTAGGTTATGGTACTCAGAAAAAAACGAGCCTTGTAAGTTCCATTACAACTATAAACCCAAAAGAAATTAAAGGACCTACAAGTAATTTAACAACCATGATGGCTGGTAGGGTATCTGGTATGGTAGCTTACCAGCGCAGTGGAGAACCGGGAGCAGATAATGCTGAGTTTTTTATTAGAGGTTTAGGGAATTTCGGTTCAGGTAAGCGAGATCCTTTAATTCTTATAGATGGTATAGAGTCGAGCCCAACAGATATGGCACGTTTACAGCCAGACGATATTGAAGCTTTTTCAGTATTAAAGGATGCTTCTGCGGCATCTATTTATGGAGCCAGAGGAGCTAATGGTGTTGTATTGATTAACACAAAAAAAGGAGTTGTAGGAAAGCTAAATATTCGATTTAGGGCAGAGCAAAAAGCGTCCACTAATACCAGAAACTTTAAGTTTTCTGACAATATAACTTATATGAATTTGGCTAATGAGGCTGCATTAACCAGAGATCCGTTAGCAGTATTGCCTTATTCTCAAACGAAGATTGATAGAACAGCTGCAGGTTATGATCCTATTTTGTATCCTAATAACGATTGGATTGATCAATTAATTCAAGATGTAACCATTAACAATGCCTATAATGTAAGTTTACAAGGAGGAGGAGAAAAAGCACGTTATTATGTTGCAAGTACTTATAATATAGACAATGGTGTACTTAAAGTTGATAATTTAAACGATTTTAATAGTAATATTAAATTAAGAAATTATTCTTTTAGAAGTAATGTCGATTTAAATCTTACTCAAACTACAGATTTGGCAGTTCGTTTATATGCACAATTCGATGATTATAATGGTCCTGTCGGAGGCTTTGATTCCAATGGAAATTATGTAAATGGTGGTGCAAATATTTTTAATAGAGCAGTTTGGTCAAATCCAGTAAAATTCCCAGCAGTATATCCCCAAGAATTATTACCGTATGTAGAGCATCCACTTTTTGGAGGAGCTGTAACGGGCCAAGGAAGTACAACCTTATTAACAAATCCTTATGCAGAAATGGTAAGGGGCTACGATGTCAGCAGAGCTTCAAATGTTCAAGCTCAGTTAGAGTTTAAGCAAGATTTAGGTGGCATATTAGAAGGGCTTAAATTGAGAACCATGGGATATATAAGAAGATTTTCTTCTTTTAGGCTTACTAGACAATATAATCCATTTTATTATTCGGGCATTGTAAACCCAGAAACAAATGAAATTACTTTATCGCTTATTAACCACGGTAGAGAAGGATCAATAGGAACACCAGGAAGAGAATATTTAGGTTATGGGGAAGGACAAAAAGATCTTAACTCCCGAGCATATGTGGAAACGGCTTTTAATTACGATCGTACTTTTGGCGAAAGCCATGATGTGTCTGCCATGTTGATAGGTATTATGTCTAGTTATGAAACTGCTAACCCAGGATCTTTGCAGTTGTCTTTGCCAAGTAGAAATATTGGATTTTCAGGTAGGTTTACCTATGGGTATGCAGATAAGTATTTAGCTGAAATTAATTTTGGCTACAATGGGTCTGAGCGTTTTGCAAAAAACAATCGCTTCGGTTTTTTTCCATCTTTTGCGGTGGGATATGCTATTTCTAACGAAAAGTTTTTCGAATCTTTAAAACCAGTATTTAGTAGTCTAAAGCTTAGAGCAAGTTATGGATGGGTTGGTAATGATGAAATAGGTAATTCAAATGAAAGGTTCTTTTATCTAGCTGAAGTTAACTTAGATAATGGCACATACGGGGCAAGTTTTGGCGAATTAAATAACTATTATCGCCCAGGGGTTTCAATATCTAGGTATGCCAATGATAAGATTAGCTGGGAAAAATCCAGACAAATTAATTTAGGTATCGACCTGAGTTTCTTTAATAATTCCCTTAGCTTAACAGCAGATGTCTTTAAACAGAATAGAAGCGATATACTTCAAGAGCGTTCAAATATAGGATCAACATTAGGGCTTTCTGTAATACCATATACAAACTTTGGGGAAGCCGAGAGCAAAGGTCTTGATGCTTCCATAAGTTATAATATGTATTTTGGAAATGGTTGGTCAACAAACTTAAGAGGTAATCTAACATATTCAACAAGTAAAATACTTCAATTTGATGAAAATTATTATCCACCGGAATTAAGTTATTTGTATAAAAAAGGTCAACCTATTGCGCAGAGGTTTGGTTATGTGGCAGAGCGTTTATTTGTAGATGATGCAGAAGCAGCGAATTCACCGAGACAATTTGGAGAATATGGTGGAGGGGATATTAAATACAAAGATTTAAATGGCGATGGTGTTATTACATCTTTAGATCAAGCTCCTATAGGATATCCAACCACACCAGAGATTGTGTATGGTTTTGGAGGTACAGTAGGATATAAGAATGTTGATTTTAGTTTATTTCTTCAAGGCTCTGCACGTTCATCATTTTTTATTAATCCACAAAATATTTCACCATTTGTTATTAATGGAGGGGCACAAAATGGACTGTTAAAAGTTATTGCAGATAACCATTGGTCTGAAGACAATAGAAATTCTTATGCATTTTGGCCTAGACTAAGCGATACGTTTGTTGATAATAATAATAGAACTTCGACTTGGTGGATGAGAAATGGAGCCTTTTTAAGACTTAAAAGTGTAGAACTGGGATATAATATACCACAAAGTTTTTTAGATAAGGTTAAAATATCTAGCTTAAGATTTTATGCTAATACAACAAACCCTGTTGTTTTTAGTAAGTTTAAGATGTGGGATCCAGAAATGGGAGGGAATGGTTTAGGCTATCCAGTTCAAACTACCTATAATTTTGGGATATTATTGGAACTATAATTAGGTATAAATAAAAATTTAAAATATATGAAATATTATAATAAAATAATCAATAAACTAAAAGCACTTTCTATATGGAGTATGCTTTGTATGGTATTATTGTTTATGCAATCATGTTCTGAAGACTTTCTTGATGTCGTTCCAGATAATGTTGCAACAATAGAGAATGCTTTTAAGCTTAGAAATGAAGCAGAGAAATATTTGTTTACTTGCTATTCGTATTTACCAAAAAACGGTGATGTGAACTTTAATATCTCCATGCTATCTGGAGATGAAATTTGGATTCCTTACCGTACTTCTATTTGGAGTGATGCTTTTGAAATAGCACGAGGGAATCAAAGAATTACAAATCCTTATATGAATGTTTGGGATGGTACCATGACAGGAGGAGGTCCGAATAACAACTATAAGATGTTTATTGGAATTCGTCATTGTAACATATTTTTAGAGAATATGAACGATTTGAGCAAAGTACCCGATATTGATTCTTCTGAAAGAAAACGTTGGATTGGAGAAGTTGAGTTTTTAAAAGCTTACTACCACTATTATTTGCTAAGAATGTATGGCCCTATTCCTGTAATGGATAAAAACATACCTATTGATGCTCCAGAAGAGCAAATTAATGTAAAGAGGCAACCTGTTGACGAATGTGTGAGCTATATAGCAGATTTGTTGGATGATGCCGTTGAAAAATTACCAGAAGACAATCAACTTGTAACAACAATAGAAGCAGGAAGAATTACAAAAACAATCGCTTTAAGTATTAAAGCAAAATTGTTATTAATGGCAGCTAGTCCGTTATATAATGGTAATTCAGATTTTGCATCACTAAAAAATAATGATGGAACATCGCTTTTTAATACAACGTATGATGAAAATAAATGGAGGTTAGCAGCCGATGCTTCATTAGCGGCAATAGAATCGGCTGAGGCTAATGGGAAAAGTTTATATGTGTTTCCTTCGTCGGCGTTTTCACTTTCTGAAACAACGATGACGCAGATGAGTATTCGTCAGGCAGTATGTGAAAGATGGAATGACGAAATTGTTTGGGCAAACCCCAATAGTAGGGCTACGGAACTACAAAGGTTAGCTATGGCGCCGTTAGCTGTAAACCATAACCATAATGATGCTAGAAAAATTCTTTCACCACCGCTTAAAATAGCTAGAATGTTTCATACCAAAAACGGGGTGCCTATTGATGAAGATAAAACTTTAGATTTTACAAACGAAAAAGAATTGAGAGAAGCTACTAATGATGAGCGTTTTAATATAAAAGAAGGATTTAGAACTGCTAGATTGAATTTTGATAGAGAACCACGTTTTTATGCAGATATGTGTTTTGATGGCGGTATTTGGTATAAATACGATAGCCCGTCTTCTTCAGATGAAGGAGATGTGTGGTATCTTAAAGGAAAGTTTACCGATCCAGCAGGAGCTAGCCATGCATTCCATAAAAATGAAACGGGGTATTTTGTTAAAAAATTAGTAGACTGGAATCAGGTAACATTCGGCAGTGGAGGTGCGAGTTATCAAGATTATGCTTGGCCTGAGATACGTTTGGCAGATTTATATCTAATGTATGCTGAAGCATTAAACGAAGCCCAAGGACCTTCAGCAGATGTATATGAATATGTAGATATAATCAGAGAAAGAGCTGGTTTAGAAGGTGTTGTAGAATCTTGGAGTAATTTTTCTACAAGCCCATCAAAACCAACAACCCAAGACGGTTTAAGAGAAATAATTCAACAAGAAAGATTGATTGAATTGGCTTTTGAAGGCCATCGTTTTTGGGATTTAAGACGCTGGAAAAAAGCAGCGGCAGAGCTAAATGCCCCTATAACAGGATGGAATGTAAAGGGAGAAGACGAGGTGTCGTACTACCAAATAAGAACTGTGTACCAACAAAGTTTTGTTTCTCCCAGAGATTATTTCTGGCCAATACCAGAAAATGCAATGGTTCAAAATCCAAATTTGGTTCAAAATTTAGGATGGTAATTAAAAAAGTTGAAATATGAAACATCCATGCTAAAAATACTTTTAAAACATAGAGGCATTATTATGGATGTAACATCTGACAATTAAAAAAACAATAAATATAAACAGATGAACTATAAATTTTTTAAACTTAAAATAATTACAATTATAATAGCTTTTATAGCTGTTGGTTGTGATGAGAATAAACTGGAGCCTATAGAAAATAATACAACGCCTCCAGGAACTGTTTCAAATGTTACTGTAGAAAATCTTGCGGGGAAAGCTAAAATAACATATGCGCTTCCAAAAGATCAAGATTTACTGTACGTAAAGGCAGAATATACATTGGCCAATGGAAAAAGGATGGAAATAAAATCTTCTTATTACAGTAATTCCCTTATTGTTGAAGGTTTTTCTAAAGCCGAAGAGCAAACGGTAACTTTGTATGCTGTAAATAGAAGTGAGGTATCGTCTGAACCAGTTGAGGTGAAAGTAAACCCATTAGAGTCTCCTATTTGGGATGTTTTTAGAAGTCTTGAAACCAAAGCAGCCTTTGGCGGGGTTTTTCTTAGTGCTGAAAACATGTTGCGTCATGAACTTGCTTTACTAGTTATGGAAAAAGATCAATCTGGTGAGTGGGTTATAAATCCTAATAGTGTATATACTTCAACAGATAAAATAAAAAGAACGGTTAGACCATTTACTGTTGAAGCGCATGATTTAGCAATTACTGTTAGGGACAGGTGGTTGAATTATACAGATACGCTTTTTGTTACTATTACACCATTACTAGAATTACCATTGCCAAAATCTGGTTATAAACACTTTCCTTTACCAGGTGATACACCATCACACACAACGGCAGTCCCCAAAGGAATGTGGGACGGTGAAATAATGAATTGGCCTAATGTGTTTTTAACTCAAGGAAATATTTCTGGTCAGCATATCGTAACAATAGACACAGGAGTATTGGCCCAAATGAGTAGAATAGTTATTTGGGATTATCCAGAATATTATAACGGTAGAACCTATTATTATATAGGAAACTTAAAAGAGTTTGAAATTTATGGGTCAGCAAACCCCAATCCAGATGGAAGTCTTGACGATTCATGGATTAAATTAGGATCTTATAATGCCGTAAAACCTTCGGGTCTGCCATTTGGTGAACAGACAGATGAAGATTATCAAGTTGCCAATGCAGGCTTTAGTTGGGATTTCGAGTCTGATGCTCCTAAAGTTAGATATTTAAGAATTAAATCACTTAAAAACTGGGCGGGTATTGGATCTATGTCAATTGGAGAAATTCAGGTTTATGGAGACCCTAATTAGTTTGTTTAATATAAAAAATAGTCCGATGAAATATATATATAAGAAATTTTATTTACAGGGAGCTGCCTTGTTAATAATGTTAATAAGTGTAGTGGCATGTACTACAATGGATGAAGGGTATAATAAGTTCTTGAAAGGAGGGGAAATCTCTTATACAGGAAAAATAGATTCTTTAGAAATTTTTTCTGGTAAAAATAGAGTTAAAGTAAAAGGACTTTTTATATCGGATCCAAAAATTACAGAGTGTAGGGTTTTTTGGAATAGTGGAGCAGATTCTATAGTAGTTCCAATAGCCAGAACCGAAGGAGTTGATACACTTGACATTATAATTAATGATCTAGAGGAAAATATTTATAGTTTTGATGTTCGTACCTATGATGCTTTAGGTAATAAATCTATTTCTGTCTCAGAAATAGGAACTTCTTATGGAGAACGTTATCAAAAATCTTTATTTCAACGTCCGGTTATATCAAATGAAATCATAGGAGGGGCACTTACTATTGAATATGCTTCAATGGATTTGTCCTCAGGTGTTTTTGGAACTGAAGTGAATTATATTGATGTAAACGATAGTCAAAAAAGTATCATCGTTCCAATTGATAGCTCAAATGTTGTTATAGAAGATTTTAAAGGTGGTACTGAATATGCTTACAGAACGTTATTCTTGCCTGATGAAACCTGTATAGATACTTTTTCTACAGATTTCACAACCCATAAACCACTACTAGAGATAACTTTGCCACCGTATTTTAAAAATGCTTCTATACCATTTGCAAAAGTATCAGATAAGGGGAGATGGTCTACACCAGCAGAGTGGGTTGTAAATGAAGGAGCAAAAAGCCATAGTGGAGAAGGTGGTTTGGATAATGATATTTTTAATTTAGAAAGTGGTTGGGGACAACCAGATATTATAAATGGTAAGGTATATCAAAGAATGAATTTACCTCCTGGAACCTATGCTTACACGATTAATATTAAGGAGACCAATTATGAAGGTGCAGACAATAACCTTGATCAAGCTTATTTTATCGTTGCTGAAGGTGGAGATTTACCAGATGTAAGTGATGCTGAGACTTCTGAATCAACAATCGTTTACGAGCGTGTTAACAAAGTCAATGGGTTAACCAGAACATTGGTATTTACACTAACAAAAGAATTAACACAGATTGTGATAGGTGTAGAGACTACGAACGATAAAGGGGCGGGAAGGTATTTGAAAATCAATTCCTTTTCATTGAATCAATTTACTGAAGCACCATACTTTAAAAATGCTTCGGCACCATTTGATAAAGTATTTGATAATGGAAGATGGTCTACTCCTGCAGATTGGGTTGTAAATGAAGGAGCAAAAAGCCATGGTGGACAAGGAGGATTAGATGGGGACTTGTTTAATTTAGAAAGTGGTTGGGGAGCTCCACCTATCATAAACGGTAAGATTTACCAAACCATGTTCCTTGAGGCTGGGACATATACCTATGGGATTAATATCAAGGAAACAAATTATGAAGGGGCAATAGCCAATAAAGAACAAGCTTATTTTGTTGTAGCAAAAGGTAGCACTTTACCAGATGTTATTGATGTTGAGACATCTTCGGAAACAATAGTTTATGAAAGAATTAATAAAGACAATGGAGTAAATAGATCTTTAGGGTTTACTTTAACAGAAGCGGCACAAGTTTCTATAGGAGTTGAAACGACAAATGCAGATAATTCTTATGGTCGTTATTTGAAAATAAACTCTTTTACATTGACTAAAAATTAATATAATAGATTAATGAGTTAAAGAAATGCGGTAAGTTTTATTTACCGTATTTCTTTTGAAAGAACATGAAAATTATTGAAGAAGTAAATTTGAAAGTGAAAAATGAAAAAAATATTCTTTAACACTAATGCCGCTTATATGTTGTGTAGTAGGGTTATGGGTGAGATTTTCAAGTAGATAGTAATCAAACCCATTGTTTATTTGATTCAATAAATTTTAATTATCAAGAGTCTTATGATGCCAAATGGCATTTGTTATACCGATGGGATTTAGGTCACTTTCAACCAACCATTTTGGTTAATAATAAATATGGGAATGGAAAGAGTTGGTAGTTCAACTACTAAAAGTTTAATTGTAAGAAGCAATATACAGTATTTTCAAGCTAAAAATAGCTGTGTAGCAGCAATGACCTTGCTAAATAGACATGATTTAATAAATAAAGATATAGAATATGAAGAACTATAACATACACACAAAGTTATTAATACTAGTCATACTTATTGTTTATAACTGTTCATCTGAAAAAACAACAGATGAAAAGGGCGTTATTGAAGAACCTAAACCTACGGTTGAATTACCTACCCTAGAAACCAATGAGGCTCAAGATATAGATGCGCTTACGGTAACAATATGGGGTAATCTAACAAGCAATGGTGGGAGTAGTGTTATTGAGCGAGGCGTTTGTTATGGATTAAATGAAAACCCTACATATAATGACTCAAAACAAATACCGACCGTTACAAAGGGATCGGGTGAGTTTAAAGTTGATATATCCAATCTAGAGGCAGGATTGGTTTATTATGCTAGGGCTTATGCTGTTAATGGAAAAGGTGTTGGTTATGGTAATCAAGTAAGTTTTAAAACTTTAGAGACAAATGTGCCAATACTCGATATAAGAGAAGTAAAAGTAGCTGGAGCACATGATCTTTTTATTGATATAGACTTAACAGAAAACGGAGATTTAAGCATTAATGAAGTGGGTGTTGTTTTTAGTACGCATGAAGCACCTACTATTGATGATAGCAAAATAGTTAGAGATGAAGTTGAATCTAGTTTTAAACAGCGTATTTCTAATTTGGAACCTGAAACCTTGTATTATATTAGACCTTATGCTATAACTTCAAATGGTGTTTCATATAGTAACCAAATAAGTATGCGTACCATTAAAAAAGGCAATTTTACTTGGTCTTTTTGGAATGAAGTCCCTAACGCCGATGCAGAAACTAAAGCCGCTTTTGACCGCATAAGAATTGCTTTTGACGAAGCCACGGAATACTACAATAATTTCACTTCTATAGAAAAGCATGTCAATGTTAATTATTCACCAGCAACGCCAACAGCCAATGCAAATTTTGATGGTTGGATAAATATGGGGGCTAACCCTAGTTATCAAAAAGCAGGTACAGCTATGCATGAAATGGCACATACCGTGGGTGTTGGAACCCATTGGAAGTATGGGGAATTAATGAAAGGAACATGGCAAGGCACACGAGCAAATAAAATTTTGCAGATGTTAACTAATAATAGTAGTGCTGTTGTTAAAGGAGACGGCGTTCATTTTTGGCCTTACGGAATTAATGGCGCTCATGAAGATAGTGGAGCAGATGAGTTATATATGATACATGCACTAATAATACAGGGCATGAAGACAGATGGGTTACCAAGTAATTAAGTGAAGCCATATTTTAGTAATAAATAATTTCATATTGAATATAATCTGATCTATTGCCCCTAAAAATCAAGGGGATGACTAAGTTAAAAATAAATAATAAATCTTATAACATGAAAAAAATTACAATTTCTATTTTATCAGCAATTTTAATGATTGCCACAAACGTTTTAAATGCTCAAAACTTAATCCCGGATTGGGATGCTAATGGAACAACTGGAGCGGGTACCGAAGCCAACAAATGGGGGTTTGGATCGGATGCTGCAGTATGGAAAATAGCCAATGGAGCTGGTGATTGTAGATACCGTGACGGAAATACTTATTCAATCGATGGAGGTGGAACTTACGGAGGTAGGCATTTTCTTTATCGATGGGATGGGACTACAGAAAATGTAAATTCTGTAATGTCTCTGGGAGTACCTGTTAACAAAGGGGTAACAACAGAACAGGCAGGAATTCAAATGACAGCAAACACGACGTATACTATAACTGGGTATTATTCGTGGCTAAATAATGCAAATGCTCCTACCTATCAATTTGCTTTTGGTCAAACACCTACAGGAACACCTACTGTTAGTGAGTCTTTCGCTGCAACAACAAGAGAGATTTATTATCCTTTTACACTTGATTTTACACCTACTGCTACAGGAGAATACTTTTTTCAGGTAAGACAAATAGCTGGGAGAGATGGTGGAACAACTGGATCTGGTGGTATTATAATGTTAGCTAATTTAAACCTAGAAGGAAGCACATTAGGTTTAGCGGATGTGACGTCAGCTGTTTCTTCAAATATACATGCAGTTGGAAGTAGAATTTATGTGTCTGATGTGAAGTCTTCTACCGAAATAAAGATTTATAGTATTACTGGAGCTTTAGTTAAATCTATTCAAGCAGGGAACGATATAGACTTTGATTTTAAATCAGGACTTTGGATTGCTACTTTAAAAACTTCTGAAGGCGAAAAATCGGTAAAACTATTAGTGAAATAGTACAGGTTTTTTAAATAATATATGAAATCGCCATGATTTGGAAACCTAAACATCAATGAAAATAAAGCGATACCATATGACCTTTAAAAAACAATAA
>LLBY010000374.1_pt2 | contig 15676 bp, 25 predicted proteins | sample 1489401 | NCBI WGS metagenome assembly LLBY01 (sample SAMN04092656, study PRJNA295927) | soil metagenome | biome: Soil prokaryotic community; feature: Bulk soil; isolation source: soil from tomato rhizosphere | host: tomato cultivar Hawaii 7996 | place: South Korea | collected 2011-11-01 | reverse complement strand
TTATTGGATAATATTTTTCTAGTTTTATTTTTATTTATTTTTTTACCAGAAATTGTAGTAACTATAATATTTTCTTTATTCATAAGTTTAAAGTATTAATAATAAATTCTTTAATTGAATTTAATTTTGTTTTAATTTTAGATTGTATTAATAAGTTATCAAATGAATCATCTACATCTTCTGTCAATTCATCTACAGTTGTAATCATATTTTCTTTATATAATTCTAAAGTTAAATGATCATCAGTTTTAACATTTTCTTCATTATTTGAAGATTTATAAAATGTTTCAATAAGTTTAGTATCTTCAGATAAATATAATTCAACTATATTTAATTTACTTTTCATTTTATCAATTACTTCTGTACAAATACCATTTTTAATATTAAAAATATTATTTGTAAATGGATTAGAAAACTTCATATTAGCTAACTGTCCATTATAAAATGCTATTCCTGTAATATATTCTAATGATTTTACAGGATATACACTCATATGACTTAATTTATCAGCTGTATAATTTGCAGCATTTGGCATAACTATTTTATAATCAGCAGCATCTTTTAATAAAATACCTCTATAAAAATAAAGAAATATAGGAATATTATGTTTCTTAATTAAAGTAGTTGTATTATAAATTTCTTCTTTCATACCAAAACTATGACATACAAATTTTAATTCAAAATTAGCATCTAAAACATAAATTCCTGCTAAAAGTTCACTATTTTTATAAAATCTTAAATTTTCATAATAAACTTCATCTTTTCTTATATTTTCTTCACGTTTTGATTTTGCTTCTATTAACATCAAACTTGCATTTTCAGCAGTTGTTACAGCTTTTTTAACACTATTATTACTTTTATTTGTATTTTTAGTTGTATTTGCAGAATTATTTAAATTATATCCAAATGCATAATTATTAGAATATACATATTCATCTTTTTGAAAAGATTTTGATCTATCAATTTCAATAGTTTCAGCATTTTCAATATCTGAACCTGTTATTCTAAATAATATATTATGTGGTAATTCAATTACTAAACCACCATCATCATTTATAGCATCTAAAGATTCTTTAATAGATGAATAATATAATACATTATTTTTAGTTTTATAATAAAATAAAGGTCTTTCTTCAGTAGCAAAAGATGATGTTTTATATAATTTAGATTTACCATGATATAAATATAATACATTTGGTTCAGTTGTATCATATAAAGATAATGCTGCTGCACCTTCATATTGTTCAAGAACTTTATATCCTGATGTTTTTAATATTTCTAATAAAATTTCAGAATCAATTTTTGTTCTTGTTAATTTTTTATTATAACTAGTAGGTGCTGGAATAGAAGTTTCTATATCATATAATTTAGCTAATTCTAAATGATTTTTTAAACTACCATTATGTGCACCAATAAATCTATAATAATGTCCATTATCTCCAAATCCAAATGGATGTGCGTTTTCTTCATTATGTGTACCTCCAGTTGCAAATCTTGTATGACCCATTACAATAGGTAATTCATCAGGAGCTAATATATCTGTAGTAGAAATAAAATCTTTAAATAATTTATCTTTATTTGTACCATAATATACATCTCCATCTAATGATATACCACATGAATGACCACCTCTAGTATCATTAAAAATACCTAATATTTTTAATTTATCCATACTAATATTTTTTATATCGTCAGCTGATGCACCAAAAAGTCCACAACTCAGCGTGTTATATTTTGTTTTAAATAAAAAATTTAAAACTAATTTAATTATAATTGATATTATTATATATTTTATTAACATTTTTATTTTTTTAATTATTTATTAATTCTTTAATTATTTCAAATTCTTGTTTTGATATTCTTTTTTTTTGATTAAATTCGTTAATAGTTTTTGTAACTCCATCCCATATTAAAGATAATAATTCATCATTCATTAATAAAGCTGAACCTAATGATCTACATTCTAATCCATATGGTTTTATTCTATATTCACCTGCTTTACCATAACTCTGTCTTCTATTATATTGATCATTGTCATATTTTAATAAAGGTAATGTTACATTTTTTTCAAATAATTTTACAATTTCCCTAGATGTTTTTTCATCAGGATCATCATAACCTATATGAATATGAAATCCACCTGTTCTTAATAAAGATACTGATTTTTGTTCAACCATAGATTCAAATTCTAAATCAGGTATTATATCACCATCTTCATTATAATCTACAATTAAAGATGGTTCACATCCAAAAGTTTTAGCTTTAGTATCTAATGTCATTTCAAAAGGTATAATTTCACTTGATGAATAATGAATTACTAACTCAGGATATGTTTCTTTTACATAATTTTTAATATAATTTATATATTTAATAAAATCAGTTTTATTAGTTACAGGTGGTATATTAGCTTCACCTAAAACATTATCTTCTTGAATATAACATCCATTATTAATATATTTAGGATTTTCTTTAGTACCATCAAATAAACCTATAGCTGAAACTAAATTATCATTTTTATCTTTTAAAAAAAATTCTAAATCAGATCCAATAGTTACATTATTTAAATGTTTTTTCATACTCTTTTATATTAATAATTGTTAATTTATTATTTATAGCATTAAAACTATTATTATTCATTACTCCAGATTTACTTAAATCATAATTAAAAAATGAACATTTTGAATTTAATATTGTAAATGTTGGTAATTTAACATAATTACTATCATCGTTTAATATTTTATGAATTTTTAAATATTGATTTGTTTGAAATAAATATGATAAATATATACCATTATATTTGTTCCATAAATCATTTTTAATAGAAACAGCATCATTTTGATAAGTCATTCTTCTAGTTAAACCAATTAATTTATCATATATTTCATCAATATTTAATTGTGGTTTTTGAAAAGCATAACCATTTTCAAAAGGAGATCTATAATAAAATAAAAAAGGATAATTAGAATTTTTACCATCTTTATTTGTAGTAAATGTGTGAGCTTGTTTTGCAATATTTATAATATCTAAATTATCTAATTTAGATAATGATTTTAATTTTCTTAATCTTAAACAATCATATATCATAAAAATATATTCTTCATTAGTAAAATATCTTATTAAAGATACTATAAATAAATTATAATATGATAAAAGTGAACTTCCTCTATATTCTGTTTCTTTTTTAGAAAAATGTTTTTTATAGATAAAATAAATTCTATTAGATTCTTCATCATTATTAAATTTAAAATCAATATTTAATTCTTTAACTACAGATTCATTTATTTCATCTTTATATTTTAATATTTCTAAAAAATCTATAAAAGGAAAAGCATTTTTTATAAAATCTAACCAACTATTTATATAATTTAAATTATTATATAAAGTAGGAAAGAAATTTAAATTATATGTTATTATACCATATTCTGAAATATTTGTTTCATTTTTTATATCACTAGGTTGTAAAGTATAAGCAGATGCAGAACCTGTACAACATCCCATACATATTGTATTGCGTACATTAAATTCATATTTTTTTTCATCACTATTAAAAAAATTAAAATAAGTATAAAAACCATTACTATTTATTTCTTTTATTCCAAGTTTAGCTATATTTCTTCTAACAATTAATCCCATATTCCTGTAGTAATTTTATTATTTTCGTTAACATCTCTATTTAATATGTAAATATTTACTTCTTTATTATTTACAATAATTTTTTGTTTATTATATAAACCTTCATTTGGATTATTTTTATTATATCCTTCTAGCATATCTAATCTTTGTTTAGTTTCATTATCAGAAACTTCCCATATTTCACCATGTATAGAAGTTGTACCATTATTTTTTACACCAGGAAAAAATCCTAAGTTATATAAACTAAATTTAGGCTCTGTTATACCTTCTTCTACAAATTTAGCTGTTTTAGATTGTGATAATATTCTATTATTACCATATCCTCTTTTTAATGTTCCATAAACAAAATAATATTCTTTATTCTCATTCATTATTCTTATGTTTTTCTTTTCTTGAATATCTTTCTCCTTTACATATAAAACAACTACAAGGAGAATTAGTTGTTTTAAATATATATAAATTATGTTTAATAACATCATTTAATGTATATTTTAATCTTTTTAATCTTTTTTTAAATTTAAATAACTCTTTATCTTTTCTTTCTTTTTTATTCATAATTAAAAAGGTAATGCATTTTCTATCATTTCTAATAAAACTTGTTTTGCAATATAAGGACCTACATTTTTAACTAAATCACTAAAGTCTTTAGATTGATATTTGTCAGGTATTTTTAAAATAATTATTGGATAATTTTCAGCAAATTTTTTACTAAATTCTTGTCCCCAATTTACAGTTTTATCAAAATCATTATCATATAATAAATATATTAAACCAAATCTTTCTGTTAATTCTTCAAAAACTTGTGGTTTAGGTATAATTTTTTCATTTTGTAAACCAGTACTTGGTATTCCTGTTATTTCAAAAATTGACATTATATCTTTTCTTGATTTAGTTATTATTAATTGCTCTGCTTTTTCAGGTAATTGATTCCAACAATACCATGTAGAAAAATCATGATTTTTAGTCCATTTATATTTATCATTAAATGGTTGATAAATAGTTAATGTTTTTTCATCATCTTTATTTTCTATAAAAACATATGCATATTTATCTAATTTAAAGATATTTTCACCAACCATCATATGAGAAGCAGGTTTAATATTAAATTTTTCTAATGTAGATTTACTAATACCATATTGTTCCCAATAATCTAAATCATATTGTTCCCATTCTTTAATTTTAGCATATAAACGAGTTTCTTCTTTAAATTTTTTAATATCTTCTATATTACTTTTTATAAATATCTTAGATTCTTTATTTAATATTTTATTTATATTATATAAATTAAAATATTTATTTAAATTTAAATCTATAACTATTTTATTACAGGCTTCTTTATAATTTAAATTAAAATTATACATTACAAATTGTATAAAATTACCTCCACCTAATACATAATCATTGTAATACAATTTACCTGTATTATGATTAAATCCAATATTAAAAGATGCTTTTGAATCAGTTCTAAAAGGTGAACTAAAAGCTTTACCTATTTTGAATTCATCAAGATAATATTTAAAAATATCATAGTCTGTTACATATTCTAATATAGTTTCTTCATTTATATATTTTTTAATTGTTTCAAAATTATACATTTAATTTGTTTTTAACCATCTTATTAAATATTGTGCAGGTAATTCTTCTTCAAATTCAGTATCTCCCATTTCATTTCTAGGTACATTAAAATAAAATCTACCTATTGATGTATCAGTTCTATAATAATGTATTGCACCTTCCATATATAAACCCCAATTATATTGTTTAGCAATTGGTTTTTCTTTATATAAAATTTTTTTTATTTCATCTAAACTCATATATTCTGTTAATATAGTTATAATTATTTAAAAAAGAGGGGATTTCTCCCCTCTATAATATTATACCCAATCAGTATTTGATCCCGTAGAATTATTTCCAACATCTAATCTTTCCATTTGATCTAAATTAGATTCTTTTAGTTTAGAAGATTTTTCATCAGTTCCATTTAATTCAATAAATGGATTCCAAGTTCTAATTTGAATAAATTTTTTAGGATTAGATTTGGTTCCATAATTAGCGAAAACATTAAATGATTTACCATCAACTAAGTTTCTAACTTTTAACATCATTTTATCAAGCATTTCTATTGGATTACTTGCTTGAACAGATGGATCACCATCTACTGTAGAAACAATTGAAGCTAATACATTCCATTGTTTTTGAACAGCTTCATCAAATGTTCCATATTTGTCATTATGACTAGTTTTATCTAAATAATAAAATCCTCTATTTGTTAAACCACCATTTGAATCAGTGAATATAACTCTATAATGTGGTAGTTTTTTCCCTGGATCTTCAGGATAATCTACTCCTAATTTTTCTACTTTAACATTAACATTTTCAACTTTACCTGCATTTCCTTCATTAAAAATTACAATTCCTGCACTTTCTGTTTGATTTTCTTTTCCAAATGTAAACATAAATTTATATAAATTTTTTAAATTAATTAATTAATAATGTGCTTAATGTTATTCATCACCCAACAATTTTTATTTTATTCTATAAATACTTTACTCCAATCAACTTTAATTTGATTGTTTTCATCACTTTCAGCAATTACTATTTTTTGACCACGTAAATGTTCACTTCTTGCACCTGCTATTACACTTTCAGAAGGTTCAAAATCTAAAATAGTTTTATTATCTTCTCTATATAAATAAGCAATTGCATCAGAATCAGCAGCTACAATAGTAGGAACTTGTCCTGTTAATTGTAATGATTTTTCATCTAATTCACCATCAGCAACTGATATATTTTTACGTTTAACGTGACCTACTAAAATTAATGTATCACATAATTTTTCAAATTGATTTAATACAAAGAAAAAAGCATCTCTTGTGTATGCATATCCTGCACCATTTGGTAACTTTCTAACATCATTACCTGCCCATGAAGAACCCATTGGAGTAGTTCTATACATATCTGCAGCTAATGGTAATATAATATCTTCTAATACAGTTACTGTATCTAAAGTTATTCTTTTATAAGGGTTTTTACCAATTTTAGTTTTAACTTCTCTTAAATTTTTAATAATTTCTTTTACTATTTCTAATAAAGAAACTCCTTTCTCTTCTGCTAATTTTGGAACATTAATTTTAAATGCTTCCACAAATTCTGAACCTCCTTCTAAATCTACTATTAAATTACTATCTAATTCAGCTAATGTTGTAGTCTTTCCAGACTTTGGTTTACTGAATATAATTAATTTTTTAGGATCTTTTCTTTCTACACCTACCTTCTTTTGTGGTAAAATCATATATTTATTTTTATTTTTTATTTTCTTCCTGTAAAATCAGGATATAAAGATTTAGCATCATCACTTTGCCAAAATTCTTTTGTTTCTATATCCATTATTGTTATATATCCAAACCAACCACCACCAGTATCTAAATTCCAAATATTAGCAGCATGCATTGGTTTATTTTCTTCCCAAAATTGAGTTGAAGTATGTCCTATAAATACTTCTTTAAAATCACCAACCATTTTGAATTTAGGTTTATTAGCTAGCATACCATTAGACATTGATTCCCATGATAAAGCTTGTGACCATAAATCTCTATCCCACCAAAAAGTAAATTCTTTTTGCTCTTTTAATGGGTAATGTCTATTAAATCCTCCATGAATAAATAAATTATTATCTTTATCTATATAATAAGGTAATTGTTCATTAAAAAATTTAATATGACTATCTGGAAAATGATTAGTCATTATTGTAGGTATATTTGGATATCTTTTCATATAAGAATTCTTAGTAGCTTTAGCTCCTTGTTCCCACATAGAACCATGAAATCCATTTATTAAAAAATTATTTAACCAATCATCATGATTACCTTTAATAGCAATTAAATTTTTAATTTTAAGTAATTCTTCAACTACTTCAAAACTTTGACTATGACCATCTACAACATCTCCTAAAGATATTAAAGTGTCATTTTCATAATCAAAATTACTTCTTTCTAAAGCTTGTAATAAACCTTTATAGTTACCATGTATATCACCAATACAAAGTATTCGTTTTTTCAATTGTTTATTTTCCATTTTTTAAATAAATATTTTCATTTATATATAAACTTAAAATCCAACAATATCTTCCTAAATATGAATACATTAAAATAAAGATTTTATAAATTCTTCTCTAGCACTAATAGCTTCTTTTAATGTATCATAATGACCTATAACACATTTAACAGGTTTTTTATTATGTTTGTATCTCATTCTTGATACAATATAAGCTTCAAATCTTCCTGTAGTTTCAGCAAGAAATGAAATACCTTTATATCCAGTATTACTTTTTATTGATTTACTATTTTCCATTATATTTCACATCCTGTTCCTCCACAAGCAATATTATCTCCAAATGAAGTATCATCTTGTATTTCAATAACTTTTGTTAAATCAATATCATTTAATTTTTCAAATAATTTATCATAAGTTTCTTTACTACAATCTTCAAAAGGAGTTTGTTTATAAGTACCACCATCATAAGGTAATACACTTAAACCATTATAGTATTCTTTATTAGCCCACATCCATTCACCTATAATTTTCCATTCGTTAGGTCTTACTGATACTGTACAAGATACATTATGAGTATTTTCACCTTTAATATGACCTGTTTTAACCCAATCTCTAGAAATTAACTTTACTCTTTCAAGTAAATCTAATGTAGATTCATGTCTTGTTATAGCACCTTCAGGAGCTTTTTGTGGAACAGTAATTATTGCTGTTGTATCTGGACTAAAATATTCATCCTCTATTAATTCATTATTATATATTTTAAGATATTGATAAATTGCTTCATTTTTAGCAACTCTCATACGTCTTAAATAATAAGTATTATGCCATGCATGAATTCCAGATGATGAACCTACAACTAATGAAGTAGTACCAGCAGGTTTAACAGCAGTTGTTCTAGCAGCAGAATTAATATTTATTTTTTTTGCTAAAATAGCATTTGTTTCTTTTACAATAGATGATGCTTCTTCAAAATTTAATTTTAAATTTTCATTAGACGCAATTCCTGTCATTGATACACCTAATAAAGCATCTTTTTCAGTATGTTTTCTCCATATATCTCTAAGATAATGAAAATCTGTATAAGAAGCTTGTAATGTAGCAATAAATGCAGCAGCAAATGATCTATTATTTAAATCTTCTTGAGATTCAATATTAGAAGCATTAATTTCTACTAAATTACAAAATTGATAAGGTCTTAATGCAATTTCACAACATGGATTAGTTCCCCAATCTTTATCATTTGTAAGATAAATACCTGGTTCACCACTACCTGAAGCTTCAATTCTTTCCCAAACTTTATCAAAAGTTTTTTTATCAATTTTATGACGTAATAATACAACAGAATTATTTGCTCTACCTCTTTGAGGATTAATTTCCCACCAATTACCAGCTTTACAATTTAACATAGCATTACTATCTAAATCAAATAAACTAATCATTGCTGCACGTCTAATACCACCTGCTAATACTGCATCTGCAATATGACATTGAATATCATGACATTCAATATCTGTTAATTTTAGACCATCTTCTTTTTCACGTAATATAGCTTCAATTTTTACTAAAGCTATTCTTAATGGTTCTGGACCAGGTGCTTTACCACCTGCTGTAATAAGTAATGATCCCTTTGGTCTAATATCTGACAAATCAAAATCAATATGTGATGTTATTTGTCCTGTGTATGATTTAAATAATGTTTTTATAGCATCTGCCCAACCAATTATACTATCTTGTACAACATATTTTTTAGTTCGTTTATAATTAGGTTTTCTAATTTCAGGTAATTTATCAATGTGATGATTTTGAACACTATATCCAACTCCTGTACCACCTAATAATAAAAACATTGTTTCACTAAAGCTATGAATGCTATCAACTGGTAAAAAAGCACAATTATATATTCTAGCATTATTTAATTCAATTGCTCTACCTCCAAATTGTAAACTTCTCATTGAAGGTAATATTTTTTTAGATAAAACATATTCTGAATATATATTTTCAATATCTTTTTTTAATTCAGGATATTTTTTAATATGCATATTCATATTTCGAGTAACTAATTCTTCCCAAGTTTCTCTTCTTTGTAATTCAGAAATATATTTAGCATACTTTGTATATACTGTTATATCACTTAATATTTTTTTATCTAACTCCATAAATTTTTTCACTCAACATTAAATCTCTCTTCATATAAAAATTCATGTTTTATTTTAAGATTAAAACATGAAAAAAATCTTATAAAGTATTTCCTAATTCATCTAATTCAGCTACAGTTTTATCTGTATAAATTATTAAATCAGTTTCTGTATTTGTTTCAACAATAAAACCTGCTTTTTCAGATTCTTCTTGTGAGAAACCTTCAATCATTTCATCAAATACTTCTTTATGTTTTGTTTTTATTGTAAATGTATACATATTATAATTTATTTTTAATTTTTTTTAATTTATATTCAACTTTATTTTGATTCATTTGTATCATTTATTAATTCAACAATTGGTGAAAAATGAGAAGCTGTATTATATACTTCATCTATTATTTTAATATCATTTTCAATTCTATCAATAAACATCATTTTTTTAAGTAATAAATAAATAATGTTATCATCAAATTTTTCATGAACTGCATTAATTGAAGGTATTTTGTTTTGATCTAAATCATTTGTCATATCATTAATTGATATTTCATGTTTTAATAACATACCATCTAAAACTTTTTCTCTAGAAATATTTTTCATTCTAGCACCTTCTTCAAAATTATGAAAAGGATTATTATTACGACGATATTCTCTACCTTTAACAACTAATACTTCTTTAATTCTTTCTAAAGTTTCATTAACTAATTTTTCAAATTTTTCTTCTGTCATTAATTTTTATTATTATAATGCATTTCTATAATTTCTTCTTTTAATTCATCTGTTAAAGTTTGTATAGATAAAGATTTTATCCATTCTTCAAAACTTTCAGGTTTTATATACGATTCAAATTCTAAACCACTATAAAATACATGACCTGTAGATGCAGTATAATAACCATCAACAGTTCTATATAAATTACCTTTAGGATCTTCTATAATTAATTCATAATCATACATTGCTCCTTTTTCTGCATCAAAATCTCCAGTAGATGTATCAATTTCATGCATAGACCAGCCTTTATATTTACCTTCAGTTATATCTTCACCATATGAACTTTCAATAAATTGATCAATTTCATTTAAATTTATAATTATTGTAGACATTATGATTTTTTAATATTATAAATTTGTTTATCTTTAACTAATTTAGTAATAGTTCTAGGATCTACACTTTTATAACCTTTATCAGGAATACTATATACTCTGATATATCCTGCTCTAGTCATAGGATTTTTTTTAACAATACAATTTATTGTTCTTTCTTGTTGATTTTTTTTAATAAATGTTACAGTAACAAAACGTCCTCCTGCATTTTCTATTAATTCAACTGCTTTTGTTTTTGATATTCTTGTCATTTTTAAAATATTTTTTATTTATTTTGTTTATAATCTTCAATAAAATATTTAATGAATTAAATATTTATTTCTGTAGTTATATCTTTATAATCTGATAATAAATTATTAATCCATATCTCATCAACTGTATTTTTTAACATAATAATATGAATAACAGCTTCATGATTATCTCTTTTTCTAATAATTCTTCCAAATCTTTGAAGCATATCTGTAGGATTTGAGTTAACTTGAATTATTATACCAATATCTAAATTAGGAATATTTTCACCTTCATTTAATGCAGAAACTACTCCTAATCTATTAATTTTTTGTTTTAAAAATAAATCATAATATTTATCATCTGTTTTTGAATGATAAGTTGTAGATATAATTTCTTCTATTTGATTTATAGATTGAGAAAATATAAGTATTCGCTTATCTTTAGGTAAAGATAACAACAAATTTTTAGCATAATTAGTTTTAGTTTTACTATCATATACAAACCTTGTTCTATTAAGGTAATCAAATTGTGTTGGTTGTTTTCTTAATTTTATTTTATCATTTATTTTTTTATTTATATATTCATAATATTTTTCTTCAGATTGATAAAATACTTTCTCTTGTTTTGTATTTTTATCTTTATATTTTATTTCAATATTTTTTTCTGTATTTAAATTTAATTTATGAACATATATTTTCAATGGAGCTACAATATTTAACTCTATTGCTTTTGTTAAAGATAAATTATATATTAATTTTGATTTTAATATATTAAATAATATATATTGTTTTTCAAAATCTCTTGGTAAAGTAGCTGTTAAACATAATATTTTTAAATTTGTAATATTTGAAGATAGATTTTGAATATTATTAGTTGTAATATTATGACATTCATCAAAACATATACCTTTATATTTAGTTAAATCTTCTTTTAATAAACTTGCATAACAACATGTTTTTACATATTTATTATATATTCTAGTACTTTTCCATTTTTTAAATTCATCTTTCCAATTACGATCTCTTAATTTTACAGTAGGTACAACTAATAACCAAGATTCTTTAGTTTTATTTAAAATATTAATAAATATTTTTGATTTACCAGAACCTGTAGCTAAACAAGCCGTACCTTTAAAATTATTTTCTTCCCATTTTTTTTCTACTTCATTTTGAATTTTTTCTTGTTCGCTCATTAAATTCTTTTAATAATAGTTCTCTTGCTAACATTTTATTTAAAATATCATTAGATTTAATTAAATTAATTAAGTTTGGATGAATATAAAAATTATTAATTTTTTCTTTTTGAACAGGATTAAAATAATTTAATACTTCAATTATTGGTTTATCAAATACAATATATATACTAATATTTAATTTTTTAATATATAAACATATTGCTGTATTATTAAAAAGAAATTTATAATTAACTTTATATTTGTTACTCTTACTCATATTTTTTTAAAATTTTTGTAATCTTTTGATCTAATAATTCCATAATTAATACGTTATTTAAATTATCTTTGGACTCAATTAATGAAATTTCATTTTTATTTAATATTAGATAATTTGTAATATCATATGTATTTAATGACTGATTATTTTGTATATACGCTTGAGCTTCAAATAATAAATCTGTAAAACTTTTATCTGTATCTTCTATTATATAATCATCTTCAATATCATCTTTTGGATACATTAAAATTTTTTTTATATTATTAATATATAATATCCATTTATATTCATCTTCAATATCCAGTATAAATAAATGTATTTTATTGTCGTTCATATAATAAAAATTTAGTTTCAAATAGATTTTTAAATGGAACTTTTAATTCTTTATTTAAAGCTTGAGCAATTATTTTAATACCTAAATTTTTATTAAATTCATCTTCTGATATTAATAAATTAAATTCTGATTTAGTTAAATATATATTATGTTTATATACATTTTTTGTACTAAGATGTTCATACTCAAAAATAAGATCATTATATTTATAAAATTTTTCAAAATTAAATTTTTTGTAATTATTTATAAAATTATTATATGTTGTAAATAAAAATGTAGAATTATTTGGATAACTTATAATATGATTAATTTTTAATTTTTTATTAACAATATTCCATACTATATCTCTTTCTATTTCATAAATATAAGATTTAAACTTTACCATCTCGCTCATCTCTGAGCTTTGCAGCCAACTCAAAATCTTGTTTTTCAACTGCTTTAGCAATTTCTTCATCATAGTTAATATTATTTGTATTTAATTTAGAAGGATACATTACTTTAATTAGTCTTGTTAAAGAATCATCACTAGCAGTAAATGTTCTTATTACAGTAACAATTTCACCATCATCTGTTTTATCTTCAGATACAATACCATATTTAGATAATTCATCCATTGTCAAACCTTGATGATCACCTGATATTAACCACTTTAAAATTTCATTTGTTTCCATTTTTTAATCTATTAATAATTTTTTAATTTTTTTTATTTCTTTAACTTTAATTACTATAATATTTATTGCTAATAATGTATTTTCTTTATGTTCAGAAAATAACAAATCTAATACTCTTTTTTCTATAATAAAATTATCTATTTGAATATAATCTTCATTATTTTGTAAAGTTGATAAATTATAATAACTATTTTGCAATATATATTTTGTATTAGCAAGTCTTATATTAGTAAAGCTTATTTGTTTTTTATGCAATAATAAAATAATATTTTTTAATATACCATTTATAATTTGAATATATACTGTATATTTTTCACTTTTATTTCTATAATTTATAGTATATTTTGAATTATTCATTTTTTAATTTTTTACTATTTATAAAACGTTGTTCATTAATTTTAGTTTTTAATATTTCATAAATTAATGTATATTGTTCATTAGTACGATAAAATGGAAATTCATTTAAACTTAAAATCATTTCTAATAAATTTTTTTCTAAATTTATATTACAAATAATTCTATTTTTATTAAATTCTGAAAATGTATAAGGTATAAATCCATATTGTGTAAAAACTAATTTTGGATTCATTAAAATTATACTAATAATACCAATTTCTTTTTTTACATTATATCTAATATATTTTAACATTATTACTCTAATTGATTATTCTTCCATATTAAACTAGAACCTTTTTTAAATTGAGTAAAATCCCAATGTTCACGTCTAGTTTCAACTTGAAATAACCAATCAAAATATTTACCCCATCTTGATGCAACATAAGGTGATGTATTTAATGTAGGAGCTGTATTAACTTCTAATACATACGCTATATTATTCATTAACATTACGTCTACACCTGACATATCTAATCCAATAACTTGAGTAGCTTTCAGTGCTTCTAATAATACACACATTAAATTTTGATTATCTACTTCACTCCATGAAATATAAGTAAATGGTTCAGTATCATTTTGAGCTCTATTCCAAGCTATATTACCATTATTAGGATTTGATTTTTCCATTACTGCTAATACTTTACCATGAGCACAATGTATTCTAAATTCTCTTTCTTTATTAATAAATTGAGAATAATACCAACCTTTATTATTTTTAGAATAATGATTTATAAATTCTTCTTGATTTTTTAAAGTAACAAAGTTTTTACCTTTTGAATGAACTAAAGGTCTTGCAATAATTGGTAAATATTCTTCTTTAAAATTATCAGGGGTTATTAAAACTGGTGTACTTACATTACCTTCAATAAAACATTCTCTTGATGCTTTTTTATCAGTAGCTAATGCAATAGCCTTACTTTGATTATAAATAATATTTGTTTTTGAAGTTTCTATTTCCTCACGAGTACCCCATCTAACAATTATTGCATTACTGAAATCAATATTTATTTCTTTGTTGAAAAAATCAACAATATTATTTCTAAAAACTCTATAATATTGTCTAAGTAATACTCTAGATTTAGAAAAAAGTTGTCTTCTTTGAATTAATAATCCTGAAGACATTTGACGATAAACTTCTTTAGTAGATGGTCTACCATGTTTACCAGTTAAAATTATTTTATTTTTCATTTAAACTTGGAATTTTTGTTTTTAATATTTCTGTAATTAATATTCTATTTAATTGATCTCTATTTTTACTAGTATCTATCATTAATTGTATAAAATTTTCTTCATATTCTATATCAAAAAAATTAGTATTTTTATCAAAATCTTTATATGAATGAGTATTATAAAACTCAATAAATATAAATTCTGGATGTTTAAATAATATATAATACCAATTATTTTTATATTGTAACATATAAATAATATGTTTACTTACAACATATGTTCTTATTTTATAAATTACCATGCATCTATCATTGATTTGTTTATACTCCATTTTATATTACTATAATTTAAAATTTCTTCTATAGGACAATCTTTTAATTTTTTTATAATGTAATTAAAAGCTATACATACATTATATGAATCTTCTGATTTTAATAAATTATAAATATTTTTGTTTATTAATATTTCTTTATTATAAACTTTATCAGTATTATTAAAG
>LLBY010003107.1_pt3 | contig 15696 bp, 17 predicted proteins | sample 1489401 | NCBI WGS metagenome assembly LLBY01 (sample SAMN04092656, study PRJNA295927) | soil metagenome | biome: Soil prokaryotic community; feature: Bulk soil; isolation source: soil from tomato rhizosphere | host: tomato cultivar Hawaii 7996 | place: South Korea | collected 2011-11-01 | reverse complement strand
GCCGCCCCGGGGTCGAGCGGGGCGAGAGCCGAGTAGGTGTAGAAGGCATAAAGGCCGCCCCCCAGCCAGCCGGCAACCCCGACGATGTGCAAGAAGAGAAGGCCATCACGCATGTCCCTGCCTTTCGGTCGAAGCCCGACCCTAGTTGCCAGGAACCCCCGCCACGACCTGCCCGCCTCTGATCGTGTGCCACACCAGGTTGGTCGCCGGTCGATAGGCGATGTGGGTGGGGGAGGGCGCGTCCAGGACCACGATGTCGCCCACCGCCCCTGGGGTGATCAGCCCACGGTCGTCGAGCCCGAGTGCCAGCGCCCCGCCGCGGGTGGCGGCATGGATCGCCTGGTCCGGGGTGAGACCCATTTGCACCACGGCCAGGCTGATCACCGGACCCATTCCCTCGAAGAACGACGTGCCCGGGTTGCAGTCGGTTGCCAGAGCGACGGTGACCCCACGGTCGAGCAGCATCGGGCCCGGCGCCTGCGGCGTTCGCATGGTGTATGAGGCGCCCGGCACCAGGACCGCGACCACACCGGCCCCGGCAAGGGCCTCGGCATCGTCCTCGGTGACATGGTCGAGATGGTCGGCGCTCGACGCTCCGATCTCGGCGGCGAGGGCGGCGCCACCCGACCGGCTCAGTTGCTCGGCGTGTACCCGTGCCCCCAGGCCGAGTTGCCGTGCAGTCGCGAAGACCCGGCGGGCCTCGTCGACCGAGAAGGCACCCTCCTCGACGAACACGTCGCAGAAGTCGGCAAGGGGGGCGGCGGCAGGGAGCATCTCCCCGACCACCAGGTCGAGATACCCATCGCGATCGCCCTCGAACTCCGGGGGCAGGGCATGGGCTCCGAGGAAGGTGGTCTTGACCGACACCGGGAGCTCGGCCCCGACCCTTTGCGCCACCTCCAGGAGACGCAGCTCGGTCCCCGTCTCCAGCCCGTAACCGGACTTGATCTCGATCGTGGTCGTGCCGGCGGCGATCATGCGCCAGGCGCGAGCCGACGCGGTGGCGAACAGCTCGTCGCTGCCGGCTTCCCGGGTCTCTCTCACCGTGGAGACGATCCCGCCCCCCATCTTCGCCACTTCCGCGTAAGACGCCCCCCTCATCTTCGATGCGAACTCGTCGGCCCGGTCGCCGGCGAACACGAGATGGGTGTGGGGGTCGACAAACCCGGGAATGACCGCCCGGCCCTGACAGTCGATGAGCTCGGCATCGTGCTGCAGAGGCGCGTCACTCTCGGGGCCTGCGAAGGCGATCCTCCCGTCCTCGATCTTGACCGCGGCTCCCGTCACCGGGTCACCGACATTGGTGGTGAGGTGTGAGATCCCGGTGAGGAGGAGGTCGCTGTTCACCGGTCGGCGACCGCAGCGACCGAGCCGTCTTCGATCAGGCGGGCCACCAACTCGATCTCCTCGTTCAACGAGCGGTCACCGGTCAGGGTCGGAACATGGTCACGCACCAACTCGACGATGCGGGCGACACCGGCTCCCGGCGCCAGCGGGGCCCGGTGCTCGACACCCTGAACGGCACAGATCAACTCGATGGCTATCACCCGACGGGCGTTGGCCAGGACCTGGGAGAGCTTCCGGCCCGCCCCCCAGCCCATGGAGACGTGGTCCTCCTGTGTCCCCGATGTCGGGATGGTGTCCACCGACGCCGGATGGGCCAGCACCTTGTTCTCGGCCACCAGCGCCGCCTGGACGTACTGGCTGATCATGTAGCCCGACTCCACACCCGGGTTGACCGCCAGGAAGGCCGGGAGGCCGCGTGACCGGGCGGGGTCGAGCAGACGGTCGGTGCGTCGCTCCGAGATCGAGGCGAGCTCGGCGACGGCGATCGCGGCGAAGTCGAGGACGAAGGCGAGCGGCTGTCCGTGGAAGTTGCCCCCGGACACCACCTCGCCGGTGTCGGGGAAGACGATCGGGTTGTCCACCACCGAGCCCATCTCCCGCTCCAGCACGTCCTCCATGTGATCGAGGGTGTCCGAGACCGCCCCGTGGACCTGGGGGGCGCAGCGGAGGGAATAGGCGTCCTGGACGGCGTGGTCGAAGTCGTCGGCGTGGCTGGCCCCGATCTGGCTTCCCTCCAGCAGCTCGGCGATTCTCCTCGCCGAGGCGATCTGACCGGGGTGGGGCCGGAGCAGGTGGATGTCATCTCGGAACGGCCGGGCGCTTCCCATCATCGCTTCCACCGTGACCGCGCATGCCGCATCGCAGGCGAGGAGGAGACGGCGGGCGGAGTCCAGTCCGAGGACGCCCATCGCCGTCATCCCCTCGGTTCCGTTGAGGAGCGACAGCCCTTCCTTGGCCAGGAGCGGGATGGGCTCCAGCCCGGCCTCGGATGCGGGGACGATCCGACCATCGATCCGCACCCGGCCTTCGCCGATCAGGGGCAGGGCCATGTGGGCGAAGGGGGCCAGGTCGCCCGAGGCACCCACCGAGCCCTGTGATGGGATGACGGGCAGGATGTCCCGTTCGAGCATGTCGAGCAGACGCATCACCACCAAGGGACGGACGCCGGAGTGACCCTGGGCGAGAGTCCTGGCGCGGAGGACGAGGATCGCCCTAACCACCTCGTCGGGGAGGGGGTCTCCCACACCCGAGGCGTGGGAGCGGATGAGGTTGTACTGGAGGGTGACGGCTTCGTCCCGTCCGATGTGGGTCGAGGCCAGGGCGCCGAACCCGGTGGTGATCCCGTAGACCACCTCGTCTCCGTCGACGACGGCGTCGACCACCGCCCGGGCCGGATCCATCCTCTCCGCGAGATCGGGGCCGGGACGCGCAGTGGCACGGCGCAGGGCGACATCGACCACCTGCGTGGTGGTCAGCGGGCCTCCGTCGACGATCACGTCGGTCACGTGGCAACGGTACCCACAGGATTCCAGGGAAGCCGGAGTGGGCGGATACCGTGTCGGTGGATGAAGACCGACCTCACCCCTCTCCTCGCCGAGCCGGGCGCGACCGTCGCCGTCGTCGGCGCCACCGACCGGCCCGGCAAGTACGGCGGGATCATCTACCGGGACTTGAAGCGAAAGGGCTTCGAGGTCTACGCCGTGAACCCCTATCGGGACACGGTCGACGGTGATCCCTGCTGGAAGACGGTGAAGGACCTCCCCACGGTGCCCACCATCGTCGACCTCGTGGTCCCCGCCGCTCGCGGTCTCGAGGTCCTCGACGACTGTGAGGAAGCCGGTGCGCTCAACGTCTGGGTCCAGCCCGGCGCCGAGTCCCGGGCGTTACTGGAGCGACTCGAGTCCGGGCCGTTCCAATGGCTGGATCAGGCCTGCATCATGGTCAGGGCCAGCGTCGCTCGATAGGGATCGGGGTCTCGCTGCGGCTGTGCCGATGGCCGGTCTCACAGGCGACCGTTGAACAACTCCCGGGCGATGATGTTCCTCTGGATCTCGGAGGTCCCCTCGTAGATGCGGGGGGCACGGACCTCCGTGTAGAGATGGGCCAGTATCGAGCCTGCTTCGAGCCCTCTGGCTCCCAGGACCTGGATCGCGGTGTCCACGGCGCGCTGCGCGGTCTCGGTGGCGTGGAGCTTCGCCATGGCCGCCTTGCCGGTCAAGGAGTCGGTGTCCCCGGAGTCGTAGGCGGAGGCCGCCGAGTAGACCAGCAGGTCCGCCGCCTCGATCTGGAGACGGACATCGGCCAGTTGGTGTGACACCCCCTGGAAGTCGGCGATCGCCGTCCCGAAGGCGGTGCGGGTGGTGGCGTGTGAAGTAGCGACACGGAGGGCGGCTTCGGCCATGCCGAGGGCGAATGCGCCGACACTGGGACGGAAGAGGTCGAGAGTCTCCATGGCCACGCGGAAGCCTCGATCCACATCACCGAGCACATTGGCGGCGGGGACGAAGACGCCGTCGAGCACGATGCGGCCCAGGGGATGCGGGGAGACCATGTCGATCGCCTCACCGTTGAGACCGTCGGCGTCGCCGGTGACCGCGAATGCGGTCACCCCCCGCGCCCCGGCATCGGGGGTGGTGCGGGCGAAGAGTGTGTAGACGTCGGCCTCGGGAGCGTTCGAGATGTAGGTCTTGGTCCCGGTGATCCGGAACCCGTCGCCGTCGCGCTCGGCGGTCATGGCCAATGAGGCGGCGTCCGAGCCCGCCCCCGGCTCGGTCAGAGCGAAGCCGGCGACCAGGTCGCCGCTGCGGACACCGGGCAGGATCCGGGCCCTCAGTTCCTCGGAGCCGTTGAGATGGATCGGGATCGCTCCCAGCCCCTGGACCGCGAAGGCGGTCTCCGCCTCGGTGCATACCCGGGCCAGGCCCTGTCTGATCGCACACAGGTCGGTGGCGGTGACGCCATCTTCGGAGAAGAGCGAGTCGAAGAGCCCGGCCTCGGCGATCGCCCTCACCAGGGGCCGGTTGACCCGGCCCCGCTCACCGGACTCGGCGATCCCGATCAGGGAGTGCCCGGTACGCTCGCTCATCTCGACCAGGGGTCTCGTCACTGTCCCAGTATGAGGGCTCTCCGGGGACGAAGACCAGCTTTATGGGGTCGGTTTCCGCCGACGCGTCGTCGGTGGCACTGGGATAATCCGAGCCCGGGCAGGAAGGAACGTATGGGCACTATGCCGGTTGGGGTCAGGAATCTGTTTCGAGCGGCGTTGGTCATCTTCGTCATAACCGTGGTCATCGGCATCCTCAACGGCACCGATGTCTGGGATCCGCCCCGGAACACCCTTCTCACCCATGTGCACGCCGGCACCCTGGGGTGGATCACACTGGCGATCTTCGGTGGGGCGATCTGGATGTTCGGCTCCCCCGACGGTGGATCCACCAAGTCACTCTCCACCTTCTCCATCGTGGCGCTGAGCGCCTATGTGCTCGCCTTCTGGTCCGTCGACCTCACAACTTCCAGCATCCAGCGGCCGATCGGGGGGACCTTGGCGTTCATAGCCATCGTCTGGATGTTCCTCTGGGTCCTGCGGGCCCACGGGGAGCGACCCTGGACCGTGGACGAGTTCGGCATGGCGCTTGCCCTCTTCTTCCTGGTCATCGGGGCGATCCTCGGTGTGGCTCTCGGTCTGCAACTCGCCGACGTCGATGTCGTCGCGCCGGAGAACGCGGAGAGCCTGGGGGCGGCGCATCCGGCGGCAATGGTGATCGGCTATGTGATCCTCGCCGGTGTCGCCCTCGTCGAGTGGCTGCTGCGTGGAGGACCGGGGCCGCGGCTGTCCGAGGCACGGGCGGGTGCGGTCCAGATGCTCCTCATCTTCCTCGCCGGTCTGCTCGGGATGCTGGGCCTGCTTCTCGACAACGATGCGATGCTGCAGGCGAACGTGCCGCTCGAGGTGATCGGGATCGGGATCCTGATCTGGAGACTCCGAGCCTTCCTGGCGCCGGCGAAATGGCGTGGGTCGATCCCCGGGATCATGGCTCGGACCGCCGTGGTGGGCCTGATCCTGGGAGTGGCCCTGCTCGCCTACGTGGTATCGCTCTTCGTCGGCGGCGCCGAGTTCGAAGAGGTGGCACCGTGGTTGGTGGCGATGGACCACATCAACTTCATCATGGTGATGACCAACCTGATCTTCGCCATGCTGGCGATGGCCTCCGTGGTCTCCAGCACCGCCAATCAGGTGGTGTTCTGGGGCTCGAACGTCGGCGTCCTCGGATTCGCGGTGGGGATCTTCACCGAGAGCTCGACCCTGAAGCGGATCTTCACCCCCGTGCTCGGGCTGGCGCTGCTCTACGGGATCTACACCTATCTGACGGCGAAGGACGCGGATCGGGCCCCGGTACCCTCGGGGACTTGAGCCCACACCGGGCGTCCGTCCCCTTCACCGAGCAGTGGGACCACTTCCGTTTCGAAGTGGCCGAGCGGGTGGCCACTGTCACCTTCGACCGCCCGGATCGGCTCAACGCCCTCACCTTCGAGGTCTACGCCGATCTCCGCGACCTGCTGACCGAGGTCGAGCATCGTGGTGACGTTTCGGCCCTCGTCCTGACCGGTGCTGGCCGCGGCTTCTGCTCGGGTGGCGACGTCGACGCCATCATCGGTGAGCTCCGGGACGCCGGCTCCAAGGAGCTGCTCGAGTTCACCAGGATGACCGGAGCGGTCGTGGAGCGTGTGCGCAGGCTCCCGATGCCGGTCATCGCCGGGGTGAACGGGGTCGCGGCCGGGGCCGGTGCCGTGATCGCGCTTGCTTCCGACCTCCGTCTGGTCGCCGAATCGGCTTCGTTCCACTTCCTCTTCACACGTGTCGGTCTCGCCGGGGCCGACATGGGCTCGGCCTACCTCTTGCCCAGGGTGGTGGGGTTGGGCCGGGCCACCGAGATGCTCCTTCTCGGCGACGAGATCGGCGCGGAGAGAGCGGTCTCGGTCGGTCTCGCCTCACGGGTGGTGCCCGACGCCGAGCTCGGCGAGGAGGTCACGAGCCTGGCACGGAGACTGGCCGACGGCCCGGCGCATGCCTACGGGGTGACCAAGCTCCTGGTCTCGAGAGAACAGGACATGGACCTCGGGTCCGCCATCGAGTTGGAGGCCTTCGCCCAGGCCTTGATGATGTCCACCGATGACCACGCCGAGTTCTACCGGGCGTTCACCGGGAAGCGCCCCCCTGATTGGAGGGGGCGATGAGTGACCGCCGATTCCTCGATCCCAGCGGGCTGGCGCCTGCGGTCGGCTTCTCACACGGGATGGTGGCGGGCGAGGGCAACACCGTCTACATCGCGGGCCAGACCGGTCGTCGCGCCGATCAGACCATCGAAGCCGGGATGGTGGCCCAGTTCGCCCAAGCCTGCCGGTCGGTGGCGCGGGTCATCGAGGAGGCGGGGGGAAGCCCCGCCGACTTGGTCTCGCTGACCATCTACACCACCGATGTCCAGGGTTACCGGGAGAGTCTGGGACCGATCGGTGATGCCTATCGCTCCGTGTTCGGCAAGCACTACCCGCCGATCGCCCTGATCGGGATCAGTGAGCTGTTCGACCCGCTGGCGGTGGTGGAGTTGGTGGCTGTGGCCGTGGTCCCGGGTTGAGTCACCTTCACGCGTCTTAAACCGGCAGGAAACACCGGTGTAACAAAGCCACGGGAGTCTCCTCTCGCGCCTGGAACCACCAGGGCGTTGGATTCGAGGAGGCGACGGACGGGCATGGCGACGATTCTCAAGAGGTGGGTTCGACAGAGACGGTTGTGGGTGGCGTTGACGCTGCTGGTCATAGGGATGGTGCCCAGCGGGATGGCGTTGGGCCAGGAGGCGCCGTCGGCGGAGAGCGTGGCCACCGCCGTCAACTACGTCTGGGTGATGACCGCGGCGATCCTGGTCTTCTTCATGCAGGCGGGCTTCGCCTTGCTCGAGGCCGGATCCACCCGGTCCCGTAACGCCGGGTCGGTGTTCATGAAGAACCTCATGGACTTCTGCATGTGTGGTCTGGCCTTCTGGGCGTTCGGTTTCGCCATCATGTTCGGCGGGACAGGTCTTGCTCCCGGGTTGGAGGCCGGGAACAGCATCGTCGGCACCTCCGGGTTCCTCCTCTCCGGTGAAGCGGGCTCGACCGACACCGCCCTGCTCTGGTTCTTCCAGATGGTCTTCGCGGCCACCGCGGCGACCATCGTCTCCGGCGCTCTCGCCGAGCGAACGAGGCTCGACGCCTACATGGCGTACTCGTTCCTGATCTCGGCCATCATCTACCCGGTCTACGGCCACTGGGTGTGGGGCGGCGGGTGGCTGGCCGAGCTCGGAGCATGGGATTTCGCAGGCTCCGGAGTGGTCCACGCCGTGGGCGGTGTCGCCGCCTTCGTCGGGGCCAAGATGGTCGGCCCTCGCAAGGGCAAGTTCGCCGGCGACGGGACGCCACGCTCGATCCCGGGTCACAACATGGGCTACATCGTCATCGGCACCATGATCCTCTTCGTCGGGTGGTTCGGGTTCAACCCGGGCTCGACCCTGAACGGCAACGACCCCCAGATCGCCGTGATCGCGGTGAACACCTTCCTCGCCGGCATCGCCGGGGGCGTGGTGGCCTACTACGTGCAACTGGTGCGGACGGGGAAGGCCGACATCCCGGTTACCTGCTCCGGCATCATTGCCGGGCTGGTCGGCATCACGGCGCCTTGCGCCTTCGTCGACAACTGGGCCGCCCTCGTGATCGGTGGGATCGCAGGTGGACTGGTCATCCTCGGCGCCGGCTTCCTGGAGCGAAGGCTGGGGGTCGACGACCCGGTGTGGGCGATCGCGTGTCACGGGATCTGTGGTCTCTGGGGTCTGCTCGCCCTGGGCATCTTCGCCAACGGGGAGTACCTCGAGGTGGCCGGTCTGATCACCGGCAGCACCGACACCTTCGTCGCCCAGCTGGTCTCGATGGTGACCGTCGTCGCCTGGACCGGTCTCGCCTCGGTGCTGATCTTCGGCTTCATCAAGGCCACGATCGGTCTCCGGGTCTCCGAGGCCGACGAGGACGCCGGGGTCGACTCGACCGAGTTCACCCAGCCCGGATATGTGTTCGAGACCGTCAGCAACTGACAACAGAGAGAGAAGGAGCCAACAGACATGGAGTTCGCAGCCGTCGGAGCATTCGTCGTCCTGTTCGTGGCGTTCGTGGTGGTCCCCAAGCGTTTGATCAACCGAAACGACGAGGACTGATCCAAGTCGGCACCGTGGATCTGGCCGGTCTATCGACCGGCCAGAGCTGCGTGGAGCCGATCCACGTCCTCCTCGTCGTGATACACCCCGAAGCCGATGCGGAGCCGATCACCCCGGTGATCGGTGATGACGCCCAGCGCATGCAGCCGGTGATAGACCTCGGCGGCCCGAGGGGTGCGGAAGGTGAGGAAGTTGCCCCGGGGGTGGGGAGGCGGCGGCACCAGTTCCCCCACGTCCGGAGCCAGGTCGAGGAATCTCCGTTGCAGCGAAGCTGCATGGTCGTGGATGGCGGCGGGGGTTGCCCCCTCGGTCTCGAGCCAATCGAGCACGGCCGAGAGCCGATAGAGCCCGGATGGGTCGTACGTGGCTCCGGCGAATCGTGATCCATCCCCGGAGTAGGAGACGACGTCGCCCACTCCGGTCTCGAGTTGGCCGAACCCGGCATACCAGCCGGTGTCGACCGGACGGGAGCCGTAACCGCTCGGGCAATGGAGGAAGCAGGCGCCTTCACCGGCCATTGCGTACTTGTAACCACCGGCGATGTAGAAGACTCGGTCCTGGATCGCACCGAGGTGGGTGGGAAGCGCCATGAACCCGTGGTACCCGTCGATCACGATGAAGGTGCGGTTCTCGGGGGCCGAGGCCACGATCTGGTCGAGGTCCGGGACGACGAACCCGGAGTCGTAGAAGACCTGGCTCAGATAGACCAGGTCGTGGGCGCCGGCCCTCATCTCCCTGGTGAATCGCTCGGCGAAGGTGTCGAAGGGCTCGGCGGGAACACGGTCCACGATGGCGAGACCCGCCTCCTCCCACCTCCGGGACTGCCGGTTGAAGGAGTGGAACTCGGCGTCGGTGGTCAGCAGGCGCACCGGTGGCTCCAGACAGGAGAAGATCCGGGTGAGGAAGCCGTGGGTGTTGGGCCCGAAGGTGATGGTGGCGGGGTCGGCGAGCCCGAGCACCGATGCCAGCCGGCCCGCCGTCTCGGGGATCACTGCTCCGAAGACGTGGTCCCACTTGTCGTCCATCATCCGGGCCGCGTCGAGCCAGGCCGTCCGATGGGCGTCGAAGGAGACATCGGGCCAGGGATGATGGGAGTGGGCGGCGAAGTGGAGTCGACCCGGTCGAGCCCCGAGGAATCGGGAGAAGCCTGGCTTGAGGTTCATCCCTCGTACTTGAACCGCATCGATTCGACGATGCCGGGTGGAAGCGGAGGCCGGTCCGCCTTGGGTATGAGGAAGGTGGAGAGGTTGTAGAGATCGCCGAAGATGCGGCTCCGCTCCGCCGACTTCTCGAGGTACTTGGCGCCGGCCGATCCGCCGGTGCCGATCCGGCGGCCGATCATGCGGAGCACCATCTGTGCGTGGCGGTATCTCCACGTGGTGAGGCCCTCGTCGATGTCCATCAACAGCTCGAGCAGTCGAAACGGCTGATGCAATGCAGGTTGGTCGCGATACAGGGTGATGAAGAGGGCGGCCTGGAATGCCCGATGGGAGAGCCGGCGCTGGCCCGCCCTCTGCTGCGCGGCGTGTCGCTCCGAGTCGAAGAGAGCCTCGTACTGCTCCATGGTGATCTCGAAGTCCTTGGACTGGGCAGCCTTCTCCTCGGGGGTGAGCCTCGGGTTGGACTCCATCACGGCGCGATCCGACTCGAGTCGGGTCTTCACCGCCTGCTGGAAGGCGTCCCAGAAGCTGAACGCGTCGTCGTCGAGGAAAGGGGTCCGCTCGAGCCATCGCTCCACCAGATCGAACAGTGAGGGCTCAGCTTCGGTTCCGGCGACGGCGGCCAGATCGGTGTCGTCGAATCGCGACGTGTACGGCGCTCCGCCCAGTTTGAGCCGGTCCTCGGGGCGGAGACCCAGCTTGTTCTCCACGAGCCGGAACTGTGCCGACTGGAAGCCGGAGGCCGGGATCAGGTAGTCCCTGAAGTCGAGGAAGTCGAGTGGCGTCATCGTCTCCAGCACCGACACCTGCTGGATGAGGAGTTTCTGGATCTCGACCACGCGCCGCAGCAGCGCGACCGCGGTGCCGATGTCACTCTCGTCGACCACGTCCAGGGAGAAGATCCTCCTCATCTCGTCGATCTCCCACAGGATCTGCTTGAACCACAGCTCGTAGGCCTGGTGGACGACGATGAAGAGCATCTCGTCGTGGACCGTCTCCCCGGCCCGGGTGCTCTCCAACTCCTGGGCACTCAGCAGGCGGTCCAGCCGCAGATAGCTCCCGTAGTAGAGCTCGGAGTCCATGCGATCCTGACGGTAGTGAGGGGGACGCGGTGAGGGGCCCCTGTGACGCGGCGAGGGGCCGATCAGCTGGTCCAGGCCTCGGAGCGCTCCCAGAGCTCGCGGGCCAGGTCGTCGTCTCGAGCCTGAGGCGAGGGGAGGGCTACCGCGCGGTCGTGGTAGTAGAGACCGCTCTGATCCGCCACCTGCTCCGAGCTCGCACACCAAACGACGGTGTCGGCTCCCTGCTCCGGAGTCAGCATGGTCCTGCCGGCGAAGATGCGGGCGACGAGGGGGATGAGCGGGGTGTCGACCAGGCCGGGATGGACGGCATATGCCCCGAGTGCGGGCTGACGCCGGGCGAGCTCCCTGATGAAGAGGATGTTGGCCAGCTTGGATCTGGCGTACTCCGGGTACCCGGTGAGCGATGTCCTCGACCGTGCCCGATCGAGGTCGATCCCCTTGGCCCGATGATGGACAGCGCTGGCAAGGGAGACCACACGACCCCCGGGGACCAGGGCCGGGGCCAGCTCGCGGGTGAGCAGGAAGTGGCCAAGGTGGTTGATCCCGAAGTGGGGCTCGAAGCCATCCTCGGTCGGGAGGCGGCGGTTGACGCCGATCCCGGCGTTGTTCACCAGGGCGTCGAGGCGCCGACCCGATTCGCGGAACACCGAGGCGGCGTGGCGAATCGACCGGAAGGAGGCGAGGTCGATCTCCAGGGACTCGGCGCTGCCCCCATCGGACGAGATTGCCTCCAGCAATCGGCCGAGCCGGGCCCTCGATCTGCCCGCGGCCACGACGTGCCACCCCTCGGCGGCCAGTCGGCGCGCCGTGGCGTGACCGATCCCGGACCCGGCACCCGTGACCAGAGCGGTTGGCATCGATCCGAAGGTAGTGGCATGCCCGCTGGCCGCGGTCCGGGCATACCCTGTGACGGTGCACATCACGGCTGCCAAGCTGATCGACGCCTTGAGCGCTGACGGTTACCGCATCACCAGTGCCCGACGCGCCGTCTGTGAGGTGATCGCGGCGGCTCATGACGACCATCTCAGCGCTGCCGACGTCTACGACCGGGCTCGGGCCACGGCGGGAGGCAGGATCGACAGATCGACGGTGTACCGGACGCTGGAGGCCCTGGAAGGGTCGGGTCTGCTCACCCATTCCCACCTCGGACATGGGCCGTCGGTGTATCACCTCTCGGAGGACGCCGGTCACCAGCACCTCATATGTCGTCGATGCGGCCGCACTCTCACCCTTCCCGCCCGGGAGACGCAGCGTCTCCTGGACGCGGTGACGACCGCAACCGGGTTCATCCCCGACGTGAACCACTTCGCCCTATCCGGTCTCTGCGCAGATTGCGCGGCCGGGATCACGCCCTGATTCGGTTGGCTATCCTTCTTGCGACACGTTTGCAGGAAGGGTTTGGCCAGTGCACATCCCGGACGGTTTTCTCAACGGTGCCACCTCGGTCGGTACTGCGGCCGTGGCAGCCGGCGGGCTCGGATACTCGATCAACAGGGCCGGCGCCTACCTCCAGGACAAGAGGATCGCGCTCACCGGTCTCGTGGCCGCCTTCGTGTTCGCGCTCCAGATGTTGAACTTCCCGGTCGCCGCCGGCACCTCGGGCCATCTCTTGGGTGGCGCCCTGGCGGTGATCCTGGTTGGCCCCTGGCTCGGCATCACCGCGGTGGGCGTGGTCGTGATCGTGCAGTCCCTGGTGTTCGCCGACGGGGGTGTCTCCGCACTGGGAGCGAATGTCCTCAACATGGCCGTGGTCACCGGTCTCGTCGGCTGGGGCGTCTTCCGGCTCCTGGTGAGGGTCATGCCCAAGGGATGGACGACGGTCCTGGTGGCGACGTTCGCCGCCGGGCTGGCCTCGGTGGTTGCGTCATCGATTGCCTTCGTGGTCGAGTACGGCATCGGTGGCCGCGGGAACGCCGAGGTGGCGACCGTGTTCGCGGCCATGGTCGGAGTCCACTTCCTCATCGGCATCGGTGAGGGCTTGATCTCGGCGACGACGGTGGCGGCGGTGGGAGCGGCGCGCCCGGAGTTGATCGCCGGGTTGGAAGGATTCGATCTGCGGGGCCAGTCAGCCAGACCGGTCAAGTCCGGAGTGTGGGGATTTGCCGCCGCCGGGCTGGCGGTGGCTGCACTCCTGGTGCTCGTGGTTGCGCCGCTGGCCTCCGGTGAGCCCGACGGATTGGAGAGGGTGGCCATCGACCAGGGCTTCGACGACTCTGCGGAGGGAAGTGCCGCCGCCGACTCTCCGCTGGCCGATTACGGGGTCAGTGGGGTCGAAGACGAGTCGACCGGGACCAGGGTCGCCGGCCTGGTCGGAGTCCTGGTCACCTTCGGGGTCGGAGTGGCCATCGTCGGCCTCTTCGTCATGCTGCGGAAGAAGAGCGCGACACGGGTCTGAGCGGGACACACCACTCCCACTTCCTGTACCGGCATGGAAGCACGCCGGTGCACCGCCTCCCGGCCCAGGTGAAACTGGTGGGGCTGCTCGTCTTCGTCCTCGCCGTGGTGGCGATTCCCCGTGAGTCCTTCTGGGGTCACGCCCTGGCCGGCTGTCTGCTCGCAGGTGTGATCATCCTTGCCGAGCTCCCGGCGAGGTTCGTGGCGCGGAGGATGGTCGTCGAGCTGCCGATCCTGGCCTTTGCCCTGCTCCTGCCCTTCTTCGGGCAGGGAGAGACGGTCCGGGTGCTCGGGATGACCCTCTCGGTGGAGGGTCTGTGGGGGGCCTGGACCATCCTCGCCAAGGCCACGCTGGGGGTCGGGGCCTCGGTCGTGGTCTCCGCCACGACCACTGTGCCCGACATGATCCGGGGTCTCGACCGTCTGCGGGTCCCGCGGGTGCTCACCGCGATCGCAGGGTTCATGGTTCGGTACATGGACATCGTCGCCGGTGAGCTCTCGCGTCGTCGGGTGGCCATGGCCTCCCGGGGATACGAACCGAGGTGGATCTGGCAGGGCGCCCCCCTGGCGCAGTCGGCGGGGTCGCTGTTCATCAGGTCGTTCGAGCGTGGGGAGAGGGTGCATCAGGCGATGATCGCCCGCGGCTTCACCGGCCGCATGCCGGTCTTCGGCGACCGGGCGGGAACGATGGCGGAGTGGTGGGCGGGCCTGTCGGTACCCCTGGCTGCCTGGTTGGTGGCGGCTCTGTCCCTCACGGTGCTCGGATGAGCACCCCCTCGCTCGAGGTGATCGACCTCGACTTCGCCTATCCCGACGGTCATCAGGCGCTGCGGGGTGTCGGTCTCCACGTCCATCACGGCGAGCGCGTCGCCCTCCTCGGGCCGAACGGAGCAGGGAAGACGACTCTGCTCCTCCATCTCAACGGGATCCTGCAGCCGACGGTGGGTGAGGTGAGGGTGGCCGGGCTCGAGGTCTCGGACGAGTCGATCATGGAGGTGCGCCGCCGCGTCGGGCTCGTGTTCCAGGACCCCGACGACCAGCTGTTCATGCCGACCGTCGAGCAGGACGTGGCCTTCGGTCCCGCCAACTTCGGGCTCGAAGGCCTCGAGCTCGAGCAACGAGTCACCGAGGCGTTGTCGGCCGTGTCGATGTTGGGAGCCCTGGAACGGGCCCCGCATCACCTCAGCTACGGCGAGCGGCGAAGGGTGGCCATCGCCACGGTCCTGGCGATGCGCCCCGAGATCCTGGTCCTCGACGAGCCGACCTCGAACCTGGACCCCGCCTCACGGCGGGAGTTGATCGAGGTGCTGCGCGGTCTGCCCATCACCCAGCTCATCGTCACCCATGACCTGCCGTTCGCCCTGGAGCTCTGTCCCCGCTCCCTGGTGATGGACGACGGCCGCATCGTCGCCGAAGACGACACCGTGACCGTCCTCACCGACGAGACTCTGATGAGAGATCATCGTCTCGAGCTTCCCTACCGTTTCGACCCCCGTCTGTAGGTGACCCGAGGCCGGAGGGCGGCGGTTAGCTTCTTGCTCCATGACCGTGGAGTGGCCCGACCGTCTCAACGTCGACAGCCACTTTCTGAGACGCCGGCTCGACGAGGGTCGGGGGGAGCGGGTGGCCCTCAGACTGGACGACGTCGCCGTCACCTACGCCGAGGTGGACCGAGCCGCCTCGGGCTTCGCATCGCTGTTGTCCGGCATGGGCGTTGCCGTGGAGGAGCGGGTGCTGATGGTGATGCCCGACGGCCTGGAGTACGTCGGGGCCCTCTTCGGCGTCCTCCGCCTCGGAGCGGTGCCGGTCCAGGTCAACCCGGGCCTCACGCCGGCCGCCCTGAGCGCGATCGCAGGCCTGGCCCGGGCGGCGGCGATGGTGGTGGACGCGCGGCATGTCGGAGACGTCACCCGGGTGCTGGAGTCGGCCGGTGTCAAAGTGCCTTCCCCGTTGGTGACAGACCCGGGGATGGAGCTGCCCGACGACGAGATGCCGACCGCCGACACGGCCGCTCTGTCTCCGGCGATGTGGATCTTCTCCGGAGGCACGACAGGGATGCCCAAGGCGGTGGTGCAGACCCACCGCTCGTTCGCCAACAGCGCCGAGCTCTACGGGAAGGCGACCCTCGGCCTGGCTGAGGACGACATCACGATCGCGGTCCCCAAGCTCTACTTCGGCTACGCCATGGGCAGCAATCTCCTGTTCCCGTTCTCGGTTGGAGGCTCCGCTGTCCTCTTCGAGGACCACCCCACGCCCCGAGCGCTGCTCGAGCGCATCCGGAGCCATCGCCCCACCGTTCTGGTGGAGGTGCCTTCCGGGATCAATCAGCTGTTGGGAGACCCGGGGATCTCCGCGGAGGACCTCTCCTCCCTGCGACTGGTGACATCGGCGGGTGAGGCCCTGCCCGACACCCTGTACCACCAGTGGATGGAGCGCTTCGGAGTCGAGCTTCTCGACGGCCTCGGCACCGCCGAG
>LLBY010012135.1_pt3 | contig 15711 bp, 7 predicted proteins | sample 1489401 | NCBI WGS metagenome assembly LLBY01 (sample SAMN04092656, study PRJNA295927) | soil metagenome | biome: Soil prokaryotic community; feature: Bulk soil; isolation source: soil from tomato rhizosphere | host: tomato cultivar Hawaii 7996 | place: South Korea | collected 2011-11-01 | reverse complement strand
GCGCACGCCGTCGAGCTCGCCGCGGTTGAGCAGCATCTGGCAGAACTTGGCGTAATCGGTGATCGGTCCGTTCAGCCCGATGGCGCCTTCGCAGTAGGTCTGCTGCTCGCTGACCGCGCCCTCGCTGTAGAGGTTGGAACCGGGCTCCAGTTTTCCGTCCACCATACGGTAAGCTTTCACGAAACGCTCCAGCGCGGCCGGCTCGTAATACCAGTCGGTGTCGTGCATCCCCAGAGGAAGCAGCACGGTCTCCTTCACGTATTCGCGCAGCGATTTGCCGGAGATCCTCTCGACGAGATAACCGAGCATGTTCGAGCTGACATGGTAATCCCAGCGGGTGCCGGGATCGAAACCCAGGGGGTATTTCGCCAGCGCGAGCATTTCCTGCTCGAGGTATTTGGCGTCGAGGTCACCGCCGCCGGTGTGCTGACCGCCGGGGGTCTTGGCGGGAATCGCGCCGCCGAATCCCGCCGGGGCCTCGTCCGCTTTTCGTTGGGCGCGCCGAATGTCGCGGACCAGTCCGGAGCCGAGACCGGAGGTGTGGGCCATCAGGTGGGCGAAGGTCATGGGCGCCGCGACCGGCCGCGTGTCGTAAGTTCCGTCCTCGCGCACGGCGGTCACCACGCGATCCGGAATCTCGGGGAAATACTTCGAGACCGGATCGTCGATCGCCACCAGCCCCCGCTCCACCAGGGTCATGAAGGCGACGGTCGTCACCGCCTTCGTTTGCGAAAACAGCACGTAGTAATCGTCCACCGTGGCGGGAACGCGGTTTTCGACGTCCCGCCAACCGAAGGCCTTTCGATAGATCACGTCGCCTCCCCGGGCGACGAAACCCACCACGCCGCCCACCTGCTGCTCGTCCACGAATGACTGCATTAACTGATCGAGGGCGGCGACCTCCGCCGAGGTTGCGCCGATCTTCTCCGGAGCCACGTCGAAGTTGAACCGCTGCGGCGTGGCGGTGATGCCGACGCCGGCGAACGCGTGGGCGAAGAGGGCGGAGCACAGGGTGATTCTTGGGATGGTCATGGGGTCTTGGTCTTCGATGGTTTTGCAGGGGCCTTGCCGCACGGGGCGGAAGCGGGGACGGCTTTGGGTTGAACGCCTACTTCGCCACGGGGTCGCCGTAGATCTTCACCTCGTGGAGGGTGGGCGGATACCAGTTGTTGGGGTTGTTGTGCAGGACGGCCTTCAGCACCTTGACGCGGACGTGGCGGGCGGCGGGGGCGTCGGGCAGGAGGTCGCTGGTGAAGCCGTAGGTGCGGCTGACCGTCGTGTCGGCCGCGTCGGTGCGGTCGAGCAGCGTGCGCCATTTCCGGCCGTCGTCGCTGCCCTCGATCAGGTATTGGTAGTAGGCCTCCGAGCCCTTGTGGATGTGCCAGGAAATTTGCACGTTGCGGATGCGGGCGGGCGCGCCGAGGTCGGCGGTCACGGTGAAGGGCCAGTCGCGCGTCTCGCTGCGGAAGAAAGTGTCGTAGTCGCCGTCGAAGGCCTTCGCGGCCCCGTGTCCGGGCGCGCCCGGCAGGGACGCGACGACGGGGCGATCCTGGGAGAGCAGTCGCCCGGCGTGCAGCGGCAGCAGGAGGTCGGTGGGCGCGTGGACGAGCAGGGCGGGCGAGTAGTCGGCGAAGGCGAAACCGTCCACCAGGTTGAGCGGCAGCATGACGTTGCGGGCGGTGCCCTCGCCGCGCACCCAGCGGTTGGGCATGAAGACCGGGGCGAAGCGCTTGCCCGTGCCGAAGTCCTGCAGCCCGCCGGACTGGGCGGAGAAGGTGGAGTTGTTGGCGATGGGGCGCAGCGGGCTCCAGCCCCCGGCGAGCGAGCGGCTGGAGAGGTAGCCGGCGCGGCTCGGATACCAGCCGGCCGACTGCGAGAAGACCAGGTAGTAGAAGTCGTGGCGCTTGATGATGTGCGGGGCCTCGCGGTGCATGCCGTCGAGCAGCTTGATGACGATTTCGCGCGCGTCGGTGTAGTCGTCGCTCAGGCGGAAGAGGTAGAGGGTGGAGTTGGCCCCCTGGCCCGGGACGTTCGACGCGGCCACGAGGTAGCCCTGTTTGTCGTCGTCGATGAAGAGGCTCATGTCGCGCACCTGGATGCCGAGCGGCGCGTAAACGTGATGCACGGTGAACGGTTCGCCGGGCCGGGCGCTGGCGACCATGGCCTTGCCGTCGCCGTAGCTGCCGCCGGAGACCTCCCAGTGGCACCACCAGACGACGCGGTCGCGCTTTTCGTCGTAGATAAAGTTGAGGGCCTCGAGCTTGCAGTCGCGCAGCTCGGGGTGGCTGTTTTGGTCGAGCACGACGGGGCCGTCTTCCCAGGTGACGCCGTCCTTGGAGGTGCGCGCGATGAAGTGCAGGATGCGCCGTCCGGGACCCGTGACCATGTCGAAGCGCCAGTAGGTGTCGCCGATCTTGAGCGGGTGGTGGACGCGGGCGCCGGTTCCGGTCTGGTTGGAATATTCCCCGACGCCGTCCGGCAGCTTCAGGGTGGAGATTTCCGCGATGCTCGAGGCGAGGCTCTCGCCGTTGTCGCGGAGCGCGACCAGGCGATACCAGTGGTCGCCCTCCGGAAGGCCGTAGTCGTGGAACGACGCGCCCGTGCCGGCGTAGATTTTCACCGCCTCGCCGCCGACGGCCGGACGGCGGAAGACCTCGAACCGGTTCCACTCGTCGTCGGCGGCCCAGCGCAGGGCGACGTTGTTGACCGGGCCCTCGGGGCTGGTGGCCAGCGGCGTGGCGCTCAGGGCGAGGCGCGGGCCGGTGAACGGCTCGGTGACGCGCTCGCGCAGCGCGTCGATCCTCGCGCGCAGGCCCGCGCCGGCGGCGCTCAGGGCGGAGGAGGAGGCGTCGGCGTCGCGCACGAGGTCGCTGGCCTCGTTCATGGCTTTTCGCATGGCGGCCCAGCTGGCGATGTCGTGGCGCGCCTCGGGCACCTGGTCCGCCTGCTCGACGAGAGCCCGCAGGCGGTCGCGCGCGGCGTCGTTGGCGGCGTGCGCGGGCGTGCCGGCGAAGAGCAAACCGAGGACGAGCACGGCGGCGACGAAAAGGCGGAGGGGTGGATTACAGGAGGGGTGCCGGTTAATCATGCGGTGAACCGTGGGTGCGCCGAGCGGGGCTTGCACCGCGCAATGGCGGCCATGTTGGTTTCACGAAAACCTGCGGCGCGGCCGATTCGGGCGCGTTTGAGCCGCTTCGGTGACGGTCGGCGATCTTGCGGCGCGGGCGGCGGGGCCCAAGGGTCCCGGCCGTGCCGCTGTTTCGCGCGTTTCGCAGCCTTTTGCCCACCGCCGCCCGGGCCGTGCGGGGGTGGCGCCATCATCTGCGCACGGCGGGGGACGCGGCGCCGGCGGAGCTCCTGCGCCGCGCGCGTTCGCGACAGGAACACCGCATGGCCTGGTGGCGGCTGGCGCTGGCGTGCGTGCCGATCCTGGAGGCGCTGGTCGATCGCGGGGCGACGGGAGGCGTGTTCGCGCACGTCATCGTGGCCTACGCGCTTATCGTGCTGCTCGTCGCGAGCGACCGGCGGCGCTCGGGCGCGTGGCGCTGGGGCTTCGCGGCGGGGGACGTGGCGCTGCTCCAGGCCTACGCGGCGTTTCATCTCGGCGGGCGGGAGGTGACGGAGGCGGCCTTCGCCTATGTCGCCGCGTCGAACCTGGTGTTGTTGACCAACTCGCTCCGCCTGTCGCGCCCGCTGCTGTGGGCGTCGGCGGCGGGCGTGCTGGCGGGCTATCTCTGGTTCTTCCGCGACGGCATGGACGACGCGCGGGTGCGCGTGGGCGGCGTCCTGTTGCTGGTCATCACCGCGGCGCTCGCCTCGATGATCGTGACGAGCCAGCTGCGCCTGCTCTCGGAATCCCGCGCGCGGGCGCGACTGAGCCGCTTCGTGTCGCCCGACGTCGCCGACGAGCTGGAGCGCCGCCACGAGCTGCTCGACCGCCCCGTTTCGCGCGAGGTCACGGTGCTCTTCGTGGACATCCGCGGCTTCACCCCGCGCGCCGAGCGGATGGCGCCGGAGGAGGCGGTCGCCTTTCTCAACCAGTTTTTTCAACGCGTCACCCGCGCGGTGTTCGAGCAGGGCGGCACGGTGGACAAATACATCGGCGATTGCGTGATGGTGCTCTTCGGCGCGCCGATCACCCGGTCCGACGACGCCACCCGCGCCGTCGCGGCCGCGCGCGGCATCGTGCGCTCCATCGCGGAGTGGAACGTCGAGCGCGCCGCGCGCGGCGAGGAGCCCGTGCGGGTGGGCATCGGCCTGAACACCGCGCACGTCGTCGCCGGCGCCGTCGGCACGCCGCAAAAACTCGAATACACCGTGATCGGCGACGGCGTGAACGTCGCCGCGCGCGTCTGCGCCCAGGCCAAGGACAAGCCCGCCGCGATCCTTCTCACCGAGGCCACCCGCGCCCGCGTGGCGGGCGAGCACGCCTGGCTCGATTTTGGCGAGATCGTGCTGCGCGGTCGCGACACCCCGCTGCGGCTTTACGGTCTCGCGGACTGAGCCAAGGAAAACGGACATTCTTGTCCGTTGGATGGAATGTGTATCAGCAAACGGACAAAATGTCCGTTCTCCCACGCCACGCTACTCGCCGAAATCCAGCTCGGAGGTGGTGCCGATGGCGCGGATGACAAAGTTGTCCTTCAGGTAGATGTCGGGGCGCGAGCGCGTGCCCTCGACCTCGAAGCCGATGCCGAAATAGCTGCCGTCCAGCGTGAGCGCCTCGCTGTCGAGCACGTAGCTGCCGGTCGCGAGCTTGAGGTTGTCGATCAGGCCGGTGCCATCGAGCGCGACGCCGCCGATCTCCACCCGCTGCCCGATCAACGACACCCGGCCGATCGCGAGCTCGCGCACCAGAGGGCGCTGCTGGAGCTGTTTGCCGGACTTGAGCGCGAGGAGCTGAATCACCCGGGGAAAACGCACCAGCGTGGCGTCGCGCACGACCAGGCTCGCGTCCACGCGCGGCGTGTTCTGGTCGGCGGGCAGCGTCGCCTCGGCCCGCAAGGAGCCGCCGGCGAGCAACCCGGCCACCGTCTCCAGGTTCGCCACCATCGGCGCGTAGTCGGCGGGCGCCGGCCGCGCCCGGAAAGGCGCGGCCAGCGCGCCCGCCCAGCGCGGCACATCGTCGGCGTGCACCTCGACGAGCCGGTCGGTGCCGGAGGGCGCGGGCCGCAAGGTCGCGGTGAAACGGTTGCCCTCGCTCTCGTTCGCCGTGAACGACGCGGTGCGCGGCTCGCCGTCCGCGTCGCAGGCGAACCCGAGATCGAGTCCGCTCAAAAAACGCCCTTCGCCGAGCTCCACCCGCTCGACCAAAACCGTCGCGGCCAGATTCGCGACCGGCGACGCCGTCTCCGGCGCGGACTCGCTCTCCGTGACGATGGCGGGCGCGGCCGGCATGGCGGCGAGACGGGCCTGCAAGGCCGCCCACAGCTGCGGCACGTCGATCAACGAGGCGCGGACCTTCACGCGCGGACCTTCCGGCGTGGTTTGGTAATCGCCGGCCATGCGGGTGCGGCCCCAGCCGAGCTCGGTGAGATCGATCCGTTGCGGCGACGCCGCGTCCGCCGGCCAGGTGGTGGTCAACGTGAGCGCGAGCGGTCGGCCGAGGAGATCGGGCGTGGCGAGGGTGAGATCGGCCTGCGCTGGCCAGAAATCCGCGCCAAGCTCGCTCGCGAACGTGGCGCGCAGCTCGGGATGCAGCCGGACGGCGCGCAACTCCGGCGGCGCCCACGTCAAACGCGACGCGTCGAGCTCGACCGCGAGCGTGGCGCGCCGACGCGCGTCAAAGCTTCCCTCGACGCGCGCGTCGAGGTTACCCGTCGCGAGCTCGGGCGCGTGAAAGTCGGCGGCGGCCACCCGCGCGCCGAAGTTGACCGAATCGGGCAGGTCGGCGTCGGGCCGCACTTGCGCCTCGGCGGCGAAGCGGCCCGAGAGACGGCCCGTGTAACCGGGCGGCACCTGCGCGACCTCGGGCAAGGCGGCGAGGTCGGCGCGAAAATCGGCCTCGGTGGTGACGGCGAGCGTGGTCGCGGCCAGATCGGCGACGCCGAGCTTCACGTCGGCCAGCTCGGCGCCGGTGACACGCAGTTTGTCCACCCCGGCGAGCAGGCGCGGCCAGCGCAGCTCGGCGGTGAGCCGATCCAGCGCCACCGGCCCGGGCAGCAAGGACCCGGCGGCGGCGAGGCCGGCGACCACGAGGTCGGCCTCCGCGACGCGGATGAGCGCCGGCGCGTCGGGCGGCAGGTCGAGGCCGACGCGGCCGTCGAGGCGTTCGAGACGACCGCCGCGCAGGTGCTCCCGCGTCTGCGCGCGCAGCTCCGGCTCGACGGCTTCGGGCCAGAGGGCGAGCGCGTCGGCCAGGACGAACGGGGCAAGCGACCACCGCGCGTCGATGATTGGATGCGTGCGAAGATCGAGGCGCGCCTCGCTCGCGGAAAAAACGAGGCCGTGGTCGAGTGTCAGCCGCAGCGATGGCACGTCGATCCGCGCGGGATCGCCGGCGAGTGCGGCCTCGACCGCGAGGCTGTGGACGGAGACCGGCACGGCCACGCCGAGCACCGAGGCGGGCACGAGGACCGCTCCCGGGCCGGTGGCGAAGCGCAGCCGGGCGTGCGGGGCGAGATCCGCCGGCGCGAGGTGGCCATCGAGCTCAAGCGAGGCGGGCAGGTTCAGGTCCGCCCAGGCGAGGACGGGATCGGGCCGGCCCGGCCATTCCGCGGGATTGAAGCGGGGCAGCCGGGCGGAGAAGCGGATCGCCGCATCCGCCGCCTCGCGCCCGGCGCGAAACTCGATCGGCACGGCGGCCTCGCCGATGCGCGCGCTCGCGGACCCGGCGGCGACGAAGCGGGCCTGTTCGGGGGCCGAGGGCGAGAGCGTCGCCTGCACCGTGGCGGCGAATTGACCGAGGCCCACGTCGGCCGTCGTCCAGCCCAGGGGGAGCAGGACCTCGGCCAAGGTCGGTGGCAGCAGGCCGGTCCAGTCCGCGAGACGCGGCGCGGCGGCGGAGAGGGTCAGGTCGAGATCGACGAGGTCGTCGGCGCGGAGGGTGGCGGTGCTGCCGGCGGCGGAGAGGACGGTGTCGCCGTGGGCGAGGCGCATTTTCTCCAAGGTGACGCCGCGACCGTCGGGGGAGAACGCGTCCAGTTCGAGGGCGGTGAACGGGATGGCGTGCACCAGCGGGCCGACGGGGCGCAGCCGGCCGGGACCGGCGGCGAGGCGCACGCGGGCCCGGGCCAACCGCGCCTCGGGCGTGAGGTGGGCGTCGAGGGAGAGGGAGAGCGGAAAATCGAATGCGGCGAGCGGCGAGGCGTCCGTGGCGGGCCGGTTCGCGGCGGGATTTATCTCGGGCAGCTTTAGGGAGAACTCCACCGGATCCTCGGGCGAGGCCTGGCGCGCGACGAGTTCGGCGCGCAGCGTGGTCGGGCCGACCCGCGCTTCGTGGCGCTGGGTGAAATCGACGGATTCCAGGCGCCAGATGTCGTCGTGGAGGCGCAGGGAGCCGGAGCCGTCGCCGGTGACCTGGATATGCCTGACCTCGGCGCCCAGCGCGGCCAGCGGCGGCGGGAGCGCGGCGAGGCGGCGGCGCCACTCGTCGGTCCAGGCGGTGGCGGGGTCGGCGTCGAGTTTCAGTTCCCACGCGACCCGAAGCGCGTCGAGCGCGGGGGCGACGGAGATCTCCAGGCGGCGCAACGTGAGGTCGAGGCCCGGGGCGGAGACGGAGAAGTGCTCGGCGACGAGGCCGTGAAAATCCTCGGTGGCGCGAAAGCGGAGCCGGAGTCTGGCGGGCGGCGGGGCGAGGACGGAGGGCGTCGCGGCGCGCAGTTCGTCGCCCTCGAGCTCGAGGCTGGCCGCGACGGGCAGCAGCGCGGCGAGGTCGAGCTCGGCGCGGGCCCGCGCCGAGAAGCGTCCGGCGGCGGGCAGGACCAGGCCGGGCGAGGCGAGGATGGCGAGATCCGCGATCTCGGCGGGCGGCAGGGCGAGGTCGAGGGTGGCGCGGCGGTGGTCGGCGGAGACGACGAGATCGAGCCCGAGCAGGGGCGCGCGCGGGCCGGCGGGAAGGACCTCGAGCCGGGCGGCGAGCTCGCCGTCGGGGCGCGGTCCGAGCGTCAGATCGACCCGCTCCAGCGCCGGCAGGGCGGGCGGGGCGCCGGCAGAAGTATCCGAGGATCGGATACGGACGGAGCGGAGGGAGACGACGAGGGCGCGCGGATCGTCCGCCAGGCGGGGGCGCAGCGCGGCCAGCAGGGCGGGCACGTCGGGCGGCGGGGTGGCGGCGGTGGGCGGCGCGGTGTCGTCGTCGGCGGGCGGCAGGATGAGTTCCAGGTCCTCGCCGCCGACCACGAGCGAGGCGCGCCCGGCGAACAGGGCGCGCTTGTGCGCGAGGACGTCGAGGCGGGCGAGGCGCGCGAGCGGCCGGCCGTCCTGGTCCACGGCGAGTCCGCGCACATCGAGCACGGGGCCGGCGCCGAAGGGGCGGAGGCGCAGCGTGGCGGCGGCGACGCGCACGCGCGTGTCGGGCGTGTCGGGCGCGAGGGCGTTGACCAGCCAGCCGACGGGCAGCGGGGCGAAGGCGAGCAGCAGGGCGGTGCCCGCCCCGGCGAGGCCGAGGGCGAGCAGGAGGCGGCGCAGGAGGCGACGGCGGCCGGGTTTCACGACGGGGAGCGGGGCCGGGCGGGACCCCGCGTCGCGGGCTTACCAGCGCCAGGCGGAGGAGAGGCCGACGGAGTAGGACTTGAACTCGTCGCCGCTGTCGGTGTCGCCGGTATCGTAGTTGCCGCCGAGGGTGAGGTTGAAGCGTTTGGTGGCCTTCCAGGAGACGGAGGCGCCGAAGGTGAGGAAGTCCTCCACGGCGGCGTCCTCGAGGAACTGGGTGTGAACGACGAAGACGTCGCCGACGAGGCGGCGGGTGATCGGGGTGACGAAGCGCACGCCGTTTTTGGCGATGGTCTGCTCGATCTCGGCGTCGAAACTGTAGTCGGAGTATTCGACGGGGATGCTGTGATAGACGGCGACGTGGTTGATGAGGCAGACGATGAGGCGGCGGTTGACGCGGTAGTCGATGGAGTTGACCACGCCGGCGTTCCAGAGGAGCGCGCCGGAGAGGGCGTCGGGGGAGGCGCGAAGGTTCACGCCGGCGATGGGGGTGACGCGCCAGTTCCAGCGGCTGGTCTTGTCCATCTTCACGAAGCGGATCGGCACGGCGACGGACTGGCTGACGCCGTAAACGGCGGTGCCCTCGATATCGAGGTAGCTGGCGGAGATGGGCGCGACGACGCGAACGCTCTCGCCGATGCCCAGGTTGAGCCAGGCGAAGCCGATCTCGGCGAACTGGCCGGCGTAGGTGACGTCGGCGATGTCGGCCTCGAAGCGGCCGCTGTTGAAGCCGATGCCGAAGCCGCCGAGCCCGCCGCTTTCCTCGGTGGGGAGGATGGCGCCGTCGCCGAAGTCGAACTCGGCGGCGGGCGTGACGCCGAAGAGGCCGAAGTCGGAGCGGGCGGACGAGGCGGTGGTGGAGCCGGGATTGCCGTCGGTGACGGCGACGGCGGACTGTTTGGCGACCTCCTTCAGGAAGCGGGAGTAGATGCCCTCGCCGTTGGCCTTGAGGAAGTCCTCCAGGTCGTCCTGGTCGGCGTAGTTGTAGCTCTCGTTGATGAGGTCGAAGTTGATGACCCCGCTGCCGTCGTTGTTTTGCTGGAAGGTGACGGCGTCGGGGATGCCCTGGTAGCGCAGGGTCGAGGTGAAGGCGGAGCCCTGGAAGGCGGCGAACTCGCCGGCGGTGTTGACCAGTTTGTCCACGAGATCGAGGACGTTGGAGTCGCCGACGCGGACGGTGGTGCCGCCGTCGGTGGCGACGACCTCGAAGAGATCGGCGGCGGAGGCGGCGAGGGGTAGAAGCGCGGCGAGGAGGCCGGTGGCGAGGAGGCGGTGCGGCTGGATTTTCATGGTGCGTTGGGGCTGAGGGAAGGCGGAGGAGGACGCGGGGGCGGGCTAGCCCGCCTATTTCACCCGTGCTCTGGTGCAATAGGCGCCCTTTCGGGCCGACTTTGTCGGGGCTGGCCGCGACTTGGTCGCTTTCGCCGAAGGCGAAACGGATATTTCTGATTTTAGAATTATCATTGTGCTGAAATATCCGGGCTAGAACTCGACGCCGAGCGTGGTGAAAACGCGCTGGTCCACGCGCGAGGGGCCGGCGGGGCGGGCGCGGTCGTATTCGTATTCGTAACGAAGGTTGGCGCGCACCCGGTCGGTGACCCGCGCGCCGAGGGCGGCGTGGTTTTTCACGCGATAGGCCTCGGGCTCGTCGGTGTCGTAAACGTAGGCCGCGCCCTGGGTGAGCGACACGCGGTCGGTGATCGTCCAGGAGGCCTCCTCGACGAAGTCGGTGTTGAAGCGCGTGCCCTCGAGGAGGCCGGTGTCGGTCTCGCGATAACGAAAGCCCGCGCCGGGGCCGAGGGTGAGGCGGAAGCGCGGATGCCGGACGAGCACATACTGCACGCCGAACATGCCGCTGGTCTCGAGGTCGAGGTCGCGGAGGTGGTCGTTGCGGTAGGCGAGCTCGCCGCGCAGGAGCCAGCGGGCGGCGAGATCGTGGCGCAGGGCGAGCAGGCCCTCGAGCCGGTCGATGCTTTTTTCGCCCGCCTGCTCGCCGTAGATGTATTTGACGAGGGCGCGGTATTGGTAGCGGTCGGTGGCTTGGAAGATGACCTCGCCGCGCAGGTAGTAATCGCGCCGGCTGACGGTCGAGATCTGGGAGGTGAAGCCGGCCTCGAGGGCGCGTTTCCAGCGCCCGGGCTCGAGGGCGGGCTCGGGCGTGACTGAGGGCGGTGGGGGCGGCGCGGACGGCGCGGGCTCGGCGGCGGCCCAGGCGGAGGGCGGGGGAGGAGGCGCTTCGACGAGCGGCGGCGGGAGGCAAACCACCTCGGCGGTGGCGAAGGTGATCTCGCCGGCGGCGAGGGAGCGCAGCACGAGGCGCGTGGCGTCGGCATGGATCAGCTCGCCCCGGAAAATCTCGCCCGCGGCGGTGCGAATCTCGTGCAGAGGAGTCGCGGCGGGGGAGGAGGCGGCGGCGGGCGTGGCGGGCGTCGCGACGTGACCCCACGTTTGCCCCCAAGGGCTCAAAGCGATCACCAAGCCGGCGAGCTTCGCGAGAGGTGCTTTCACGGCTCAGAGTAAAAGCATCGTGTTAAACTCTTGTAAACCAAAAGTGCCGTGTGGTGTTACGTATTGGGGGGGGCGGAGCTCCCACCGCGGCGAGCGCTCGCCGCGCACTTGCGGATGCAGGCGTTCGGTGCGTCTCGGAACGCCGTTCCTCCCCGCAAGCGGGGTCGAACTGCACGGCGCGGACGCGCACCAAAGCGGTCAAGGCATCGGTCGAGGAGTGGTTCCCCGGTTGGCCAGCGTCTGTCTTGTTTCGGACAACACACCATCCCGGATGGCGAAACCGACGAGCGCGCCCGCCAACAGCCCGGCCAGATGCCAAGTCGAGCCCGCTCCAGATCACCGTGTAATAATCAAACATATCGGCCAAGTGCATGACGCGATGTTCGTGGATTACCCTCCGCGAGTATGAGTATAAACTTCATGTGTCCTGAAACTCGATGTAAGTTTCACCGGTATTCACTGAATAGAACAGGTAACCAAATCCGCCGCAGGGTATGTGTTCCGGCGTCGCAATTTGACCGATGTATTCCATGGCCACACCCCTTTTGTCGAAGAAGAATGCGTCGTGTTGCAGGTAGTGCGGCACGCCCCCCGCTTTAGTTCCATAGCTCGGAGCCATCCATATACCCGCCAAGTCCGCACGCTGCTCCAACTCTTCGATTTCTCTTAGAGCCTCTGGATTCATCTCGCTCCGATCCAGACGATCAAAGCCATGCTGCTGTTCCAGCTGGACGAGGTTCGAATTGGGTCCAGTTCCTGCCAGAATGATCGGCTGGGATTCCCCGAGCCACACAACTTGGGAACATCGATTCCACTCTCCCGCCATGTGGCACTCCGCACAAACAAAGATCACCGCAGTCGTGCCCGGTAATAGCGAACTGAACGACATGTCACGGAAGTCTAAACTTTGTGAAAACAAAGCCCTCTCGCCGCAGCAGGGGCAACGCGGCCACTCGGTCCCTTCGGGCAGGGGCGCCGGACCCTCCGGGCCGGAAATCAAAGACGCCCGCAGATCCCTTGCGGGCCGCGAACCCACCTGACCGACGAACACGGCTTCTTTCGAAATCGACCGTAACCAATCGGCGGATTTTCCCGCGCGCCGGAAACTGAGCCCTTGCAGCGCCTGCGTTCCTGCCGTCTGCCAAATAAACAGTTCGCGTGGCCAGCTTAGCGCAGGCAGGCGCGCTTCGGGATATTCGATGCACTTTGCCGAGGGGGTAGCCGCTGGGTCGAACTCGGCACGGTTCGTGTAGATGTTCTCCACGCGCAGCTCCTTCCCGGTGCCGCTGACGATGAGATACACACGCTCAAGCTCGGCAAAGGGGCGCGAGCTGACCAAGGATTTTTGCGGTGTGGGGCTCCGCAGCCGGTCGATACATTTGTCTGGAGTTAAATTCGCGGGTGTCCTCTTGAGGGCATTGGGACTCCATTCCCCTTGGATATACCAAGTGTTGTCGTCCACTCCCTCGGCGAAATAAGTGAAGCGAAAGTCACCGCACCCGAAGGGAAATCGGTTTGCGGGATACCAGTCGGGCCGTGCCTTCATGAAAGAGCCCAGAGATTCGATCGCATTGGTAATTAACTCATGCACTGTTCCGGCCTTCGCGGTGAGCTTGGTGGTGAAACTAGTCTCGGGGGCCGTGATGGTAAGTTCGTCGTTCTTGTTTGCGTTGATCTTGATCCCGCTCTTTGTGCCGAGCGCGGCAGTTAAGGCCTTTTCGCCTCCCGAGAAGTAGTCTCCAAGGTCTGCGCTAAACCAGAATTTCAGCTTTTCTCTGCTCATAGGGTAGTGGACGACGCTCATTGCCGACGAGGTCTCAGCGATTTTTGCAAGATTCACCGGGCCTGAAACGCCTGCTCGTTTTGCAAGATGTAGATCAAGACTTTGAGCCAGACATGCTCAATTCGTTCGTCGACCTTATCGAGCACATCCGAAATAGCGCGAGGATTAGTCTCCGACATTTCGCTATACGCTTTCACTCTCACTTCTTTATGCGGCGATCTCATTTCTGAAGTCGTAGCACCTATAATGTCATGAACAATTTGAGCAGAGTGAGGCGCTCCCACTACTTGCAAGGCTCTCTCCATTTCAGTGAGTCTATTCCCGTATTTTTCTATAAGGCCATGGTCTGAGGCTATCTCAGAGTGATAACCAAACATGTCCGCCAAATGCATGACACGATGTTCGTGTGACAAGGCATCAAGACCAAAGTCGTAGGCCCGGTCCAAAATCAAGCCACGGGGGTGATGAAGATTCTTTAGCTCAATGAGCGCCTCTGCCGCCAAAGCCGCATTATCAGGTTGCCCGGCGAGTAGTTGACGGAGCTGCGCCTCTGCCACTTCGGGATTAAATGGCCAAAGCCTTTTGAGTTCTTCGATTTTTTGGGAAAATTTCATGCGAGAATTATCAATTGTCTGCCTTCCACATAGCATTGCGTAAGGCGGCATCGAACAAGGCGGCATCATCGCCGACGGCAGGCCAGTAGTCGTCCACCCACCATTTGGGGTTGTCGAGATACTCGATATCGTCGGGTGAATCCTCACGCATCACCGCGACAGTTCGCTTGCCGTCGGGGAATACTTTTATCTCAACCACGCTGTAGGCCCACACGGACGCCACGTTGCCACCGCTGAACCGAACCCGGTAGAAGCGCGCGAAAAGAGGCAGATTTTGGCTACTGTTGAGGGGGATGCTTAGACGCGGTGTGCCGCCCGCGATGTAGCTGCCGCTGATCTGGGCGCGGACGAACTCGCGCGCCAGCTCGATGTCGTCGAGCGCCAGTTCCTCATTGAGTGCCTGCGCGAGCGTCTCCTCCCAGCCAAGCTGGGAATAATCGATCACCATGCTGGCGGCGGTTTTGGCGGTGAGCGCAAGCGCGGCAACAGGTAAAAGCTTTACTGCTTTGCTGCGGCCAACTCGACCGGCCACCGCCTTGATCTCAGCGGCCGTGCGTCGCGCGATGCTCTGCTTTACGGCGGGTGAAGCCAGACGGTAAGCGGTTTCCTTCACTTGGGTGAGCTTGTTTAGGCTGCTGCCAAGTCGACCCTGACTTTGAACGAGTCGTGAGATTAGTGTAGGCTTTGGAATCTTGGATTTCAGAACCCCGGGCCAAATTCGCATCTTGGAAGTATCGATCTGAAATTCGTCACAAATAGCATACATCTTATCCATCGTGCGCGCCCGCAGGTCGGCAATATTCACTCCCGGGCGTAAGTCACCCGCTTCATCGAAATAATCTCCCAAGAAATCTTCCCATCGTTTAGTGATGGTGTGGCTCAGCTTGGAATGAGTTTGGGCGTGGACGGGCACGGTGAATTCATCTACGTCAAAGTCGTCTCCAAATATTTTGTTCCAGCCAGCACCGAAAATTTTGTTCCATCGGTCCGCTTTTGGAGCGTTTTCATGCCACTTGTTGAATACGTGGTGGTCTTCAAACTCTTTAAAGCGATGAAGAGTCGTGTTTTTGGAGCCGACTTGGCTGGTCACGCCGAGCACGGTATTGGCGGCAGGGTGTAACGATATCGCGGGATTTTGCGCCAGCCAACGAGCCAAGTCATCTCCGTTTTTTATGATGATATTCTCGTTGTGAACCGCCAGATACCCTAGCGCCTTCAAATCCACCCAATCCGTCTCGCTCAAACGCAGGCTTGGGTCGTCGGGCGTGGAGTAAACGATCACTTTTTCCGTTGTTCGATACACTCCCGCCGAGACTTCGCCGAGCACGGTGTTCTTTTGTTCGTGCGGGACCAGCAAAGGGTCGGCGCCGGGTATTATCAAATCGAAATAATCGGCCAGCGCCTCGGTGCTAAAGAGGCGCACCACCTCGCCGGGGATGTGACCGGTGAGTTCCACATGAAAGACGGCCGCCTCCTCGATGGTTACGCCGTCCTCGCCATCCAGGTAAGCTTGGAGGTTTTCGTAATCGACCGGCAGAAAGCCGGGGTGCTCGGCACCGGACGCATCCACCAATCGGATGGTCTTGGCCGGAGTTTTTTGTGCAAAGGTGATCGGTTGGGTGGTGCCGAGCTTGAGGGACCACTCGGCGTGGCCGACGCTATAGGTGAGGGGCAGGCGAGCAAGCGCCGCGGCTGTGTGGTCGTAATAGACAAACTCTCGAACCAGCGTCGGGGTGCTCGCTTCGGGATCTTCCTCGCGGACGGCGACGAAGCCGAGCAGGGGTTTGTCGGTCGCGGTGATGGCGAAGGCGGTGTTTTGATCGGGGTGGCCGGTGATTTTCGCCAAGGTGAAATCTTGCCCAAGGAAACCGAGCTTGAGTGTTTCCATGGGCGCGGCGGCAAACCCGATGGGGCGGGCGGGAGAGCCGGGTGGTGGTGCATGCATCGCCACCTCGTGCAACTGCCACGCAGGGGTGCGCGGCAGGGGTTGCGCGGCGCGTGTGACGCTGAAGCGGTAGCGTTGTGATCCGGGGGCGGTTTCTTGACCCTCGTCACCGCTATCTTGGCCAAAGCTGGAGCCGACCGGGAGATCGGCGACGCCACCCAAGCGGCCCCGGACCGGGCCGGCCACGGTGCCGCCCGATTCATAAACCT
>LLBY010009495.1_pt2 | contig 15774 bp, 15 predicted proteins | sample 1489401 | NCBI WGS metagenome assembly LLBY01 (sample SAMN04092656, study PRJNA295927) | soil metagenome | biome: Soil prokaryotic community; feature: Bulk soil; isolation source: soil from tomato rhizosphere | host: tomato cultivar Hawaii 7996 | place: South Korea | collected 2011-11-01 | reverse complement strand
GAAACAGATAGTCGAGAGAAATTACAATATATTAAAACAGAAGTAGAAGGAGAAACCTTGAAGCTATATGTTAATACAGATAATGATAAAAACACAAATAAAAAGTTTAAAAAAAGAGGCTGGAATAATGGTGTTAATTTTAAAATTCTAAAAGTCATCGTTTTTGGACCAAATTTGAAAGAAATAAAAGCAAATTCTTCGGCAGATGTTACAATTGGAAATACTAATTCCAGTACAAATTTAAATATAGACATTAGCTCATCTGGCAGTATTTCAGGAAATTTTAATTGCTTAAACTTATTTATTGATGCTTCCTCTAGTGGTGAGTTTTCTGGAAAAATAAATGCAACTTCCATTGATTTAGAATCTAGTAGTTCTAGTGATGTGATTTTATCAGGAAAAGCAACAAAAATAGCTGTAAATGCAAGTAGTTCTTCATCTTGTAATTTAAAAGATTTTAATATTGAAACGGCAATAATAAAAGCCAGTTCATCTGCGAATGTTATCCTCACAGTTTCTAAATCGTTAACGGTAAAGGCTACATCAAGTGCTACTGTAGATTATTACGGAAACCCTTCACAAATTTCAAAAGAAGAGAGTTCCTCTGGCTCAGTAACAAAAAAATAATCATCAAAATCATCAATCAAAAAACAAATAGTCATGTTAAAAAATTGGATCAACCTTTTTATCTATCATATAAAAAATAATAAATTATTTACTTTTCTTAACGTTTTAGGATTAAGTATAGGAATTGCTGGGTTAATATTTGCTACTTTATATTGGAATGATGAGCAAAGTTATAATGATTGGAATCCTGAAAAAGAAAAGGTTTTTCAATCGATAAGTAAAGTTGGACCAGATGAATATTGGGCAAGTAATATAGCTCCTCTTGAAAACTATTTTAAAACTGATTTCCCTGAACTTGAAGCTTATTGTTATTTGGATAATTGGTATTATAATGAAATAATTCAATATAAAGGGAAAAAGGAAATTTTTAAGATAACAGATGCTCAAAAAACGTTTTTTAAAATGTTTCCATTTACTTTCTTGAAAGGAAATCCAAAAACCGCTTTAAAAGACAATACAAGTATAGTTTTTTCTGAGGAAGCAGCAGTAAGGCTTTTTGGAACTATTAATGTTTTAGGGAAAGAAGTTACCTATTCTGGAAGAAAATTAGTTGTAAGAGGTGTTTATAATATTCCTGGAAAATCATCAATGGCACCAGAAGTTGTAACTAGTTTGATTAATGCAAGAATGGAAGGAGATAAAGACAATTGGGGTAATTTTAGTTATGGCTTATTATTAAAACTGAAAAACCCAAATGATAAGGAAAAAGTAATTGCCAAGATGGAGCATTTAATGTATGAAAACAGAGTCGTTAAGAATGCAAAGCATGAAGGAATTACTATAGAAGAGTATGAGAAAAAAAACGGGAAAGATTCATTAAAAATAATTTTAGAACCATTAAAAACAGCAAGATTACATGCAATTGTTAGTGGTTTTGCAGAAGGCAAAGGAAATTACCAATTTTTACTAATCATGTTAGGGTTGTCTATTTTAATTTTAGTGTTATCTATAGTAAACTATGTCAATTTAGCTACTGCAAATGCAATTAATAGAGCAAAAGAAGTGGGTGTTCGAAAAATTGTTGGAGCTTCAAAAGGCAATATTATAAAACAATTTTTATTTGAAACGATAATTATGGTGTTATTTTCAATATTACTTTCACTAGTTATTGTTGAACTTTCATTGCCTTATTATAATGAGTTTTTAGATAAAAAATTAATCATTTTTGGAAGTCAATTCTATTTTCAATTGATTTTAATTTTTGTTATAACAATCATTTTTGCGGGTATTTTTCCTGCTGTTTATGTTTCAAATTTTGAAACATTGAAAGTGCTTAAAGGTAATTTTGGAAGAAATAAAAGTGGAGTTTGGCTGCGAAATGCAATGCTAATTTTACAATTTTCAATAGCTACTTTTTTTATCATAGGTTCTTATATAGTATTTCAACAAATAGATTATATCGGTAAAAAAGACCTAGGTTTTAAAGGAGAACAAGTACTTTCAATAGATTATCATAATGTATATAACTGGAAGGAAGATGGCTATAAGGAAAAAGTTTTTAGTCGTTATAATATGATTAAAAATGAGATTTTAAAAATTAAAGGAGTAGAACATGTTGCTACAGGAGCTTTTACTTTTGGTTCTACAAATGGCTCTTCTTCTTCTTTTACATATAAAGATGGAGCAGTCATACAAGGAAAAAATATGGGTGTTGATTTTGGGATGTTAGAAATGATGCAAATAAAAATTAAAGAAGGAAGATATTTGTCTGAAAAATATGCTTCTGATACTATTAATTCTATGTTGATTAATGAAACTACTCAAAAAATGATGGGTGAAAAAAATCCAATTGGTAAAGAAATAGAATGGAATGAGCATAAACTAAAAATTATAGGAGTTGTGAAAGATTTTCATCTCTATGGTCCACAAGCGGAAATTCCACCTATGGTGTTTTTTCACTTTAAAACTATTGATTGGATGTTGCAAAATGCCAACAAAATACATGTAAAAGTAAAAACAGATGATTTAGAACAAACAATTTCAGATATTCAAAAATTCTGGGTCAAAAATGCAGATACAGAATATCCTTTTACTTATGATTTTGTAGATAAACAATATGCTAGAACTTATGCTACTTATGTAAAACAAAGAAATTTATTTACCTTATTAAATTTCATCGTTATACTAATTGCACTTTTTGGATTGTTTGCATTAGCAACCTATTCTATTCAAAGAAGAATGAAAGAAATAGCGATAAGAAAAACATTAGGAGCAGAAACAAGTATACTGCTTAAAGAGCTTTCAAAACAATATGTGGTTTTTTGTGTGATTGGTTTTTTTATTGCCTTATTTCCAGCTTATTATTTATTGGATAAATGGTTAGAAAACTTTGCTTTCAGAATTACAATTTCATGGATTCCTTTTTTAATTGGGTTTATTGTGCTAATGATACTAACCTTATTAGTGGTATTGTCAAAAGCATATCAAGCTACAAGAGTAGATGTTTTAAAATATTTAAAATATGAATAAGACATATATTTATATAATTACTTTATATTTCGTAACTTTCTTTTCAAATGCTCAAGATGATTTTTGGACATTAGAAAGATGCATTGAAATGGGTTTGCAAAATAGTTTGGAGATAAAAATTAGGCAAATTGAAGTGAAAAGAACACAAAAGAGTCATAACACTATTGTAAATAATATATTACCAACAGTTAGTTTTGATGCCAATCAAAGTTATAATTTTGGTTCAACCATTGATCCTTCAACTAATGGAAGAGTTAGTTCTAATATTCAATATGATAATTTTTTTTTAAGTGCTCGAATGAATTTGCTAGATTTTAATGCTATTGCAACTTCAAAACTTACAAAATTAAATATTGAACAAGCAAAAGTTGAAAAAGAAGTTTTGGAAAATGAATACCAACTTCAAATTTCAGAAAGCTATTTTACTGCGCTATACAGTCAAGAATTATTAAAAATACAAGAAGAACAATTTACAAATGCTTTACAAAATTTAGAAAGAATTCAAAAAGAAGATAGTCTTGGAAGTAAACCAAAGAGTGATTTATATGATATGCAATTAAGTGTCGCTTTAGAAGAAAAAAACATTTTAGAAACGAAACAATTACTTCAAATACAAAAAAAACAATTATTCCAACTTTTAAATATAGAGAACATTAATGAAAACAATATAGAATTATTATTTTATCTAAATACTCATGAAAAAGAAACTATAAACGAAGCCTCTAATCCAAATCTTAAGCTAGCAGAATTAAAATACAAACAAAATTTGAAAAGAACTAAGCAAATAAGAGGAAATAACTTACCTACGTTAAATGCATTTTATAATTATTCTACATTTTATTACAAACCTTTAAATCAGCCAGATATAGTTGTTGATGGTTTTAAGGAGCAATTTTCAGACAACAAAAATCAACAAGTAGGTTTAGCTTTAAATATACCTATTTTTAATGGATTTCGTAACTCAAAAAATGTAAAAGCATTAAAATTTGAAAGTGAAAAATCAAAGTTATTTATTGAGCAAGAAAAAATAAAAATTAACCAGCAAATTGCAATTGAACAAGAAAAGAAAGAACAATTAGGGCAATTAGAAGAACAATTAGTAGCCATTAATTTGCTCTCACAAAAAACCTATAAGACTTCTCAATCAAAATATGAAGCAGGAAAGATGGATGCAGTTGTTTTATCATCTGTTAAAAACCAATTGTTGCAATCAGAATATAACCTTTTAAAAAATAAACTTCAACTTCAATATGCCATTGTTAAAATTAAACTTATACAGCAGAATCAGTTATAATTTTACAGGTATAAATTCAAACTATTTAATTATAAGAAAACTTTAAACTTTAATGCTTTCACACTTTTAAACTTCTGACTATCTTTGCAATTCAAATTCAGTCTTAATAAGGATTTGGAAAATAAAGAAATTCAAATGTAACGACCATTAATTAATATATTAAAAAAAAGATATTTTATAAGCGTTGCATTGAATACCAAAATTAATAAACTCGTAATGAGATGAAATTAGATAGAAAAGAAATTCTTAAAGCACTTGAAACCATAACAGTTGCAGGTGAAGGAAAAAATATGGTTGAGAGTGGAGCTATTCAGAATGTAATAACTTTTGGAGACGAAGTAGTTGTAGATGTTCTTTTGGCTACACCAGCTTTACATATCAAAAAAAGAGCTGAAGTAGATATCATGAAAGTGATTCATGATAAAGTATATGAAAAAGCAAAAATAAAAGTTAATATTAAAGTTGAAGCACCTCAAAAACCAGATAAGCCTAATGAAATTAAAGGAAAAGCTATTGCAGGAATAAGTAATATTATTGCTGTTTCTTCAGGAAAAGGAGGAGTTGGTAAATCAACTATTACTGCAAATTTAGCAGTAACTTTAGTAAATATGGGTTTCAAAGTAGGTGTTCTAGATGCTGATGTTTATGGGCCTTCTATGCCAATCATGTTTGATGTTGAAAATGCAAAACCAATTTCCGTCGTAATTGATGGAAAATCAAAAATGCAACCCGTTCAAAGTTATGGCGTAGAAATTCTTTCTATTGGGTTTTTTACAAAACCAGACCAAGCCGTTATTTGGAGAGGACCAATGGCTTCTAAAGCTTTGAATCAAATGATCTTTGATGCAAATTGGGGAGAAATTGATTTTATGTTAATCGATTTACCACCAGGAACTGGAGATATTCATTTATCCATTATGCAATCATTACCTATAACAGGTGCTGTAGTTGTAAGTACACCACAAGCAGTAGCTTTGGCAGATGCTAAAAAAGGAGTTTCTATGTTTGCCAATGAAAGTATCAATGTACCTGTTCTAGGAATTATTGAGAATATGTCTTATTTTACTCCTGAAGAATTGCCTAATAATAAATATTATATCTTTGGTAAAGAAGGAGCAAGAAATTTAGCAGAAGATTTAAATGTGCCATTTTTAGGAGAGATTCCTTTAGTACAGAGTATTAGAGAAGCAGGCGATTATGGTCGCCCAGCTGCATTACAAACAGCATCTCCATTAGAAAAAGCATTTGAAGATTTAGCTAGAAATGTAGTTCAAGAAACGGTAAATAGAAACGATAATTTACCAGCTACAGAAGCAATAAAAATAACTACAATGGCAGGTTGTTCTGCTGTTAAAGGAAAATAAAAATGAATAAAGAAGAAATTGTACTAAATATTGAAAAGGCTTTAAACGAGATTCGTCCATTTTTAAATTCAGATGGAGGTGATATTTCATTAGTCGAAGTTATCGATGACAAGCATGTTAAAGTTCGTTTAGAAGGAGCTTGTACAAGTTGTAGTTTGAGTATAAGTACTATGAAAGCAGGTGTTGAGACAACAATTAAAAAATATGTCCCACAAATAGAAACTGTAGAAAATATTGCCTAATTACAAAGAGTAAAACCTGATAAAAATCATATAATTTGATTTTTATTTACAATTCCTTTGTACTACTGATTTTTTAAAAAATGATTGAAACAGATATACTTATAATAGGAGCAGGTCCTACTGGACTTTTTACTGTTTTTGAAGCAGGCCTATTAAAATTAAAATGTCATATTATTGATGCATTGCCACAACCTGGCGGACAATTAGCGGAATTATATCCTAAAAAACCAATTTTTGATATTCCTGGTTACCCAGAAGTATTAGCAGGTGATTTAGTAAATAACTTAATGGAGCAAATAAAGCAATTTGAACCTGGTTTTACTTTAGGTGAAACGGCTAATACTATTGAAAAACTAGAAGATGGAACTTTTATTGTCATTACAAATGAAGGAACTCAGCATAAAGCAAAAGCAATTGCGATTGCTGGTGGTTTAGGAACTTTTGAACCTAGAAAACCACTCTTAAAAGATATTGAATTTTACGAGAAAGCAGATCGAGGTGTTGATTATTTTGTAAAAGATCCTGAAAAATATCGTGGAAAAAATATTGTAATTGCTGGTGGTGGAGATTCTGCTTTAGATTGGAGTATCTTTTTATCTAATGTAGCTAATTCTGTTACTTTAGTTCATAGAAGAAATGAATTTAGAGGAGCTTTAGATTCGGTTGAGAAAGTGCAAGAATTGAAAACAGAAGAAAAAATTAAATTAATAACTCCTGCTGAGGTTGTTGGATTTAAAGGAAGCGAACGTATAGAATCATTAGACATTGAAATTAATGGTGCTCGCATGAATATAGAGTGTGATTATTTTATTCCTTTATTTGGTTTAACACCAAAATTAGGACCAATTGCTAATTGGGGATTAGAAATCGAAAAAAACGCAATCAAAGTAAACAATGCGCTAGATTATCAAACAAATATAGATGGTATTTATGCCATTGGTGATGTAAATATTTATCCAGGGAAATTGAAGTTAATTCTTTGTGGTTTTCATGAAGCTACTTTAATGTGCCAAAGTGTTTACAATAAATTGAATCCTGGAAAAAGATATGTTTTAAAATACACAACAGTCTCTGGAGTTGATGGTTTTGATGGAACTCGTAAAGAAGCCGAAAAAGCTGTAGTTAAATCAATTGATTAATGACCGATATTACTATAAAAATTACCGATAGAAATGGTGTAAAACATGAAGTTCTTGCACCAACGGATATGAATATGAATGTTATGGAACTTATTCGTTCTTATGAATTGGCTGAAGAAGGAACAATTGGTATTTGTGGAGGAATGGCTATGTGTGCTTCTTGTCAATGTTATGTTTTAAATGATGTTTTAAAAACGGAACGTAATGATGATGAAGAAGCTATGCTTTCAGAAGCCTATCATGTTAAAGAAAATAGTCGTTTGGGTTGTCAGATTCATCTTACAGCAGATTTAGAGGGTTTAGAAATAGAAATTGCACCCGAACAATAAAGTAAAGGCATAATTATAAAAAAGCGAGATTTAAAATCTCGCTTTTTTTAGTTTAAATTTATTGGGTAATTAATGTCTTCAAACGTGATGAATTCTTCATTTATATTTTTTATATCCAGTAAACCAATTAATTCATAAACTTCATGTTTTTCTAATAGAATCATGAAATTAGATTGCAAGGTTGGAATAGGTATTTTTTTTTGATAAATAGAATTTCTATATTCTTTTTCCCAATAATCACAATCAATAGTTTTTAAATACGCAACTAAACCATTTAATTCATAATCTGAAAGATTAAAATTCAAATTTTTATAGGCTAATTGATATGTTTCAGATTTTGAACAATAAACCAAAAAGCCGTTTTTATTTTTTGTTATGTATTTAAAATGATTGCACATGATTTTTATTTTATAAATGAATCAATAATTTTATCAGTTTCTTCTTTAGTTGCAGTTGGTTTTAAGTCAAATAAGTGAGAAAATAAAGGTTTGTTGTCTACACTTTTTTCTAATTCAATAGTTTTGTCTTGATCAAAAACAGATTGCCATTTTTCTCTAACATTTTTCCACATTTTTCCATTTTCTTTCCACCATTTTTGAGCTGCTGCACATTTAGAATCTTCCACTTTTACATATAAATCTAGCCCTTTTTCTTGTGCGATTTCTGTATCATTTCCATTTTCATCTCTAACTAATTTTCTGTTATCTTGTTCATGTAACCAACCATATTTTGTTATTTCATGAATGTTTCTACGTTCTAGAACATTATAATCTTTTCTAATAGTATGTTCTCTTCTTGGTAAAGGAGCATCAGTCACATTCATCCAATAGTCTTTTCCATCTTCGTGAATCCAAGTTGCAGTTCCTTCATATCTTGGACTATCATCTACTTGATATACTTTTTGAGTCCATTGTCCTTTGACATCTTTAGGAGCTAATTTTTCAAATTTCCAAGTTTTGTCTTTGAAAAATTGATAAAACTCGGTGTTTTCATATAACCAATCTTGTCTCCAATGTTTAATAATCATTTCATCATTTACAATTAATAAATGTTGTAATACTAGTTTGTTTGATGAATCTTCAACTAGTTCAACCCATTCTAATCCATGATCTTTTTTCGTTGGTGATGGTTTGTGAGTTGTGTCTTTTGTTGCCTGAAAAGTTTCAGTAAAATTAAATTCTACTTCATAGCAACCACACATTTGTTTAATTGATTTAATGTCTTCTTGTTTGTTCTGCGAGTAAGTTGCAGAAAATGAAATAGATGCAATTAAAATCGAGAATGTTTTCTTCATGATATTGATTTTGTGTTTAAAAATTTCTGGTACAAAAATATTAAATTAATTTAGAATAAATAAAAATAACGTATATATTTGCAAAATAAATTTATTAAGACTTAATCTAAATAATGAAAAAAAGCATAACTTCTTTACTAATTATTGTATCAAATTATCTTGTTTTTTCACAAGAAGTCAATATGGATTCCTTAAAAGTAACCAAATTAAGTGAAGTAGTTGTAACTGCTCAAATTGAACCGCAATCTTTAAAAAGATCAGTACATAATGTTAAGGTTATTTCAGCACAAGATATTGCTAATTTGGGAGCAAATAATTTGGGAGATATATTAAATCAATATATTAATATTACAGTAAGGCCAAGTAGTAACTCAGGAAAATCTACAGTTTCCATGTTTGGTTTAGATGCTGGATATTTTAAAATATTAGTTGATAATGTGCCTTTAGTAAACGAAGGTGGATTAGGAAATAATACAGATTTATCTCAGATTAATTTAAATGATATTGAACAAATTGAAATTATTGAAGGTTCAATGGGTGTAACACATGGAGCAAATGCAGTTACAGGAATTTTAAATATCATAACCAAAAAATCGACTAAAGAGAAATGGAGTATAGTTGCAACTATTCAAGAGGAAACTGTAGGAAAGGAATTTTCTTTATTTGATAAAGGAAGACATATTCAAAATCTTAAAATTTCTCATAACATAACTGACAATTGGTTTGTAAGTATAGGTTCAAATAGAAATGATTTTAGAGGTTTTTTGGGAGATAAAAAAGGTAAAAATCACACTATTAATGATGGAACTAGAGGATATAGTTGGTTGCCCAAAGAACAATGGCAAAACAACATGCTTGTTTCGTATAAAAAGAATGATTTCAGAGCGTTTTATAAGTTTGAATGGTTTGATGAGGTTATCAATTTTTATGGTTCAGCAGCCCAATCTGGTTATAATTCACAGTATGGTTCTTATAAATATGGTGATGATCAACGATTTTATTCTACACGATTTTATCATCATTTAAATGCTGTAGGAAAATTATTTTCTCAGTTAAATTATAATATTTCGCTTTCTCATCAATATCAAAAAAGAGAAGTTGAAGATTTTCGATATAATATTTCAGATGACGCTGAATTAAATAATACAAGACAAAAAGATCAGTCAATGGAAGTGTATTATTCGACAGGAACATTAAGTAATTTTTTTAAGAATAAAAAAGTTGATTTTCAATTAGGATATGAAACAATAAAGAATAATGGGTTTGCAATAGTTGATGAAGAAAACAACCAGAAAAAAGAAGTTTCAAAAAATATAGATAACATAGATTTTTTTGCTATTTCTGAAATTCAATTAACAGATTCTTTTTCAATTAGACCAGGAGTTAGATATTCATTTCAATCCTTATTTGAAAATCAATATGCAATTTCCTTAGGAAACCGACTTTTATTACCAAAAAAATACGAAATAAGAGCTTCTATTGGTAAATCTTATAGAACGCCCACTTTTACGGAGCTTTATAACCAAATTATTTTTGATGGGCATTATTTTGTTGGAAACGAAGATTTAATTCCAGAAACAAGTACTTCTTATGAAACAAGTATAAAAAAGCAAATTGATTTAACTCCAAAAATAGATTTGAAAACAAATTTTATGATGAGTTATCTTAACGTTGATGATAGAATAACAAGTGCTTTAACAGGCTTTGAAGGTGCAACTCCCATTTATGAATATATAAATATTAGTAAGTTTAAAAGTATAAATTTTGCATTGTCAAATGCCATTCAATCGGAAAATTGGAAGCTCTCTTTAGGAGGTTCATTAACAGGTATTTCAAGAGAAATAGAGAATTTAGAATTTTCTTCGGATGATAAGTTTTTATATAATTTCAACCTTAATTCGAGTTTGTCTTATACACTTCCAAAAGAGGGAACTACATTTTCAATCTATTATAAATTTACAGGTAAAACACAGCAATATTTATCAACGACAGATGGTTATGTTTTGTCGGAAATAGAATCTTATAGTTGGCTAGATGCATCTATAAGAAAATTATTTTACAAAAATAAAATAGAGCTAACTATAGGCGCAAGAAATCTATTAAATATAAATAATGTAAATCAGTCCAATTTAAACCAAGGTGCGGGTCATGCTGTTTCTTCTCAAGTTTTATTGGCTTATGGACGAAGTTACTTTTTTAAACTAACGTATAATTTAAATTTTTAATAACTATAATTTTATATCATGAAAAAACAATTTTATTTTTTATCATTAATGATACTTTTTTTTGCATCATGTTCAAGTGATGATTCTACTCCAGAAAACCCAGATGAACAAGTAATTAATCCTGTTGAAGAAGCTATAGTTTCACCTTTATTAGGTGGTCCAAATCAACAAAATCAAGTTTATATAGATTTAAGTACAAATCAACAAACAGCTATCTTAAGAGATTCATGGGATTTAGGATTTTCAACAGGTAGTGATTTTAGAGTTATAATTAACGGTTCCATTAAAATGGCAGTTAAACAAACTACCTCAACAGATATTTCTGAGATTCAAAGTGAAGATGCTACTGTAGCTGTTGGTTATTCTACTTATTCTATTATGGGTTATGTTGATAATCCAACTGGCGTATTACAAGGTGCTGGTGGTGGAGAAGGAACTGCAATTGCAGAAGTTTCATCAAATAATGAAGAAAATAAGGTGTATTTAGTCAATTTAGGATATGAGGTTGGAACAACCACACCAACTGTTGGTTCAGTTGCAGTAGATGGTGATTCACGTGGTTGGAAAAAAATTAGAATTACTAAACAAGGGAATGATTATGTGTTGCAATATGCGGATTTAGATGATACTACTGCACAATCTGTTACCATTTCAAAGAATAGTGAATATAGCTTTGTATTTGTAAGTTTAAATAATGGTCAAACGATAAATGTTCAACCTAAGAAAAATCAATGGGATTTAAACTTTACTGGGTTTACTAACTATTATGCATTTGGAGCATCAAGTATTACCTATTATTTTTCTGATTTTGTTTCTACTAATATGTTAGGAGGCACACAAGTTTATGAGGTTCTAGCTACAGATGCTACTCAAACAGATGTAGAATTTGAAAATTTTGTATTAGCCAATGTAGATGAAACAAAGTTTACTGTTTCATTAACAGATCAAAGAGTAATTGGTTCTTCATGGAGAAATGGAGGTGGTCCAAATTCATTGCCAAGTATAAAAGATGATCGTTTTTATGTTGTAAAAGATGTAGATGGGAATCTTTACAAATTAATGTTTTTAGCCTTGACCAATGATAATGGAGAAAGAGGTTATCCTGTTTTTAAATATGAAATATTAAATTAATAACATGAAAGCATTAAAGATACTAATCATCATATTAAATATTTATGTTGGTGGATTTATGATTTATGGAAGTTTAGGTAAATTTAAACCCACTCCTAAACCAACAGAGATTATAGAAAAAGTACAAAAAGGAGAAGAGGTTGCTCCTAGTGAAGATATCCTAAAAATAAAAAATTACATTTTCGGCATGAAACAATCTGGATTTTTTTGGCCATTTTTAGGGATTATGGAATTTCTAGCAGGAATTTTATTAGTAAGTCAAGTGTTTTCAAGAATTGGTGCTATTATAGCATTGCCGTTAACAGTAAATATATTTTTATTTCATTTGTTTTTAGAAGGTCATGAAATAGGGGAACTTCTTCAAACATTTGTTTTACTTGCAGCAAATATTATTTTAATAGGTTCAACCTATAAAATTTGGAAACCTTTATTATATAACAAAGAGGTTTTGAAGGTTAGTTAAATTGCGTTAGTTTTTTTAGTAACAATAAGGTTGTTGAAATTTAGGTTTTGACAGCCTTATTTGTTTTTTATAATCTTCTAATTAGCATGAACCTTCTAAGAATTCTTTTTTAATTATAGTGTGTTCTACCTTCTTTAATATATATAAACCATTTAATAAGAGTGATTGTTCTGTTGATTGATATGCCTATAGCATTAAGAGGATAAGCACAACTTCTATCCTAAAACAATGTAGCGTATTTCACTAGGACTTGGAAATAGAGGTAATAGTCATGATATTCTATTTTTAAAGTATTTTTCAAAAAACTATATAAGATATCCACCCTTTTGAATAAAAAGGATGGATTAAGTTAAATTTATAATAAAAAGTATACTTTCTAAGTAAGTGTTTCTTGTTTAGAATGCTAATTTTAAAAGATTACACAAATTCTTTTTTAAGAATTTCTTCTTTAATTCCATTCCAAAGAGAAATTCTTTTTTCAAGTGCTAAAATTGAAATGTCTTCTACTTCTTGCCACTTTTTTTCGTCATTAGCGCATAATTCTTCAATCATTTTCATTGCCATTGGTCCGTGTTCATCTGCATCTAATTCAATATGTCTCTCAAAATAATAGATTAGTTTTGATAAATCTTTATCGGGGAAATTTTTTTCAAATTTCTTTAGTATTGCTGTAAACATTTCTGGAATTAAATCTTCTCTTCCAAAAGTAAATGCTGCTGCAATTTGATGTGAATTTCCTTCTTCTATTACTCTAAATGTGAAATCTAAGAATTCCTTTACATTAGGATGTAATCCACTATGTTTAATGGAAACAAAAATGTTTTTTGTGGCTTCAACATCATCTAAGAAGTTTTTAATAGGAAATGTATTTGCACCTAAAGCTTCCATAGCTTCTAGGTATAATTCATAATGACTTTTTCTATTTCCTTCTTGATCAATGTCAGTTTCTTCTGCAACAACTATTTCGTTAATTAAATAGCGGATTTCTGGATTACCTATTGGAAGCCATGGTGTAACTGTACAAGTTAATTTGTTCTGAAGGGCTTTTAATAAAGACATAAAGTCCCATACAGCAAAAACATGATTTTCCAGAAAACAATTTAAATCTTCAATGGTTTTAATTTTGTTATATAAAGAATGTTGTAGTAATTGTTCTTTATAAGGTAAGATGCTGTGGTTAATAATTTGGGTTCTCATAATACAGTATTTTAAATTATATACGAAATCTATATTATAATAGATTGCAAATAATGTTCCAAAATTAAAAATGCTTCACTAAAAAGCGAAGCATTTTTGATTTTTTTTATCTATTATTCCATTATTTAAATGCATTTAATCCTGTAATATCCATTCCAGTGATTAATAAATGGATATCATGGGTTCCTTCATAAGTAACAACAGATTCTAAATTCATCATGTGTCTCATGATAGAATATTCTCCTGTAATTCCCATTCCACCAAGCATTTGACGAGCATCTCTGGCAATAGTAAGAGCCATATCAACATTATTTCTTTTGGCCATAGAAATTTGTGCAGAAGTTGCTCTTCCTTCATTTCTTAGAACACCAAGTCTCCAAGTTAATAATTGAGCTTTTGTGATTTCAGTAATCATTTCAGCTAGCTTTTTTTGCTGTAATTGTGTCGCACCAATAGGCTTATCAAATTGAATACGTTCTTTTGAATACCTTAAAGCGGTATCATAACAATCCATTGCAGCACCAATTGCGCCCCAAGCAATACCATAACGAGCTGAATCTAAACAACCAAGAGGAGCACCTAATCCAGATTTATTTGGCAATAAATTTTCTTTAGGAACTTTAACATTGTCAAAAATTAATTCTCCAGTTGCAGAAGCACGAAGCGACCATTTATTATGTGTTTCAGGTGTTGTAAAGCCTTTCATTCCTCGTTCTACAATTAAACCATGAATACGTCCCTCTTCATTTTTTGCCCAAACCACTGCAATATCAGCAAAAGGAGCATTTGAAATCCACATTTTTGCCCCATTTAAAAGATAATGGTCTCCCATGTCTTTAAAATTAGTTGTCATACCACTCGGGTTAGAACCATGATCAGGCTCTGTTAGTCCAAAACAACCAATGAATTCTCCGGTAGCTAATTTTGGTAAATATTTCATACGTTGTTCTTCATTACCATATTTCCAAATTGGATACATCACTAATGAAGATTGTACTGAGGAAGTAGAACGAACACCACTGTCTCCTCTTTCAATTTCTTGCATGATTAATCCGTAAGAAATTTGATCTAGGCCAGCTCCACCATATTCAACAGGTATATATGGACCAAAACCACCTATTTCAGCTAATCCTTTTACAATTTGTTTTGGAAATTCAGCTTTTTGAGCATATTCTTCTATAATTGGAGAAACTTCTCTTTTTACCCATGCACGAGCTGAGTCGCGAACAAGTTTGTGTTCTTCATTTAATAAATCATCTAATTGATAATAATCTGGAGCTTGAAATAAGTCTGGTTTCATAATTAAGTCATTACTAGCTAAGCTATCATTATAGCTTCTGTTTATATATTAAAACAAAAGTAGGTAAAGATTTTTAACAAATCAACGAACATTTGTTATATTTTTCAACAACTATTTTTCAGCAATATGTGATACTAAACAGTGTTATATAATTAAATTTTTATTTTTTTATTTTTTTAAATGAGAAAATAATCCTATTTTAGTCTTCGTTATAATTGATATCAATTATAACTATATCTCTTGATATAGAATTATTACTTCTAAAACCAATGAATTATTGTAAAAACTAATCCATTATATTGAATGGAATTTCACTGTTTTTATCAATTTAATTTCATGATTATCAATTTTGTTTTTAAAATAAGATAAAAGACATACGATTCAAGTGTCTTAAAATGATTGGATTTATAAGTATAATTTTTAAAACTTTTATTATGTTAAAAAAAATCTTAAAATTAAGTGGCGCTCAAGAGTTAACTAAAAACGAACAAAAAGAAATTAGTGGAGGAGCTATTCCTGTTAAACGTTGTGGAGGAGATGGTAGCTTTATTTATGTAAATGGAGAAAAAGTATGTTGTTACATTCCTTCTCAAAATAATTATATCTGTTAGAGAGAATTGCTTTAATAGACTAAGAGAAGATTACTTTTAGTAAGTAAAATAAGGTTTCCGTTAATGGGAGCCTTATTTTTTATACTAAT
>LLBY010047796.1_pt7 | contig 15776 bp, 15 predicted proteins | sample 1489401 | NCBI WGS metagenome assembly LLBY01 (sample SAMN04092656, study PRJNA295927) | soil metagenome | biome: Soil prokaryotic community; feature: Bulk soil; isolation source: soil from tomato rhizosphere | host: tomato cultivar Hawaii 7996 | place: South Korea | collected 2011-11-01 | reverse complement strand
TCCCCACATGCGTGGGGACCATACTAAATTTTGGTCAATTAGCCCGCAGAGCGGGCTTTTGTCCATATTTGGGGGTTATGCTTCTTTGTCATATGCTGGTTCACCTTCTGCAAATGGCACTTGGACCAATTGTAAGCCTTCCAACTCCACAATCTGGCGGCTGGTATCTCCATTCATCCGCATGGCAAAGTGCTGTTCATTATTAGTTGACCACAGTTGTATCACGCCTCCCATCCCACGCGCATTACAGCACTTTTGCCATAAACGGTCCCGTACCATCGCATTGACATGGCCCACAAACAAACCACTCCGTGGTTCCACAAGCCAACGTGTCAATTCACCACGCAGGCGTAACGGTACTCTTTCCAGGATCATCACGATCATACGGATTCCTCCTCATCTGACCACAGGGGAGCAGGAAGCGCTGGGTCTTCATCGTAGCTGCCGTCCCCTGCTGCCTCCGGGTCAACATCAAGCAAACTGTCTATGTCCGGCAATATGCGGTCTAATAGTTTTGCTGTACGGAATTTTTCTCGGCAAGCTGCACGGACACGCGCCTCCACCTTCTCTGCGGACTCTGCCACGATCTGAAATGCCAGTGGAATAGTGATCTCAGCCTTGTACAAGTCAGCCATATCATAGACAAACGAGAGCTGCTTCCCGGTGTGAATGAAGCCCAGGGCTGGAGAGTAGCCGCCTGATACGATTGCCGTATGACACAAGCCATTGAGCAGGGCATTGGCAGCGGAAAGAGCACGGTTAACAGGATCGCTGTTGCCCCAGTTTCCACGGTCATAGCTGCGTCCATACCATTCGACGCCATACTGGTGACTGGCCTGATAATAGGCGCTCCGGACACGCGCTCCCTCCATTCCGCGGATCTGCTCTAAAGTCAGGTCTTCAGAGAGGGGTTCGGGGAAACGTTTCTCGTACATACGGCGAACTACTCCCAGACGTTTTTGAGGATTGCAGGAGATTTCTGCCTGACGCAGCAAGTGATAGGAGCGGCGAGTTTCGCCCATGCCCTGTGCATAGAACTTCGTCCCTTCCTCGCCAACCCACACCACCGCACAGCCGTTATCGGACAGCGTTCGAATGGCGGCGTGCGTGATTTTCGTGCCAGGTCCCAGCAGCAGCACCGAGAGCGTTGCCACGGGGATCATCACCCGTCCGGCATCCTCCCGAATATATTCGATGGCGTGATCTTTTTGGTTTAAGACAGCATGTTCTACATATAAATAACTCAGGCTGTCGCGGAGTTTTGGTAATTCATGTAAATCTTGCATAACAACCTCCTTGTTTGAAAAAGCAGACATATTCAGTTGTTAAGGTGCAATCTTTCATATGTCGTTGCGAGGAGCGTTCTGTGCGACGAAGCAATCTCCTCATTGGGTGAGCGGGGCTGAAGCCCACTGCTCAGTGCGCAAAAGCCCTCCGGGCTTAGCCTGCTTTAGCAGGCTTGCGATAAACTGAGGCAGGGCTTTAGCCCGACGGAGCACGCGCCAGTGAGAGCAATCCAAAGCCTAATCCTTTGGCGCTGCCAAAACCCATGAAGATGGCGTTCACAAGATTACTTGCATCTTTCACCTGCAAAACGCCATCAAATTGCACGGAAAGAAAATTCAACCGTTTCGTTTTCTCTTTTTCGATGAACAACTTTCCGTGGGCGAACTGTTCATTGAGAATGTTGACAGAAACCAGCCCGGCTCCCGCGCCCTCGAGTTTGCGCCTGATCCAGGCATGTTGTTCCTCTTCACGCAAAAGCCCGATCCGTTTGGCGCTGTCTTTGGCTCGTTTCGTTGGGTTCGCACGCAAGCGGAATGCCAGCAGCTGCCCATCCCGGAGCTGCAGATCCATTTCCTTGATGGCAGGGTTTTCCACATCCAGCGGAAGTTCACTGTCACTGAGAAGATAATCCTTGTGCAGTTGGAGAAAAGACCATTCCGGTTTCTGGCGGGATTGCACCAGCAGGGTTGGGATACGCGTGCGCGGATGCAGGTCAACGCGGAAGAGGACACCGATGGAATTCTCTGCATTTCGTGCTGCACTGAATTGACCCTCCAGGAATGCCCTGTAAACTGTGCGGTGCATCTCATATGGATCAGCCAGCTCGTTCCGTACCTGCCGCGAACGTGGGTTGAGGATGAGACGGGAGAGGTACATCAGGCTACCTCCTTTCCAACAGGAAGTTCAATTGAAATATCCCGGGTATATCGTGGAAGGAAGGTCCGCCGTGAAAGCGAATCCATTTCATCACGTCTCCGAACGGCATCTTGATCGGTTGGATTACACTCAAGCACTGCCCGCAGAGTACCAGATTCTTCTGCAACTGGCAGGTTTTGTCTTAATGCATCTTCCAATGTGAAATAGTCACCTGTCCCAGCAAAAACAGGCTCTGATGGCGGACAGGATTTTCTTCCCAAAAACAGTATCCAGATGGGGCTTTGTACTGCATTGACAAGCTGGGCAATGGTTTCATCATCAGACTGGATTGCCACGAAGAAAGAGGCGTCACACAGGTAAGCACGGTGTGTTGGTTCCGTATGTGGAAGTTTAGGATTCGTATTCGGAATGTATTTTGGCTTCCCATCCGCCATAAGCAACATCGGTTCATCATAACCGCCGCCAACCGTGTGATAATCCACAAGGCGTATTCCAGGCTGATCACATCGTACACCAATGCGAATCTTTCCTGAAAGGATGCGCAAGTCGGCGTCAGCACTCAAGCCAAGGGCACAGGCTAACAAACCAACAATGCCGCTCTTGGTTGGTTCGGGCGCGGTGTCACGCACACTCCAGCGCGCCCGTTCCCCCCATGATTGCAGTGGGCCTGCCAGGCGTAAAAAGAGGGTATTCGACATAAGTCACTTTCCAATCTTTTCAGCCAGCCAATCCTGAAGATCAGCAAGAGAGGCTTTCTTCTCTGCGCCATTGATCTCATATTCCTGTGTCGAAGTGAAGGCGCGTTCCGTCCTCAGGTTGAACGTACCACTGACCTTGCCTACATATGTTTCAAATGCATCCACAGATGCATCCATAAGGTTTTTGTCGCTCTTTGGGTAGACAGGCTTGAGGAATGCATTTGCATAACTGATGGGAACATTCCTTGGTGAGATTTCGAGCAAAATCATATCAGGTAGGTTTTGTGCTGCAAACGAGTTTTGTTTGCCACTTGGCTGAGAAAGAGCAGCGGCTTCCACTAAGGCGAGAGCCGCCCGCCGAGCGACTTCCTGATCGTTGCCAAGATTTTCAAGCAGTTTTTCCCAATGAATATTGACATATTTGTAGTAAGTGGAACTGTTATATTCCACATCTCCAATCATGCTTGCGCCGGTCTCCCCTGAAATATCATCCACCGCAGTGAAATAATCGAATTCCTGCGTGATGGTGTTTGTAGACAATGCATGTGCCACCTGTACAGATGCATGAACATTTTCAAATGCTTTAGATGTGGTCATACGACCAAACATGGCAACATCAACAGATCGCGGTGTTTCGTGCTTGATGGACTCCTCAAGTTCGGCAATTTTGAGTTTGACAAATTCCTTTTTGCCTTTTTCCTTATAAAGAGCTGTTAACTTTTCAGCAATAATCTTGGCTTCACCTGGAGCAATGAAGATTAGTTGTTTGGTCTTTGTATCACCAGTATCTTTAGCTGTTTCTTCATCTGACGATTCTCCATCAGCATCCTCACCCTTCGCTCCTTTACGTCCAATTTCAGGGATGCGTGACAAAATCGCCTGGGCGGCTTCATCATCCACGTTCAATTTTTTCAATTCTTCCTTTACGCGCTCAGATAAAAGTTGAGTACGCGTGGCCATCAGTCCATCCTTTTCAAAGGCTTCCTTGAAAGTATCTGAAAGACGAATGTTGCGTTTCAGGCATTGACTGGAAATACGCCCTCGTCGGTAGCCACCAAACACGGCATCTTTGGGCGAACCTGTGTCATCGCGGTTCAGGTTGGATGGGGCATAGTTTTGCAGGATATGAATTTGGATTAACATGGTTATTCTCCTTGTTGAATGAAATCAATCAGCGAAATATGAACGAGCCCAGCGGCGTTGCACAGAATGGTTTTCAGATGACCACCATAGAAGGTCTTCGAGTAGTTTTTGCCAGTTTATCGTTACCTGTTGAGACTTCAGATAGTGAACTGCCTGGCGCAGACGAAAGGGTAATTGGCTTTCGTCTGAATCAAGCAAGATCTGTACTCGGCGGTCGAGACCTTTGCGATTTTTCGGGTTCTGCGCCAGGCGCAGGGAAGTGCCTAAATCGCGCTCGGCCATGGTACTTTCTGCCATTGCATATAGGGTAGCAATAAGAAAATAAATGTTTTCCTTATACTGTGGCACACCGTTTGGAAGTATGCTGTAAAACAAAGCAGTTTCACGTGCTTCATTCAGCGTTTGCCCAGAGCAACGTTTTAACCGTGCTCGCTCGCCCGTACCAAGTTGGGAAAGCCGTTCAATAAAGAGGGGAACAGGTTGGTAATCACTCATTGAGGAACTCCTTTCGTTTCTTTGATAACTGGATATTCAATTCCTTTTCGGCTCTTGCATGCTGCGCTAGTCGTTCTGCATCATCGCCCAGTGATCGCGCTGCTTGATTGAACACGCCCCGGGCACAGCCTGTAACTTCATCCGCCCAAAAACGTTGTGCGGCATCAAAGTTTTGAGGCGAGTTCATACTAAGGACATATCGGCGAAAAGGTTCTGCCAATCTTTCCCAATAAATTTCGACCATCCGATTAGCAATTACCTCGTGTTGTTTTGACTTTGTGCGCCGAAAATAACCGAGAAAAATTCTGTTAATTTCGTCATTACATACGCCTGCAAAATTGATCGCTGTGCGAATATCAGCACCTGCATTTTCATCTTTTAGTACAGTCGGTGGAATGTCAAAACCTGCCTCTGCCCATGAAAATATTTTTCCCTTGTTGTCAGTCGTAAGGCTTACACAACGAAATGCAAGTGTTTGTTGATCGGACATATTCAGCGAAAGAAACTGTTCGATAACTCTTGGACGAAGCGTTTCATTTTGTTTCTCGTCGCCTTTCCTGTTTTCAAACAGGAAGAGACCTGCAAATTCTCTCCAAATTGCCCACGCCTTGCGGCGATAATTAGGTCGTATCGGAAAGGCCTTGTCACTCTTTGTGGAAGTTTTGCTACCTGTTTTCTTGTTTTGTGCTTTCTTGCTATTAGGAAACATATAGGCAGCAAATGGGTCAAACCACACTTCGGCATTTTCTGGTCGAGTTTCTCCCATTTCCAGGTTTATTGTATTTACCGACAGTTCCGTTTTAGATCCACAGCGGGTACAGATAAGTGTTTTTATTTTCTGTGGGTGGACTCGAATGCGGCGCGCTGGAAAAGTTAGGCTATGACTGTAACCAATTTTTTCTATTTCTTCGTTTGAACCAACAATAGGCTTATGCTCCCACCAAGGAATATCTTTTTTTGAGCGGATCTGAGGCTGGTAGGGAGGACATACAAGAGATGCTACCAAGCTTTCAAACAGGTTCGTTCCACCAGGAATTACATAAATCGGGGGCACACCATTGATAGAAGGTTTTATTCCCGCTCCGCCAGAGCTTGCAAATGCAGGAATTACAACAAGATGCTTTGCTACACATTCAGGACAAAAAACAGAATCCTTTTCACCGCCGTGACGATAGTGAGTAACGTAACCGCCTGACGGAATATCATAAGTGAGACGGGATACATAACTGATCTTGCCCTTCTTGTCTGGCCGGATTGGCAAATCTGCACTTTGCATGAAAGGTTCTTTTTCTGAGAACAAGTCAAAGCGATGAGCATAGTTTTTGCCGAAACCCTCAATCGCATTAACAGGAAATTTGCCCGCATGCCATAGCTTTTTTAGGTCGCCATTTTCTTGTGGATCGAGTGTAAACTGCAGAATAGCGACCAAAAGGCGGTGAATGCCAACTACTACAAGTGGCGATGTCTCATAAATAGCGCGGTAGGACTGAGCATGTTTCAGTGTGTCTTTGATGCTCAATCGCTCTACACCACCTTGTTCTTTTTCGAGCGTGATCCACGGCTCTGTCCATAAATTGAAGGTGATCTTGGTCTCTGTCATATATCAGACTCCTTTCTTGAAATCGATGACCAGTCCTAATTTGGGATCGAGCAGGAACGTAATAATCCCTTTTTCAAACGGAAAGGACGTTTTATTATCCGTCAGGAATAATGGAATCGCTTCTTTCAACAAACTTGCATCTTTGAACACCGACGACAATTCGACCATCTTACTTTTCAATGCCCAGACGCCACGTTGGTTACTTACACGGATGCTCCGTCTCAAGAGTTGTACTTGAAGATCGTGAGATATTTTCTGTTTCAGACTGAATTCGATATCTTCGCCATCGACCGTTGCCTGATAAACATCGCCTTTGCGCTCAAGTGGGATAATCGTAATGCTCTCTTCTCCAAGACGAGTTTTGGCAATCGCCCAGCTTGCCTGGGTTTCACTTTCTTTGAATCTTAATTGGCTGACTGGGCCTGAAAACGAATCGTTGGGATGAGGCGCAGGGACAATTCGTAGTAGTGCCTGTTCAACAGCAGTATTCTGTTCTTTCTGTAACTTATCCCATGCGTTTCTCAGCGGATGATCCATATCAGGTTCTTTCTCATCATAAACAAATTCGATCAATGGGCGATATTCCATTGGCAAATTGATTTCTGACCGATTTTGTAACGCTTCCCAGGTCCGGTGCAAAATATAAGGAGCATATACATAACGGTTTACGCCGAGACTCAGCTCGCCTTTTTCATCCCGCTCGGCATTGACATAGAAACGTGGCTCCGCATGTGCACCGGGTCTTTCGCGTCCAATATGACGGTGCAATCGTCCAGCGCGCTGAAGTAACAAGTCGATTGGCGCAATGTCAGAGACCATCACATCAAAATCAAGATCAAGGCTTTGCTCTAAAACTTGCGTGCCGATCACAATACTTGGCTTACGATCTTTGGATAACGGACCAAATTTTTCTGTGATTTCTTTTTCTCGTTTCTGGCGTTCATCCAAAGGCAGTTGCGCATGGAGTAAAAATCGCTCAGTCGTATTGGGCGCGGCTTTGTCTACTGCATCGAATATCTGTTGCGCCCGTGCTACGGTATTTGTCATCCAGCAGGCACAACCACCACCCGAAATTGCATTCAATAGCCAGTGAGCTTTTTCTTTCAACTGATCGTCACCATAGTTCAAAGATGTATCAAGAAATATTGAGCGATCAGGCTGTTGTACAGCAGGACTCGAATAATGAACATCTGCTTGACTGACAATCCACAAGCTTGGATACGAATCATCTTGACGCATCTCCTCTGTGACTTGTACACCATACGCTTTTGTCAACCTTGCACGCCGTTCTTTTGGCAAGGTCGCAGAAAGCAGAATTACAGATGTGCCAACCTTACCCAACCATTGAAGTAGCATTTCGATAACGGTAGTCATGTATGTGTCATAAGCATGAACTTCATCAATGATTAACACTTTGCCTGCCAAACCGATCAAGCGAAGTGGAACGTGTTTGACATTCAGTGCGGCAAGTTCAGCCTGGTCTACTGTTCCAACACCAAAGGGAGCCAGCAAAGCACGTTTCTTTGGAGCGAACCAGTCTATTGCATCATCTTCATCCTGGTTGCCATTGCTCAAAGGCTGTATGCGTAAATCATCCTGATAAAGAAACGCCTGCCCGTGAATCAAGTTGATTTGTGTGGGAAGATTCAGCCTTTGAAGCAAGTAATCCTGTAATCGTCCAAACATCTGATTGCTTGTAGCGGTTGTGGGAAGTGCGTAATAGAATTCATCCGTTTCATTGAATTGAGCAATGCGATGCGCTAATGCTAGAGAGGCCTCAGTCTTGCCTTCGCCCGTTGGCGCTTCTATGACTGCAAGGCAGGGACTCGATAAAACAGAGGCTGGAATTTCATCAATCGCGACCTGCAACGGCCGGGGTGTAATATCTGAGAACAGATCTTGAAACTTGTTCCCTGTGTCGCTGCGGGATTTTCGAAAGAAGCCTGCACTTTCTACAATAGATTTAGCTCGTTCCATGCTTTCAGGGATGTATTCGGCAAGTGATTTGCGCGGAGTGATTTTGAAGGTTGCACGATCCGATCCTAACCAATCACATAAAATACAGAAGCCTGTTAGCATCATGCCTGCGGCAGAGACATTAACATCATCGATGTTTGGTGGCAATTTTGTGTTCAAAACTTCAAACAACAGCTTAGTTGCTTCACGGCGCAGTTCTTTCCATTCTTCAGGCTCTTTGCGAAGTGCGGCACGCGCATCTATCTGAGTTTGGGCATCGCTGAACCAACCATGATGTCCACCCGCCAAATCTGCCAGCCCAGAAAGCAGTTTTTCTGGAAATGGAAACTCAGCTTCGTGTTTGACGAAGACTTGGCTTATTAAGCCATGTGGAGGATTGTTTTTCCAGCGTCGGTTTCCTAAATCAAATCCATTAGCAATCAATCGCGACTTCTGCAAATCATTCTGTTCCTGAAATGGCACAGAAATCTTTCCAATATCATGTAGCGCTACCAACCATGGAAGCCAATCATGAAGACTAACAGGGTCTAAGCCAAGTACGTTTCCAAGTGACTTTCTCCAACGAGGTGAAGCATCATTTCCAAGCAAAGCTCTAGCAACAAAAGCTACATCGAGCATATGAAATAAGACAGGATGGTATTCGTTTGGGTCGAGGCTTCCTTTTTGAGTTTTCCCCCAAAGAAGCAAAATTCGATCTTGAATTGAATGGCTGCTGTTGGCTAATGGATTATCTTTCATTCCATAACGTTGTGCCAATCTTTGTACTTCAAGTTTCATATTATTTTTCAACCCCTCCGGCTCCAGCACTTCGCAGTCCGCTCCCCAGCTTCTGATCCACGGCAGCAGGTCCAGCGTATCGGCTACCTGCACCTCCCACAGCAGGCAGCCGGCCTTTTCCGTATCCTCGCGAGTCTGCTGGGAAGGGTGCCAGCGCGTCTCCAGCACGCGGTCTCTCACGCGCGGGCTGAAACGCAGGATCACACGGATAGTCGTTTCGCCCATCACGATGCTCCAGGCATTCCGCAGGATCTCCAGCCCCCGGAAATCGGGCGGCACCGAATAGCTCTCCCGTGTCAGGCGAATGGATTCGATGCGCTCCAGTTTGTAGGCCCGCAGAGCATTTGGCAGGGAGCTGTGCCCGATCAGGTAAGTGGTAAACCCGATGGGCGAGGGTTCGAGCAAATAGGTAGAAAAGGTAGTTGGAAAGGATTTTCCATGCAGTGGATGGTAGACGATCTCCACCTGCTTGCGGTAAATGTAGCCCCGTACCGCGTCGCGGAAGATAGGCTGGTAATCCTTTTGCGCAGGTCGCTGCGCCAGCTCACGCGCGGCTTGCTCGATCTCCACGCCCACGCCCGCATCGGCTTTCAGCACACTTGCCAGCTTCAGCAGAGCGGTCTCGGCAGGCTCGTTGCGCTTGTCCTGCTGCTTGGAAAGCAGGCGAGCGCCTAAATACAGTGTAACGGCCTCTTCGGGCGAAAGGTCAAACGAGCGCAGCCTGGTCTCCTTGAGAGCGAATGGGAACCAGTACAGGCCGTCTTTGAATGCCTTGCCCTGCAGCTCCAGGTCACGCAAATAGTTATTGACAGAGCGGCGCTCCATCCGTATTTCATAGGCGATCTCGCCTTCGGTCAGCCCACGGGCGTTGCGCATCAGGAGCAGGGAGATCCGTTCGAGGCGCTGCTGTCTTGTTTCTTCGTCGATTCTTGGCATATTGTTCACTCCTGGTCGATGGGAGCCGTAGAGTCATCGTTTTTGCCGCCCTGCTGCATAGGAACACCTCTACGGTCCCTCTTCATTCTAGGGCGCAGTTGGAAAATTACGAAGGGTTTTCTACCAGCATAAGACCCTAAAGGTTTCCTTTGTTATTGCTCGTTGATCGTTCCAAAGAATTTTTCTTGGAACATGTCTGCCTGGTTTGCCTGTAAAACTTTTAGGGTCTACTTGGCAAACCACGAACGGCCTTCCCTCTCTGCCTTGTCTGCGTCCTTCAGCTTGCGCAGGTAATTATTGGCGGTGCGCCTTTGCCAGCCCAATTCCTCGGCGATCTCTGATTCTCGCACGCCAAAACGCAGTCTCCTCAGCAAGCGATGCAGCAATTTCTCTCTGTCTTCACGTTCCCCTTTTTGTAACCGGGCCATATCGTGCCTCCTGAAAGTAGTCTTGTTACTTTCAGGATAAAGATGGCTTGGAAATTATTCTTCCAGATTTCAAAGCTGGTTACATCAGGTTTTCTTATCCTCCGTTAGTTTAGAACTCCCGAATTTGTCCCCCGGGTCTAAAATATCTCGGGCTCTTCAAATATAACTTTTCCTCCGGTCAGGCTAAATAATTCTTTGGTTGCAATATGCATACTGAGTATTCTTGAGCGCGATTTGAGAAAAGACCAGACTTCCAACTCTGCTACACCGGCCCATTCAAGAATGCTTTTAAAGCGCTTTCCGCTTTGTTCCGCCTGCTCCCGGCGCTGTGCCAGTTGCAGGCTCAGTAATTCAGGGTTCTTTTCTTTGGACGTAATTTCCATGGCTAGATCAACATCACTGACTTCCGGCGCATCGCTCAGGTAGCTGCCAAACAGGATCACCTTTGTTACCTTGTAAAGGTAATAAGGATCAGAGTTTACTTTTTGAACCCTTTCCATGAATTCTGCCAGGGCTTTCTCGGCAGTTTTTCTTTTGTATGGTTTTGCAGCAGATGCCCCACCGAGAGCGTTACCATGTATGGTATTGTGCCAGTATTGCTCCCCATAATTAAGCTCATCTTTTTCGATATATCCCTTGCTCTCCAACTCTGCCAACAGGTCCAAAGCTTGCTTCTCATTCAATTGAAATGCTGAAGAGGCAAAATCTGCGCGCCATTTTGGAGACTGTCCGCTTTTTCTCAGAAAGTCTCTAACTTTTACGATGTTCACGCCGGCTATGGTGTCACTGGGATTTATGCGCATATCTTTCAATCCATTTTGCCTGGGTGTGCTTCGGTTGTACGGCCGGCGAAGCCGTCAGGTGGAACGCTCTCCTTGCAATGACAGGTCGCCCGTGGGGCAGAACAAAGGCTTTTTCATGAATAGCATAGCATAACTAAGGTGCGGCTTTCAAAGCATTTTCGTTATCAGTTTTGTCAGGCCGACCGTCGTTCTCCAGGTGGTTATCCTTCGTTTGTGAAACATCCCCGTGGGACCGCACCGAACACACAGCTTTCCACCCTTCCCACTCCACAAATCTCCAGTCTCTAGTCTCTAACCCTCCAGTCCCCAGTCTCCAATCTCTAACTACCAACAAAAACTCTCCCCGGGCGATGACCCGGGGAGAGCATGCAGGAGTGTAACGGAGGGAAAGAAGCGGTTTTTGAAAACGATATTCAGCCGACTCGTACTGGCTTAGTTCAACGAGATCGAGGTTGCCCCAAAATTGCCGGGCATGTCATGGGCGCTCACGTCCATCTGCAGGCCGGGGGTGCCTGTCAGGTCGGTGGTCGTGACGTAGGTCCACAGCAGGCCATCCGTCTCGGATGGCGAGGCTTCCCCTGCTTCGAGCACATTCCCATCCTGGTGGATGGTCACGCGCACGCTGGTTACCCGGGTGTCATCCTGCGCCCGGATGCTGATCGTATGCCCGATGCCGCCAGCCCAACCGTCGGTGTTGACGTTCAGGATCTCTGGCTTGCCGAACCAGTCGGCCATTGCCAGGTTGTAGGCGGTGGCATCGGTCCCCTTTGCCAGCTCTACATACAGCGGCTGGGTCTTGGCGCCCTTGGCATAGCCGGTGGCCTGTTTGAAGGCGTCCTGCTGCGCGAGCTGGGCTTCGCTAAACTCCCGGTCCTCGTCGAACACGGGTTTGTTGGCGATGATGGTCTTTCCGGAACGGGTCTTGCGGATCACGAATTGGTCCCCCACGGAGCCGGTGAGCCCCCGGACAAATATGTTGTTATGTACACGTGCCATAGTACTATACCTTGCTTACTCTACCTTTCTTCTTCGATGCTTATGTTGATGTGTTGCATTGCTTCTTCCTTCGTTACCTCATAGTGCCTGGCTGAGAAGTCATCCTTCGTTCATCCTTCGATGATCCTTCGCCCATCCTTCGATGATCCTTCGTTAAGATATTCCTTCGATGACCTTCTTGCCTCGGCATGAGACGCATTGTACAGGCAGAATCCTAAAAATTCCTTTTCAGGATTGGAGGGCTGCTCTACAATTGTGGAATCGCACACCGCACGGCACCCACTTACAATAATTAATTTTTCCCAATCTCTAATCTCTAGTGACCAATCTCCAACCCCCAATCTCAGGTCTTCCCCATGTAGCAAAATGGAACTGACCCTTACGCAAACGTCTGCCCGGATGACAGCTCCTCCACCAGCGGGCGTAACGATGCGGGCATGGTCGAATCGTTCGTCCGGACGGTGTGATAGATCACACCCGCATCGACGGTGATGGTGTATTGGTATTCGTCCGGGTTGAATTTCACGATCAGGTTTTCCGGGATACTGAAAAATCCAGATTGATCGATGAGGCGCACCCAGGCGCGGGCGTCTTCCTTTGGCAGCTCATCCAGGCGCAGCTCAAATCGCATCCCCTTACCGACGAACCCCCCGCAGCGTTTGAAAGTAATCGTAGTCATAATTGCCCTATCCTTTCCATTCACGGATCACGAATTTTATGTGAACGGACCATGGCATACGGCCCAGCCGTTACGCCGCCTGCGACCACCTGTACAGTTAAAAACGATTCTTTCGCCGGTTTATTACTATCCCGCTTGTTCTCGGTGCGTTGCCGGTAACTCAATTATATCCAGAAATCCATGCTGTTGTATGTACCTTTTGGGGGAGTTTCTTTTTCATCATAAAAGACGACCGTTCGCGATTTGATGATTTTGCCAACTCAATTGGATTTCTTTCTTGACATGAGCCCTCCGAAAGACTACAATTTTTCGAAGTTATTCATACACAGTAGATCACGAAACAAGCAAAGCCCGAAAACAGGGGTGCGGGCCCCTGCACAGCCCCCGCACCCCTATTTTCGGATACCCTCTAAAATCTTTTTCGTGAAGTACTGATACCCTGTCTGTTTGAGGGAACAGACCAACCAAAAGGAGAGGAACCATGGCTTTTGAATTACCCAAACTTCCCTACGCGGAGGACGCGCTCGAACCCTATATCGATGCACAGACGATGAACATTCATCACACGAAGCATCATCAGGCCTATATCAACAATCTTAACGTGGCACTTGAAAAGCACCCCGACCTGGCCGGCAAATCTCTCGAAGAGCTGCTCTCGGATCTGAACGCCGTGCCGGAGGATATCCGCACAGCCGTCCGCAATAACGGCGGCGGCACGTACAACCACAATCTCTTCTGGGAGATCATGGGCCCGAAGATGGGCGGCTCCCCAACCGGCGCGATGACCAAGGTGCTCGAGTCCTCCTTCGGCTCCTTCGACGCTTTCAAGGAGGAGTTCGCCAAAGCGGCCACTACGCGCTTCGGCTCGGGTTGGGCCTGGCTTGTGACAAAAGGCGAGGGCCTGGCAATCATCTCCACCCCGAACCAGGATACGCCGCTTTCCGAAGGCATGACGCCCATCTTCGGGCTGGACGTCTGGGAACATGCGTATTATCTGAAGTATCAGAACCGTCGCCCGGAATATATCTCCAACTGGTGGAATGTCGTCAACTGGGATGAGGTCTCCAGGCGCTACGACGGCCTGAAGAAATGAGCATGAGGAAAAGATGGGAAGGTGTGACGTACGGATTGAATGCTTCCCGGAAATGACAGAGACTACCGAAGTCCCTGTAAGCAAGATATAATAACGAGTATCGTATGTACCTTCCCATCAAGGAGAGTTTCAATGACACATATCATCACCAGCTTATGCGTTCGTGACCGCGGTTGTATTGATGTTTGTCCTGTCGAATGTATGATCGCCGGTCAGCCTATCAATGAATGGCCCTGGATCTATATCGATCCGGATACCTGTATCGACTGTGGGGCGTGTGTGCCTGAATGTCCGTATGCGGCGATCTTCCCGGAGGACGAAGTGCCTTCTGCCTATACGGCGAAGGGCGGCGAATACATCAGCAACGTCGGCCTGACGGGTCACTTCGAGGGGACCAATCATCACGGGGGCCCGATCGTGTTGGATACGGTCAGGCAGCTGGAGGCGGGCGAAGTGGTCGATTTCACCCCTGATATCCAGCCCAACTACGATTTCTTCAAGACCGGCCCCGGCTACGGCGCCAAAGACATCGATAACGGCATGTAGTCCAGCCATAGATGCGAAAAGAACCAGGTTGAGCCTGGTTCTTTTTGTTTAATGTTGGCCGGATGTATCGCGAGAATGTTAAGCGGGATCTTCCTTTACTGTGGATTCATTGCGGCGGTCAACAACTCAGGCCCAATCTCTTCTGCCAGTGGAACATTATCGTCTTCCAACACGACTACGACGACCAGGGGAGAGGCCTGCCAGTTGGGAGGCGTCCCTCCGATGAACCAGGTGACGGGCGACTCGTCACTCTCGGCTTCGCCGACATAGCTCCAGTACGATCCTCCCTCTCCGGTTAAAGAGCGCGCGATTCCATCCGCAGTCTCACCGGGGATCGCTTCGAAAGGCTCGCCCAGCGCGGGAAGCACCACCCAGCCGTCGTTCGGAGTGTTTACGGCTGTGGCAATCCGCGGCGCCGGAGCACTGCCATGGTTGCTCAATGCGGCCGAAGCCAGCGCCACCTGCAACGGCGAGACGTGCAAATCCTGCCTGTCGGCATCCAGCACGGGCTCGGCTGCCGGTAGACGGATCGACGGCGTGCGGGTAAAGCCAAAGGCTTCGTAGACCGTCGGTAGTTCTACCTGCGTGACCGATTGACCTTCCTGCTCCGCGACAGCGCGGGCAAAAGGCTGGGTCAGCGTCCCCAACGGATAGAGCCCCTGTGCGGCGCGGTTGATCAGAGGCTTATCGGGATCTTTGTTGAGCTGCATCCCGAGTTCGTTGAGCTGTCCCGGATCAAACGTGGGGTGAGAGGACATCACAAAGATCTCGCCGCTCTGGGCGTTTAACAGCACAACAGCGCCGCGCTGTCCCTGCATCAGAGCGTCGGCGCGCGCTTGCAGGACAAGGTCGAGGCTCAGGCGCACATCCAGCCCATCGGGCGACATGCCGTACAGCAAGTGATTCCACCAGATCGTAGAGGCGGGATTTCCGCGCAGGCCGCGAAGATACTCGTCGAGCGATGCCTCCAGTCCGCCCTGGCCGTAAATGGGATGGTTGTATCCCGCGACAGAGGCGAGGTCAGGGTAGTTGTAGACGCGTGCATAGCTTCCGGTCGTTCCTTCCGTGCCGTTGATCACGGTATTCGAGCGGTCGAGCAGCTCCCCGCGCGGCACATAACGATCTTCGATGATACGGCGTGGGTTATCGTGACGCGTGAGCAGGTCTGGCCCGCGCACGATGGCCCACCAGCCGTTCGCCAAAGCGGCGGTGAGAAATCCCAGCGAGAGGAAGACGCCCAGCGCGTAATACGGCTGCGGCTTGGGGAGAGGAGCGGGCTCTTCATCCAGATGATTGCTGATGAGCAGGAGAATTAATAGCGCAACAAACGACGTCAGCAGCGACGAGCCTCCATAGGATATGAACGGCAGGGTGACGCCCGTCAATGGCAGGAGACGCAGGTTTCCGCTGATGATAAGCAGCGCCTGCACGCCCAGGTAGGC
>LLBY010000682.1_pt3 | contig 15787 bp, 6 predicted proteins | sample 1489401 | NCBI WGS metagenome assembly LLBY01 (sample SAMN04092656, study PRJNA295927) | soil metagenome | biome: Soil prokaryotic community; feature: Bulk soil; isolation source: soil from tomato rhizosphere | host: tomato cultivar Hawaii 7996 | place: South Korea | collected 2011-11-01 | reverse complement strand
TTAAGATTCAATACTATTGGTATCCGCCCACCAACACCAACCATGCAGCAATACGCAACGGTTTGGTTGGACGGTACAGACCAGGATGGGGTTAATGCTGGATATTGGGGATGGAGAAACAGGGAAACCCTCGAAAGAATGCAAAGTGGAGAGGAAGGTATATATACCACACAATATTGGGGCGATATTTTTATAGGAAATTACCCAAGATTCGACGACATGTATGATACGTCGGTTTCCAATCAGCAAAATTTGAGCTTATCAGGAGGTACAGAGAAGTCAAAGTACCGTTTGTCGGTAGGTTATTCAGAAAGTGTGGGGAATTTACAAACGGCTTACGATGGAAAAAAGCAATACAATGTTAGGTTAAACAATGATTTTACCCTTTCAGATAAGGTGAAACTAGAAACCGGGATTTCCTATTTCAGGTCAAGGCTATCATCGCCGTCAGGTGGTTTGGGAGTAACCTCTATATCTAACGATCCGCCGTTTTTCCCAGCTAAAAACCCTTTTGGTCAATGGTATGCTAACTTTGGCGTGGCCGGAAACAGAAATTCTGTGGCAAATACTATTGAAGGAGGAAGGGACGAAAGTTATGCCGACCAGTTAAAAATGAACATAGCACTTAGCTACGATATTACCAATGATTTAAATTTTCGGGCAACAGGAAGTGTTGATAAGGAATTCTGGGATCAGGAAGTTTATAAAATAAGGGTACCGCAATATACATGGTTTGGCAATTTGGCACCGGAATCAGTGAATTCTACGTCTTCTTTCGAAAAGAAAAAAGGGAATGTTACCTATCAAACCTACGGAGCTTTTCTTAATTATAATAAAACATTATGGAACGACCATAATTTCAGCGTGATGGCAGGAACTACTGCCGAATTGAGAACAACCGATGATTTAAGAGGATATCGTCAAGGCTTTGAAGACAATGGGGTGTACGACCTAGATGTAGCTTTATTAGATCAAAAAGTAGAGAACTCAGGTGGTTCCTCTAATTGGGGACTACTTTCTTATGTTGCCCGTTTTAATTATAACTATAAAAACAAGTATCTTTTAGAACTTACCGGAAGACGAGATGGGTCGTCTAAGTTTCATGAAGATTATAGATGGTCCAATTTTGGAGGTATTTCTGCTGGATGGGTACTTACTGAAGAACCATTCTTACAAAACATAGATGGACTCGATTTCCTTAAGGTTAGAGCGAGTTATGGCGAAATGGGAGGCCAGGTAGGTATTAAAAATCATGATTATACTTCATCCATGAGTTTGGGAACAGCGGTGTTTGGTACCACGGCATCAAATCAAACCACGGCCTACGTTAATGGTCTAACCAGTTTAACCCGTACTTGGGAGCGTATCGGTATGGCAAATTATGGTTGGGAAATAAAAATGTTAGATAGTAAGCTATCGCTAACATGGGATTATTTTACCAAAAAGAACGATGGGATGCTTATATCTGTTGAGTATCCACAGGTATTGGGAGGTAAAGCTCCAAAAACCAATGATGGAGTTTTAAAAGTATATGGTTGGGAAGCCGTATTGTCTTATAAAGATCAAATAGGTGATTTTAAATATAATGTAGCCTTTAATATAGGTGATACAAAAAACAGGGTAACAAGTATGGGAGGGTTCTCAGCTTACAATGCTGGTCTAAATGGCATAGTAGAAGGCTATCCTATCAATTCCTTTTTTATGTACCAAACCGATGGCTTTTTTGCTAATGAAGCAGAGGTGCAGGCATATTACGATGCTTATGGCAATGGAGGCGAAATACCCGATGCCAGCAACGCAGCGGTGCGTCTAAGACCAGGAGACACCAGAAAACTAGACCTAGATGGCGACGGAAAAATACTAGGTATAGGAAATAATGATGAAGGAAATGGCGATGTCAAATTTATGGGCGATGCGACTCCACATTATACCTTTGGTTTAAATCTTGGGTTTCAATACAAAAATTTCGACCTATCTACCTTGTTCCAAGGCGCTTTAAAGCAAAATGTGGTACGTACCGGTTACTTGGCATACCCATTCTCAACAGTATGGTCTAACCAAACCTCAGAGTTTTTGGGAAGAACTTGGACAGAGGAAAACCCGAATGCCGAATATCCAAGAATGTCGGCTCATCCAGGAAAAGCGGCGTGGAATTGGAAAAATAACGACTTTATGATGCTTAACAACAAGTACGTAAGAATGAAAACCTTAATTGTGGGGTATACCTTAAGGGACTTTAAGCTTGGAAATATGAATTTTGATAAGTTTAGATTCTACTTCTCAGGAAACGACTTATTCGAAATTACTAAAATTAAAAATGGATTTGATCCAGAGTTTGGGGAGAGTACCAATAGTTCTTATCCGTTTAACAGAACATATTCATTAGGTTTAAACGTAACATTTTAAAAAATAAACAGATGATGAAAAAAACATATATCAAATTAATGTTTGCGGTGCTGTTGGCGACATCGGTATCTTGCGAGAAAGAATTTTTGGATCTAGTAGAACAAGATAAACTTTCAGAGGAATTGTATTTCAAGACCCCTGATCATTTTAGGAATTATTCCAACGACTTTTATAACGGTCTATGGGGATGGAGTTGGGATGTTAAAATTGACGAAACCACAAGAATTAGAGGTAATGCACAGCAACTTCTTTTAGATAGGGGATCTGACTTAAATGGATATGGCACCGGTCATGGTGTAGGCGATATAATCCCCAACACTACAGATGATGTTTGGGCGCTTTCTTATATATATATAAGGGAAACTAATATTCTTTTAGAAAAAGCTGAAGCCTATTCTGGAACACAAGAAGAAATAGCAGAATATGTATCTACAGCAAAATTCTTTAGAGCATATCATTATTTCTTTATGTTAAAACGATTTGGTGGGGTACCGCTAATTACTAAGGTACTCGATGTGGATTCACCTGAATTATATGGAACAAGAAACAGCAGGTACGAAGTATTTGCCCTAATTAAAGAAGATTTAGAAGCTGCCATAGATGGACTGCCAAGAGAATCGTCCATTTCATCGGCAGAAAAAGGACATATTAGCAAAGAGGCTGCTCAATCGTTATTGGCAAAAGCACTATTGTTTGAAGCCACTTGGGAAAAATATGTAGGGACTTCTACCGATGGTGATGGCACCTCTTTTGGAGCTGGAACTAGTATGCCAAGTGGATACCCATCAACAAATCAAATGTTTCAACAGGTCGTAGATCTTTCTAAAGATGTAATGGATAATGGAGGATTTGAATTATGGAACTATAATGAAGAATTGAATAATCTCACCATGTATTACTTATTCAACTTAGAAGACGGGGAGTCCAATCCTGCAGGGCTTGATAAGGCTACCAATAAGGAGTTTATTTTCTATGCCAAATATGATTTTAACCTGAAAAAAGGAAATACAAACATAAGCCATGCGTCTTACTATTCTTCAGTAAATCAAAAGTTTACCGATATGTTCTTATGTACCGATGGGTTGCCTGTAGACAAGTCGCCTTTATTCCAAGGCTATCAATCAAATTATGAGCAATTTTACAATCGCGATTACAGGTTGTATGCCTACACAGGAGGTAATGAACAAGAAGTGGAAATCGTAGAAGGAACCGTTCCACTTTTGGGAGGGGGCGTTTATTATGGCAACCGTAAATTCCGGTCATTTGATTATCCGAATTATAGGGAAGCCAATCAGGAATCGGCAGATTTTCCATATATCCGCTTGTCCGAAGTGTATTTAATGTACGCTGAAGGATTATATGAGTTGAATGGCACTATTACAGACAGTCAATTGAACGAATCACTTAATAAGGTAAGGGAACGCTCGGGTGTTGCGGCCTTAACCAACGCTATGGCATCTACTTACGGGTTGGATATTCTAGAAGAGATCCGTAGGGAAAGAGCGGTAGAGCTATACCTTGAAGACAACAGGTTTAACGATTTAAGAAGATGGGGTATAGCCGAGCAGGAACTAGGAGCTTCTACATACGGACAGATTATTGAGGGAACCGACTATGAAAATAACCCAGATCTTTACGACCCAAGCTCATACCAGTATGGCGAAGAAACTGTAGAAACTGGAGTGGGACCAAGAAAAGCTATCGTATTGATTCCTTCTGCAAATAAAAGTTGGTCGCGTACTAAATATTTATTCCCTATCCCGCTTGGGCAAGTAAATTTGAACAAGAACCTTTTACAAAACCCAGGGTATTAATCTCGTAGTGTGTAATATTTTAAAAAAGAACAAATGAAAAAATTAAGTTTTAGATATAAAATAGGTATTTTGGCCTTAGCCAGTATATTTGTGGCTATAGTTTCGTGTCAGGATGAGTACGATCCAGATTTAGTAACATACCCCGAAATTACTGTAGATGGGTTTTCCCCAAGTGAAGGATATCCTGGCTCTATAGTTACCATTACGGGAAGTAATTTTGGAGATCGCTTTGAAGCTGCAAAAATAAGCTTCAACGGAGAACTCGTTACCGAATTTGTGAGTTATCAAGACAACATAATGGAAGTAAGGGTTCCCCAAGGTGCAACCAATGGGAAACTCTCTGTTCAGGTATGGACACATGTTAAAGATTCCATAGGTTCGTATGCGGTAAAGCAGTTGCCAGTTATGGTTTCCGCTCAGTCCGAAAATGGTTCAAATATTGTTTTTCCAGGAGATGTGGTTACCATTGTTGGAAGTAATTTTGGTACTAATGCAACTGCTCTTGGAATTACTTTTAACGGCACAGCTGCAGAGATTGTTTCTGTACAGGATAATGAAATAAAAGTGACTGCTCCTGAAGGGTTCGCAACAGGATATATAGACCTTACTATAGGAGGTTCTACCGTGATAGGCTCTACCGTAATTATTAATCCTACTGCAGCGGGCGATATTACACCTTATTTCCTAGCAAATACTGGAGATGTAGAAGCTGGAGGGCTTTTTGATCCGGATTTTGATGTTTTGGTGCCTGATAATGCCAGATATGGAACACAAGGAGCTCCTTGGGTTACAAATCAGGCTATCAAGAATAAAACAAATGGTGATGGTGTGAAAGTTGGCGGATGGGGTCGTGAACCATGGGGAGGAGCACAGCCAGGGTATATCTGCTTCGAAACTTGGGGCAGTACACCCATCACAGACGGAAAAGTTTATCAACAAACCGCCTATGAGCTTCCTGCAGGAGATTATACACTTTCGTTCAAGTATTTCTCAGAGAACAAGCCTATTTCTTCTGTACATATGATAGTGGCAGAAGGAGACGGAATCCCGTCTTTAGCTGGTTTGGCTACTTCGATTGCTTATGCTGAAACTTGGAACGAAACACCAATAGACACGACTTCACCAAATAGTGGAGATGTGACTGAAGAAATCAATTTTACTTTAGAAACTTCTAAAAAGGTTTCCATAGGGCTTCTTGTAAATATGGCAGGAGCCGATGCGAGAGCTGGATATTTTAAAGTGTCTTGGATAAAATTAGTTAAAAACTAAATATTTATTTTAGAAACACCCCTTAATTAAGGGGTGTTTCTAATTTTAATTTATCCAAAGGTTTAAACTTTTGAAAATTTTATAGATACAACGATACCACCAACTATACAACGATACCACCAACTAAATAATTCTAAACAAAAAAATAAAAATTTCACTAGTAGTGAGAGATAATTTTTACAAAAATTTTTTTTAACGTTCTAAAAGTATAGAACATAAATTAATTATTAACAATGAAAACAATACTACGCAAAACAAAAAACCTATGTCTCGTTTTGGTTGGGTTTTTACTAGCCTTTCAGGCTACCGCACAGGAGTTTGTGCATCCAGGGGGATTACATTCCCTTGAAGACCTCAACCGTATGAAAGAGAAAGTCGCTGCTGGGGAAAGCCCATGGATAGAAGGCTGGAATGCACTGGTTTCCGATGGAAAATCGAGTGCCTCTTATGGCATATCTGGTGGCGTTAGGGAAAACGCCAACCAGCGACAGAATATGAACAGGGACGCACAGGCGGCTTACCTGAACGCGCTCCGCTGGTACATCTCAGGGGATGTGGCCCATGCCGAGAAGGCTATAAGCATATACAACGCCTATGCCCATACCGTTAACCAAATACCCTCAGGAGGAAATACGGATATCTTGGGGCTGGGAGGTATAGGTTTTACGGCAATGGCCATGGGGGCAGAGATTATGAGGCTCTATGAGGGCTGGGCTCCAGAGGACTTTGAGAAATTCAAATTCATGATGAAGGAGTATTTCTACCCTGTAAGCCATGACTTCCTGACCAACCATCGCGGTGCCTGCCCCACATATTATTGGGCAAACTGGGACCTGAACAATATTTCCGCACTAGTAGCGATTGGTATCCTTGTGGATGACCGTGATATTTTTAACGAGGGCATTGAGTATTTCAAGAATGGGATCGGGGCTGGCAGCATCAAAAATGCTGTCCCCTTTGTCCAAGGAAACTTCGGCCAATGGCAGGAATCCGGAAGGGACCAGTCACACGCCCTGCTGGGTATCGGGTTGATGGCCAATACCTGCCAACTGGCATGGAACCAGGGAGTGGACCTGTATAGCTATGACGACAATAGGTTTCTGAAAGGTGCGGAATATGTGGCTCGTACCGGCGCACTTTCGCTCGATGCACCATTTTTTGAAGAATACGACAGCTGTGCTAACCGTGGGCATCGTTGGATAGCCAGTAATGCTCTGGGAAGATATTTTGACCAACCTGTTTGGGAAATCGTTTACAATCATTATGTTGTGAAACAAGGGCTGGAAGCACCCCATGTGGAAGCCATGGCACAAATCATGAGGTTTGCGGGCAGTACGAACGATCAATTAGGTCATGGTACGCTCACTTATACATTGGATGCAGCAGCTTCTCCACTGACTTTTACAGCACCTCCGGGTCAGCAGATGCAAGGTCTTACTGTAAAAGAGGGCATCGAGAGGGTAGAATTGACTTGGAATGCAGTAGAAACCATAGATGCCGAAGGATTTACCGTTAAGCGTGCAACAAGTTCGGGCGGACCATATACCACCGTTGCTTCCTGGACAGGCAGTACGAACCCGAGATATACCGATACCAATGTAGAAAACGGCATGACGTACTATTATGTGGTTTCTGCCAGGAATGAAGTGGGTGATGGGCCTGAGTCAGTTGAGATCTCAGCCACGCCTATGGATGCGGTTCAAGAGTTGCCTATAGGATGGACCCGAACGGACATAGGCAACGTGAGTGTTGAAGGAGAGGCTGTTTATGCCGAGGTCAATACCGGACACACCTTTATCACCAAAGGAGCCGGCAGCATTGGTGGAACTTCCGATGCCCTGGGATTCACCTATGGAATCGCTTCAGGGGATGTAACGCTCACCGCCAGGGTAGCCGACTTTGGAGGTGTACAAAAAACAGGGATCATGATCCGTGAATCGCTGGATCCCGATGCCAAGACCGTACTGATGAAAATTGGTGATGGCGGCTGGCGGATCGCTGGAATGGGTGCACGTACCGAAACAGGTTCAAATATGGAATGGAAAGACGGAAACCGCTACACCTGGCGCCCCGATATCTGGTTCAGGATTTCCCGAACAGGAAATACTTTTACCGTGTATGAGTCCAACAATAAAGACGTGTGGTTTGAAGTCGGTAGCCGTACCATCGATATGGCTGAGAATGTTTACGTGGGACTCTTCAACAGTTCCGGGAACACTACTTCATTGAATACCACTCGTTATGATCACGTCGCTATCACAGGGCTTGTTAGCAATGCCCCGGAGGCGCCTGCTAACGTTACGGCATCACCCGGCAATACCCAGAATATACTGGATTGGGATGAGGTAACTGGTGCATCCAGCTATACCTTAAAGCGTTCTACAACTAGTGGAGAACCCTATGAAATAGTGGCAGCAAACCTGAATGTCACCGAGTATACAGATACTGGTTTAGAGAATGGAACGACTTACTATTATGTGGTATCGGCTGCAAACCTTTCCGGAGAAAGTGTCAACTCTTTGGAGATAAGTGTTGCGCCTGAATTGGCGATTGCACCGGTGCCTGAAGACGTAACAGCTCAGTCGGTATCAGGACAGCAAATCAATCTTTTCTGGAATTCAAGCTTAAGTGCGACAAGCTATAATGTGAAACGTGCAACAGCAAGCGGTGGACCCTATACTATTATTGCCAGCCCAGATACCACTGCATTTAGTGATACTGATGTTAATCATTCTACCACTTATTATTATGTGGTATCTGCTATAAACGAACTTGGGGAATCAGAGGATTCGGAAGAAGTAATTGCCACTCCCGGAAGGTCAGGCTACTGGAAATTTGATGAAACTGAGGGCTCAACGGCCACTGATTCTTGGGGTAATGGCAATGCGGCGTTAAGCTCAGGCGCTACATTTGTAGAGGGCCTCATGGGCAATGCTGTTAGCCTGAATGGAAATGACGGATACGTAACACTCTCAGAAGGTGTGGTAAGTAGTTTGACTGACTTTAGTATTTCCACTTGGGTAAAACTTGATAAAGTAGATAACTGGGCGCGTATCTTTGACTTTGGTACTGGAACAAGCAACTACATGTTTATCACACCAAAAAATGGATCAAATGGCAACTTGCGATACGCTATTAAAACTGGTGACGTAGAGCAGCAAATTAATACAAGTGTTGCTTTAACCACAGAAAGATGGTATCACTTGGCTGTGACGCAATCTGGAACTACGGCTATTCTATACTTAGATGGCGCAGAAGTTGGACGGAATACCAGCATGACGCTCAGCCCATCTAGTTTGGGTAATACGACTCAAAACTGGATTGGTAAGTCCCAGTGGCCCGATCCTTTGTTGGACGGGTTGGTGGATGATTTTAGAATTTATAGTAGGGCGTTGGATTCTACCGAGGTTCATTCTCTTTATGATGAAGTAGAGTTTCCTCCAGTAGCACCAGGTTCCTTGGTTGCTGTACCAGGCGATAATAAGGTTGACCTAAAGTGGGGTTCGGTTCTAAAAGCAATTAACTATACAGTCTATCGGTCTGATGTGGCCGGAGGATCCTATACGCAAATAGGAACTTCCTCAACCAACGAATATATTGATTCGGATGCACTCAATGACTCTACCTACTATTATGTGGTAACAACTACAACATCTCTTGGGGAAAGCACCTATAGTGAAGAAATAAGTGGCACTCCAAACGGAGGTCGCATCGCTTATCTGAAATTTGATGAAACGGGTGGTTCAATGGCCGCTGATTCCTGGGGTGATAATGCAGGTACTTTAAGTTCAGGTGCTATATTTTCAGAAGGGCTTGTAGATAATGCAGTTAGTTTGAACGGAAGCAATGGGTATGTAATACTCCCTGAAGGAATTGTAAATAATTTGACTGACTTTAGTATTTCTAGCTGGGCAAAGCTTGATAAAGTAGATAACTGGGCGCGCCTCTTTGATTTTGGTTCAGGGACAAATAACTACATGTTTATCACACCAAAAAATGGATCAAATGGCAAATTGCGGTACGCTATTAAAAATGGCGGCGGAGAGCAGCAAATTAATACAAGTGCATCTTTAATCACAGGGAGATGGTATCACCTGGCCGTTACGCAATCCGGTACTACTGCCGTTCTTTATTTGGATGGGGTAGAAGTAGGTAGAAATGATAATATGACCCTTAACCCGTCAAGTCTGGGCAATACTCCCCAAAACTGGATCGGTAAGTCGCAATGGCCTGATCCTTTACTGGCAGGTCAGGTGGATGATTTCAGAATATACAGTAAGGCATTAAGCGCTTCTGAGATAGCAGAAATGGCATTCGCGTATTTGCCACCTGCAGCACCGAAAAACCTGTCTACTGTTGCAGGGAACAACCAAGTGTCATTAATCTGGACAGCTGCCCTGGGAGGAACCAGTTACAACGTTAAAAGGGCTACTGAAATAGAAGGGCCGTTTGAGGTGATTGCTAGCGTAGTTGATACTAGCTACATAGATATAACTGCAGTTAACTGCGAAAAATACTTCTATACCGTATCGACTATTAATAACGTGGGCGAAAGTGCAGATTCATCGCCATCAGGTCCTTCATTGGGAAGTAAACTTTCAGGTATATTGATAGGTACAGAGGGTTCTGGGGGCAATAACCCCGCTACGACCAAGGAGGCAGCGGTAGATGGCAATATAGCCACGTATTTCGATGCCCCGACAAATACCGCTTGGGTAGGTTACGATTTGGGTGAAGATGGTAGGAGTGTAATTACCAAAGTACGTTACGCGCCACGTCCAGGTCTTTCGCACCGTATGAATGGTGCTCAAATTCAAGGTGCCAACACCCCTGATTTTAGTGATGCTGAAATATTGTTTTTTATTCCAAGACCTGCTGAATGGGTGATGACAGAACAAACGATTTCCAATAGCAAAGGCTATCGTTATATTCGGTACTATTCACCAAATGGTTACGGGAGCATTGCTGAACTTGAGTTTTATGGACTGGCCGCTCAATTACCGGAACTTAGTAGTGACAGTATTGCAGAAGGTACATACGGTTCGGAATTCCATTATTCAACGGTAGCTTCTCCTATGCCGAAAGAATTCGAAGCAGCTGGATTGCCAGATGGATTAAGTATGGACACCTGTACGGGCGTTATTTCCGGTGTACCTAATGCAGCAGGAACCTTTCCTGTTGATATAACAGCTACCAATTATTATGGTTCCAGTACATATACTGTAGAGCTAATCATTAAGAAGAATCAAACTATTGATTTTGGTTCTATGCCTATGAAATACATTGGTGATGTCGATTTTGAACTTACAGCTGTTGCAAGCTCAGGTTTGCCGATTACATACAGCAGTTCCGATACCACAATAGCTACCATTGTTGATGGAAACAAACTGCATATAAATGGAGTGGGTACAAGTGTTATCACAGCTTCACAAGTAGGTGATAGTATTTACTATCCTACTGAGGAAGTTAGCCAAACTTTTACGGTATTGCCTTTGAGTCTTAATGTGCTGTATAAGGATGGTGACAATGGAAATACATCAAATGGTCACATTAAACCCCATTTGCAAATTGAAAACAACGATGCTATAAGTGTTGCTTATAGTGAACTATCGGTTCGTTACTGGTTTACCGCAGAAAATTATGCAGAAATCAATACTTGGATCGATTATGCGCAACTGGGTAATGATAAAGTCTCGATGAATTATGTATCCTTACCGGAACCGCATGAAGGTGCTTTTGGGTATATCGAATACGGATTTGATGAGTCTTTGGGTAATTTATTGTCAGGTGACAATTCAGGTTCGATTCAATCGAGGTTCTCAAAGACCAATTGGTCAAATTTTGATGAAACGGATGATTATTCATACCAATCCAATGCGACATATATGAATAATGAAAAGGTTACACTGTACAGAAATGGAATGCTGATATGGGGAACAGAACCTGAGGCCGTGACACCGAATCTGGATATAAAAGTATATTCGGAAAATAAAAATGCCAATACCAGTACAAATAAAATCGATACCCATTTGAAGCTTACAAATGAAGGGAATGTACCGATGGATTATAAAGATTTGTCTATTAGGTATTGGTTCACCAAAGACAGTGATGCTGACCTGAACTATTGGATAGACTATGCGGAATTGGGTATGTCAAACATTTCAGGAGAATTTGCGGTGCTTAACCCAGTTGTTAGTGGAGCGGATACTTATTTTGAATTATCAGTGGATTCATTAATGGGGTCGCTCTATCCATTAAGTAATTCCGGAGAAATCCAATTTAGGATATCTAAAACCGATTGGTCTAAATTTGATGAGTCGGATGATTACTCGTATGTACCAAAAGCGCCATTTGCTGAAAATGGTCATATCACGGTGTACTATAAAGGAGCACTTGTATTTGGGATAGAGCCAGGTGGCAATAATTTTGCAAAAGGCATTAATGATCAAAAAACAGCAAACATAAACCAATTGGAGATTGATGGGCTTAAGGTATATCCAAATCCGGTTTCTGATAAACTTACGGTACTTCTTAACAGTGAAAATGAAGATGTACAGTTAATGTTGCACAGTAGCACGGGTAAGTTATTGATAGCTACTAAATCTAGAGGAAACCAGCACACATTAGACCTTAGCACTTTGTCTGAGGGTGTTTACATTCTTACTATTACTGATGTGAATGGAAGCACTTTTAAGAAGATTGTAAAGGAATAGGTGTTAATGGAAAGGTGATAACCAACATTATTACTTAGAAATAATGGAAGACGGGATAACTAATGCCCGTCTTTCATGTTTTTACCAACAACCTTGCTTTTTTCAAAAGACTAATATTATTTAAAGTCACATTGAGAATCTGTTGTAACTTTTATTGATAAGGCTCAAAAAAAGCTTTAAAAATATCAAAAATCAAACACTCTTATATTGTACTTTTTATAGTATCCCCAAATTTTAATCACACTTTAATCTAAATTTTTATGAAAAAACAAACTTTTACTAAACCTACAGTAAATAATGCCATGTTATATCGAAAAGCATGGATTATAATAGCCTTTTTGATGCTCACTAGCTTGATACAGGCACAATCGTTTGTTCATCCTGGTCTTTTACATACTCAGACCGACCTTGATCGCATGAAAAACAAGGTTGCGCAAGGCGCACATCCATGGATCGATGGATGGAATCTTCTCATACAAGATCCAAAAGCTCAAAGTAGCTATGTTGGAAGACCAGATGCAAATATGAACCGCCGACAGTTGATGTCTGACGATGCCATAGCTGCTTATTTAAATGCCATCAGATGGTATATTTCCGGGAGTACCAGCCATGCACAATGTGCTATAGGTATTTTAAATAATTATTCAAATACGGTCGATCAGATACCATCAGGAGGTAATACCGATATCGATGGATTGGGCGGGATAGGAGTTGCGATGATGTGTAATGCCGCGGAAATTATGAAACTTTACAGCGGCTGGAGCAGTGGCGATATTAATAACTTCAAAAGTATGATGGTCAACTATTTTTATCCGCTTCGCCACGAATTTTTGACAAACCATAGAGGATCTTGTATTTCCAACTACTGGGCAAACTGGGATGCTAATAATATTGCAGCATTGCTGGCAATTGGTGTAGTGGCTGATAACCGGGCCATCTATAGTGAAGGTGTTGATTACTTTTATAATGGTGCTGGTAACGGTAGTATAAACAATGCTGTACCCTATGTTCACGCAGGAGGCCTTGGTCAATTCCAGGAGAGCGGCCGCGACCAGGATCATGCGCAATTGGCAGTTGGCCTTTTAGCGGACGTTTGCCAAATTGCCTGGAACCAGGGAGATGACCTTTTTGCTGCGAGCAACAACAGGCTACTTGCCGGCGCTGAATACGTGGCCAGATACAACTTGATGCAGGATGTGCCTTTTACGACTTATAACAATTGTCAGCCAGCCAATCATGATTGGCCTGCTATCAATGCGCGCGGAAGGATACATGAACGTCCTATATGGGAATTGCTTTATAATCATTACGTGGTGCGCCAGGGGTTAAGCGCTCCATTTACCCAGCAGATGGCAGAAGTGGTGCGACCGGAGGGTGGAAGTAAAGACCATTTAGGATATGGCTCACTTACCTATACTTTAGAGCCATCAAGCTTTCCTCCAAATCCTGTTCCTGGCGTACCTTTAGGGTTAACTGCAACTGCAGGTACCAGCCAGGTAACTTTAACCTGGCAACCACCCAGTGATCTTACAGCGAACGGTTATGTAATTCAGCGATCTATCAGCAGCGACGGAGGTTTTTCCACAATAGGAACCTATAATGCATATATAAACACAAAATATGTTGATAATAATCTTACCAATGGAACTACCTACTATTACAGGGTAGCCGCTGTCAATCAGGCGGGCACAGGTGCGTATTCAGCAGTGTCCAGTGCCAGACCGTTGGCAACTGGTGCCTTACCTACCGGATGGAATAGAGCTGAAATCGGAAGCCAAAATGCAGGAAATGCAACTTACGCTAATGTGAGTGGAGGAACATTTGTTGTCAACTCGTATGGTACCGACATAACCGGCACAATTGACAATACTACGTTTGTTTATAGAGCAATTACAGGGGATGGTTCAATTACTGGTCGAATTACCGATATCTCCGGAACATTGGCAAGAACCGGCCTTATGATTCGAGAAACATTGAATGATAATTCTAAAGCCGTAGCAATGACGGTTGGCGAGGGAGGATGGCGCTTTGCAAGAATGGGTTACAGAACGTCAACCGGAGGCAATACGGCTTCGAGACTTGGCAATACTTATACGTGGCGCCCTGCATGGTTCCGGATTGCAAGGTCAGGCAATATTTTCACGGCTTATGAATCATCGGACGGGGAAACATGGTTTGAAGTGGGTTCAGTTAATATCAGTATGTCATCATCATATTTTATTGGTCTTGTGGCATGTTCTGGCAACGCTACTGCAATGAATACTACGGTTTATGACAACATAACACTTACAGGTTCAGTTGGTGGGGATACTGCATTGGGAACAGTGAGCTGGGAATCTTATAACTTTGCTGACTATTTCATTAGACATCAAAATGCAATAGGAAGAATAGACCCAAATGTATCTCCTGTAGATGATAAGCAATGGGAGATGGTTACGGGGCTTGCAGATCCTAATGGAATTTCATTTGAATCCGTCAATTTTCCTGGTCAGTACCTTAGACATTCTACCAATGAGTTGGTTCTGGATTCTGTTAGCAATAGTTCCCAGCAAGGAGATGCTACTTTTTATATCAGGGATGGATTAGCCGATGTTGGCTGGATATCATTCGAATCATATAACGTTCCAGGTTATTATATCAGGCATTCCAATTATGTGTTGAAAATCGATCAAATTTCGGGCAGCACAGCTGAGCAGGATGCTACTTTCAGACAAATAGGCGATATACTTAACGGATCGGTTGTACAATTAAAAAATCGGACGACAGGTCTTTACCTTGATGGCATGGGACGGACTACAAATGGATCAGCCTGTGGTCAATGGGCCAATACCACCAGTACCAATGCACAATGGACTATTCAGGAATATAATGGTAACTACAGGGTACGGAATGTGAGTACAGACCTTTATCTTGACGGCATGGGACGAACGTCAAATGGATCAGCTTGTGGCCAATGGGCCAATACCACCAGTACCAATGCACAATGGCGTATTGAGCCATTCGATGGTAATTATTATAGGATTCAGAACGTGAACACTGGACTTTACCTTGATGGCATGGGACGAACTGCAAATGGAGCAGATTGTAGTCAGTGGGCAAATACAAGTAGTACTAATGCCCAGTGGGAATTGGTTTCGATTTCATCATCGTCAAAAATAGTTTCGTCAATTAAAGAGGAATCTATATCGTCCTCGACAACAGCAGCTTCGTCAATTGTAGAAAACTCTGTTAAAACTACAGGGATAGAGGTTTATCCTAACCCTGTTTCAAACAAGCTTACAATACAACTAGGCGAGGATTACCCTGAAAATACAGAAATAACTCTGCATGATACCTTAGGTAAACTGATTACAAGTGCTAAAGTAAAAGGCAAAATATATGAATTAGATTTTAGTACGATATCGAGAGGAGTTTATATTATTACTGTGATAAGCCCAGAAACACGTGTTTTTAGGAAAATAGTAAAAGAATGAGAGGTTTTTTAAATTCTTATGTATGTATATCCTGAGGGATTTGAAGTTTGATTATGCTTTGTTAAATATGTTTGATTTAATCTAAATGATTCCCCGAAGGCTCTGTCTCCAA
>LLBY010000668.1_pt5 | contig 15831 bp, 17 predicted proteins | sample 1489401 | NCBI WGS metagenome assembly LLBY01 (sample SAMN04092656, study PRJNA295927) | soil metagenome | biome: Soil prokaryotic community; feature: Bulk soil; isolation source: soil from tomato rhizosphere | host: tomato cultivar Hawaii 7996 | place: South Korea | collected 2011-11-01 | reverse complement strand
ACGCCCATGCCGTGATCGATGAAGAGGTTCCTGCCAAGTTTTGCGCCGGGGTGGATCTCGATCCCGGTGATGCCGCGCGTGATCTGTGAGAGCCAGCGGGCCAGCAGCTTCAGTCCCTGTTTCCACAGCCAGTGGGAAAGCCGGTGCGCCCAGATGGCGTGCAAGCCGGGGTAACAAAACAGCACCTCGAGAGTGTTACGCGCCGCCGGGTCGCGGTCTAACACGGATTGAATATCTTCACGAATGATGTTGAACATTGCCCTGATACTTTCTAAATGCACCGGTAAATGTTAAGCTCTCGCAGGTTCTTCTGCTAGATCTGCAAACAGCGGGGTGGACAGATACCGCTCCCCAAACGAAGGAATGACCACCACGATCAGCTTGCCGGCATTCTCGGCGCGTGCGGCCACTTGCAGTGCGGCCCAGGTCGCAGCGCCCGAAGAAATCCCCACCAGCAGTCCCTCTTCCCGCGCCATCCTGCGCGCGGTCTGGAAGGCATCCTCATTCTTCACGCGGACGACCTCATCGTAGATCTGCGTATTGAGGACCTCGGGCACGAACCCCGCGCCAATGCCCTGGATGGGGTGCGGACCCTTGACGCCGCCCGAGAGCACCGGCGATGCATCGGGCTCCACGGCGATGGCCTGGAAGGACGGCTTGCGGGCCTTTATGACTTCCCCTACGCCGGTAATTGTGCCGCCCGTACCTATTCCCGACACCAGGATATCGACCCGGCCGTCTGTGTCGCGCCAGATCTCCTCGGCAGTCGTCCGGCGGTGGATCTCCGGGTTGGCTGGGTTCTGGAACTGCTGCGGGATGAAATGCCGCTCCGGGTTGGAGGCGGCGATCTCCTCGGCCTTGCGGATCGCGCCGGCCATGCCATCGGGTCCGGGCGTCAGCACCAGCTCCGCGCCGTAAGCGCGCAGCAGCAGGCGGCGCTCCTTGCTCATGGTCTCAGGCATGGTCAGGATGAGGCGGTAACCGCGCGCCGCGGCGACCATTGCCAGCGCGATGCCGGTGTTTCCGCTCGTAGGCTCGACGATGACCGTATCCTTGTTCAGCAGGCCAGCCTGTTCTGCGGCGTCGATCATGGATACACCGATCCGATCCTTCACGGAATGCGCCGGGTTGAAGTATTCCAGCTTGGCGACGATTTCCGCGTTCAGCCCCTCGCTCACACGGTTCAGCCGTACGAGAGGAGTGTTCCCCACGAGTTCTGTTATATCCTTTGCGATTTTCATATCAGTTTATCCTTTGCCAATTATTTCTCTTTTTATCGATATAAGTGAGGTACTTTCTTAATAAACAAAACGGCTGACTGTCATCGAGCGTTCTTTCAGCGCCCAATGCAAACGGTAGACACAATCCATCCAGTCTCTGTGAGATGACGGTCGTGAGTTGCGGGGTCAAGCCCACCGTCTGCGGCAGTCAGCCGTACCTTCTTTGGGAAGCGGCGGTGGGACTAGAAGCCCCGCCACATACAGATGCAAAGCAATGTCGTGTTCATCTTGTCCTAGAATGCCTTCGCGGGTGTTTTCTTACGCGTCATTTTATGTTTTTCGACAGAACCATCCTAGTAACAAAAGTAATGATTTTCATAATTGAAAACGGCTCTTAACTCAATTCTCATAAAGGGATACAGGGATGACGGGTATAATGATTGCGCACAACCAACTTCCAAGAGGAGCGAAACTTTCAAAAGACAATGGGGTTTCGATGGTAAGCAACAAGGAGCATTTACATGATAGGTGAGAACACAAAAGTATCTTTTTTTGACCGTCCCAATGTTGAAAAGGGAGTCATTCAAGTCGGCCAGGGCATTCCTTTTGGCATGGAACGCGTCAGCAATCCGTCTGTGGGAATTGGTGGTGTGTACGGTACATGGGGTGATAGCTATGACAACGAGACGTTGCCATCCTTTTTGGAGCAGCGCCTGGGACGTCCGCTCTCACCAAACGAGAAGTTAAATCTGTCGGAACTGGGTTTTCGCAACCGCCATCACCTGCCCTTGAGCCTGACTCGGGATGAGCATCGCCAGCTCGAGGTGGAGATTGGCTCGCGCTTCCTGAGTGAGGCGATCAGAGCCTGCAACTGGCAGCCTTCTGAGATAGAGGCTGTACTGATCGGCATGAGCGCGCCCATTTGCGAAGACTATTTGAATCAGATCACCAAAGCGGCCGGCATCCCCGAAAGCGCCCTGAAAGTGGCCATCCATAAAGCCTGTGACGGCTCTACAAGCAGTCTGCACCTGGCCCTGAATCCGGCGCTTCCCGAAAACAAGCAGCTCGACCATAATATCGCCGAATCGCTGTATGGAAAGAAGGTCCTGGTTGGCGGCATCGAAGGTTTGAGCCGGTTTATCGTTTCCTCGCACGACCCGATTGCCCTGCAGATGTTCGGCAACGCGGCTGGCATCGTGGGCGTGATCCCGGGCCAGACGATGAAATTCCTGGCAGGCAAGTCTCGCGAGGTCTTCGATGACGAAGGTGTCTTGCAGGTGGCTATGTACTACCCGCACTCCAAGCAGCGAACGGACGGTCACACCAATGTTGACGTGACGGAGCCCCTGGAGAATAACATCCGGGTCGCGGGACTCATGCACGAGCCGGAAGACGGTTCTTCCATCGCCATGGCCGGCCCGATGGGCATGGTCAAATTGTTCGTGCGCACCGGTGTACAGGTGGTACGGGATGTCTATGCAGCTTATCAGACCAGACTCGACGAGCTTGGCATGGCCGGCAAATCGCTGGCCGTGGCTATCGTCCACCATGCCAACTATAAGATCAACAAGCTCAAAGAGAAGCATTTGCAGAACGAAGGGATCGTCCTGCCGATGCCGTGGCTCTTGAGTGAGTTTGGCAACGTCAGCGCGGCCTCGAACATGATTGCCTTCCTGCGCGAGCTGCCGAATTTGAAACCCCTTGATCACGTGCTCATCGATGGCTTTGGCGCTGGCACCTACTATGACGCGTTGGCTGTGGAGCTGGGCGGGTAATCGCAAGCTTCTTTAGGCCGTTTTTGCTCCCGGGTGGCTTGATAAGTCGCTCAACGAATATCAATTGTTTCAGTTTCCGCCCAATTTTGTTTCCAGGCGGAAACTCTTTGTAACCTCCTATCCCCTATCACGTCTTGAATATGTGTAAATCTATCCTATTTGGACGTGAGAACGGTGTATGTACCGCATCAACCATAACCATGAAATTGTCAGTTTGCTCCTGAAACTGAAGGAGGTGGAAGAAGATTACCCCGTGGACCTACTATCCGCACGGCGGACCTCCTTCCTTACCTTGATCACGCGGTACGTAGGTTCCTGGATCCGAGTGGAAAGAGTGTTCTTTCGATGAAAAAACTCCCGCCAAGGGAGTTTTTGTTTGTTACGACAGGGGACATTCATCTTTGCGTGTATCCTTGACGTGGCGTCAAGGAAACGAGATGGCTGTCACCCTGACGTTAAGCTGTAGCGCGGCGACCAAACCAGTTCTTCCATTCCTCTTTCTCCCACAACACCAGGATGGGTGCGGCAATGAAGATCGAGGAATAGGTTCCGCTCAGCAGACCAATCAGCAGGATCGACGCGAATTCCTGCAGGGTTACACCGCCGAACATCGCCAGAGCGAGAAGCAGAAACTCCACAGTCATCAACTGCGTATTGATCGAGCGCTGCAGGGTTTGCACGATAGAATGATTGACCAGGGTTTCATAGTCGAGGCGACGATAGATATTTGCGTTTTCACGGATACGGTCAAATACCACGATCGTATCTTGCATCGAAAAACCAATCACCGTAAGTAGAGCTGTCAGGAAGAGCGAGTCGATTTCCCAGCCAAAGAGCCAGGCTCCGAAACCGGTCATCGCGAAGATGATTGCCACATCATGGATCATGGCCAGGACGGCACACACACCGTAGCGAAAGGCATTCTGCACGCCGCGGAAAGACCAGGCGATAAATAGCACCACGAGAAGGGAGGAGACGAGCACAGCAATTGCTCCACGTGAGGTCACCTGCTCACCGATACTTGGACCTACGCTGTCGAAGCGGATCACGTTGACCTCGCCGATTGTCTCCGTCAGCGTCCCAATGACGGCATCCCGCTGCTCGTTGTTCAGAAATTCAGAGCGAATAATGTAGCTGCCTGTCTCGCTGGTCTGCACCTGTGCATCTCGTATATTCGCCGACTCATAGATGGCAAGGATTTCCCCCGGCTCGGGTGATCGATCGTTAAACGAAACTTCCAGCAAACTGCCCCCGGTAAAGTCGATTGAGAGCGGAACTTTATTCACGAACAGGAGAATCAACCCTGAAATAATAATCACCAGGGATATCCCAAAGAACAAGTAACGTTTTCCAAGGATATTCATTGTAAGCAGCCTTCCCTTTTAAAGACCGAACCAGCGTTCGAGATTTTTGGGCTTGAACCATTCCAATGCCAGAGCCAGCAAGGTGCGGGTGATATAGAGCGAAGAGAATAAGCTGATTACCACACCGATGGCCAGAGTGAGCGAGAAGCCCTTCACGATCGTAGCTCCAAACGTGTTGCCAAACCAAAACAGAATGGCCGCTGTAATCAGTGCGGCAATGTTCGAATCCCGAATGGACGGCCAGGCACGGCTCCAGGCCTGGTCGAACGCCTGTCGAATGACTCGTCCTCCGCGGAGTTCTTCCTTAAGCCGTTCAAAGACGAGGATGTTGGCATCCAGAGCAGAACCGGTACTCAGCATGATGCCAGCGATACCAGGCAGTGTTAACGTCACACCCATTAACTTGAAGACGGCGAACAGAATGGCTGCATACAGCAGAATGGAGACATCGGCTGTAATTCCTGGCAGACGATAATAAATGCCCATGAAAAGAATCACAATGGTCATGCCGATCAGTCCTGCCAACAGACTCTTCTGCAATGAGTCTTCGCCCAGCGTCGGGCCGATCACGCGGGTCTCAACCACTTTGAGCGGCACCGGGAGAGAACCGTAACGCAATTGCACCGCCAGTGCATTGGCGCTTTCTGAGGTGAAGGCGCCGCTGATCTGGCCCTGTCCATCCGGAATCTCGCCTTGAATTGTGGGTGCTGAAACCACTCGCTTATCCAGGGTGATCGCCAGTATCTTGCCACGGTTGTTCCGCGTGAACTCCGCAAAAATGCGGGCGCCATCCGGTGAAAGGACGAAGTCAACTGCGGGCTGCCCCTGTGGATCGACACCCACGTTAACACTGGTCAATTCCTTCCCGGTCATGATCGTGTGAAAGGTGGGTTGGGGGTTTGTTCCGTTTTCATCGGTGGGGGCAGGTGTTGCTTCCGCCGTTGCCGGAGGCGTCGGCTCAACCGTTGAGTCCGGTTCGATGGATGCTCCTCCACCGAAATCTGTTTGCAGGAGCGTCCCCTCCTCCGGTCGGAAATCACCGGTGTCGACGAACTCCATCAAACCTGTTTGCTGAATGATGTCGAGAATGGCATCTGCATCTTCTGCTCCGGGGAACTCACCCACGATGCGCCGGTCGCCAGCCAGTTGGATCACGTTTTCGCTGACGCCCAAGGCGTTGGTCCGATTCTCCACGATCGTGCGGGCGGTCTCCATTTCCTCTGCATTTACGTCTGTGGTTTCCGGGACATCGGCTTCGAGCAAGACCTGCAGGCCGCCCTGTAGATCGAGTCCGAGCCGTGGAGCGATGCGGCGGTCAACGACCGGTGTATCGTTGATGGGGTTGAATATCTGGATCACATTGCTCACGTCCACCCAGATGGCCAGGGCAGCGACGATGAGAATGAAAACCAGACGGGTGTAAAGGTTTCGGATCATGCGTTGGAATCTCCATCCATAAAAATGTGGCGCTTGGGCGCCACGCGGCGCTGATTATACCCCTGTTGAAAGGGCATGGGTAGGATAAACTGCGATTTGTGCCAGCCGCCGTTACCAGAGGTTATGGATAGACCCATTCATGAAACAGATCATCGAGATCACAGGCGCAATGTTCCTCCGCAAGGGATTGCAGGAGCTCAGGCGTGGCAATGCCCCAGGCAAGCGATTCCGTATATTCTCTGAGGAAGGCATCGAACGTCTCGGTGCCCATCCGCTCGCGCAGCGCGACGAAGAACAACGGTCCGCGCCCATAGACGATCGCGCTGTATTCCTGCCCCGAATATTCCGCGACCGGAAGGCCGATGGGGATCGCGGCCCTGCCTAGCTGATCCCAACGGGACTCGAGAGAGTTGCGGAATCCTTGCTCGCCACTGTCTCCATATTCGTCCCTGTAATACTGTAGGGTGATGAACTGCGTCAGCGATTCATCCAGCCACGGATCGTCGAGCTGGTCGTCGCCAACGAGGCCGTAGAACCATTGATGCCCCACCTCGTGTGCGACCGTCGATTCCATGTAAATGCTGGCGGGCGCGCCACGATAATCCCCGCCCACATCGTAGATGCGCGAGGTGATCGCGACGATACCTGGATATTCGATACCCAGAGCAAGAGTCGGCGTCGAGACGATGTCGAGCTCGGTGTAGGGATAAGGTGCATAGCGCGCTCCAAAATTCTCAATGGCGCGCCCGGCTACATCCAGGGCCTTCTCCGCGCCCTCCTGATCGCCTGCGGGCGCGTAACTTCGAATCGTCACTTCACCGAGGGTCTGTGAGAATTCCTCGTAATTCGGGCTGGCAGCCAGGTAAAAATCGCGCGCCGGGCCGCTTGCTGCGTGCAAGGTTTGCATCTCTCCGTTTTCGCCCAAGCTGACGGTCCTTCCAGATGTGATCACTCTTAAGCCTTTCGGTGCGCGGACCTTCATGAGGAAGAACGACGTGTCAGCATAGGTAACATCACCGCTCTGCGGAGGGATCTCGGAGTTCCAGCCTTCGTCGTCGTAGACGGCGATCATTGGGTAGGCGTGGGCCAGCGTCAATACATCGTCGAAGTACGACAGCACCCCGTAGTTCAGTTCCACCGATTGGGGAACGATGATGTCAAAATCCATCTCCAGAATGATGCTCTGGCCTGCCGCCAATGGCGTGGACAATGGCACGATCAAAAGACTATCCCCCAATTCGAGTCGGGAGTTTACCGATTCCCCATCGACCGTTAGATTCGATACAGTCATTTCGCCGCCGAGCAGGTTTGGGAAGAGCCTCAAGTGAACCTGATCCAGGGAGACCTCTTCCGCGTTGGTGTACCGGACCTCCTCACGTCCTGAGACATGAAAGATGTCTGCCGCGATGTCGAACTCGATGTGATACACGGTCGCGTTGGGCAGCTCTTCGAGTATAGATTGTTCAGACGCGACCAGGCCGCTCTTGAACAATGAGCGATCCTCCCAGGGTGTGTCGAAAAGATCCGGCCCGGACGTCGGTGTCGGCGCGACAGACGGCTGAGGGGCCGAGCAGGAAAAAAGCATAAGACTCAAAGCGACAAAAGGAAGCAGAGGTCTTTTCATAAATTCAATCCCTTTGCCGCGCTCAAACCATTATGCGGCACTCTGTAAAAATTCCAATACTTGCTGCAGGACTTGCGCGGGCGCGAGGGAATCGGTATCGATCAGGAGATTTGCATGCTGGCGCGCGTGGGCCAGGCGTCGGCATTGTTCTTCATAGTCTTGTTCCAGCCAATTCAGTTTGCGACGTCGCGTGCTGACGGTGAAGGATGCATCCAGGAAGATCAGGATATCAGGTTTGGCGATCCGCTGCCACATGGCCGGCACATAGGAATGTTCTTGCGCGATGTGGCGGCAGGTATAGCCATGTGGTTCGAGCCCCTGGATGAGCGTGGACTTTCCCGAACCACACGGTCCTACGACACCGATAAGCGAGCTAGTACTTGGAGGCTCCATAATTCGTAGGTCGGGCTGGTAGCCCCACTTACTGATTATCCTGCATCAAGCGACTCAACTGTTCGGGTCCGCCGAGCACAGCCAGCGTGTCGCCTGCATGTAGCGGACGCGTATCGGTGGGGTGCATCTCAGATTGGTGGTCGTGCCGCAACAGGATGATGTTGAGGTGATAGTTATCTTCCACGTAGCCAACGCTCTTATCGGCCAGGGTGGAGGAGGGGAGGATTTGAAGGCGTGCCAGGCTGAGCTGCTGGCCCTCAATGGAAATCGGATTGGTCACATCGGCGCCGGCAGCCGCTGCGGCGAAGACGGGCGCCGCCATTTCTGTGGCGCTTAGAGCCGTAAAGCCGAACTGTTTTTGCAGGGAATGCGCGAACTCCTCATCGAATATGCGGATGACCACCTCGATATCCGGGTTGAGTGAGCGGGCCCGGAGCGCGATCTGTAGGTTCATCGCATCGTCCTGGCTGGCCAGGATGATCGTGCGCGCATCCTTGATGTTGGCCGCCTCGAGTGCGCCGGGATGCCGCGCATCTCCCTGGATCACAGGGATTCCCATATCCCGCGCGGCAGCCGTGGTGTGAGTACCAGGATTGATCTCGACGACCACAACGCTCTTGCCTATCTCATGGAGCCGTTGTGCGACACGGTAGCCAAGATGACCGAGACCGATCAGGACAATGTGGTGATTCATGGTGGAGGCGACAGCCATTTCCCACTCCTTGCTTCGCGCACGCCGGTTGAAGAGCAGAATGCCAAAATCAGCCAACCCGTGGGCGAGGATGATGATGCCGACCAGCGGCATGACAAAGTGAAAGATCTGTAATCCAAAATGCTCGGGAAACTCTCCGACTGGTTGGAGAAAGGCAGCCGTGAGGACAATATAGATGGACTCTGTAATGCTGGGCGCTGGTGCGCCAACCAGGTTTGAGATCGCTGCATAGGCGAACCCGCCCCCAATGATGGCCACAGCAAACAACAGTAGTGGAGACCGAAATTCCTTCAACAGGATAAGTGTGTCGCGCCACCCGGCTCTCCACTGCCGGATCTGCTGATTGACCAGCTTCATGAGAGTCGCGCCACTCCATCGAGGGGGAGGCGAACCGTCATGCGCCGCACACTATCGCCCTCGCGTGATGTCACTTTTAGCACCAGCACGCTGATGTCATCCGCGGGGCGATTGTCATCCAGGCTGACGGCCTGCGCCAGTAAGGCATCGGCCAGAGCTTGCGGCGTCGGATCCTGGCCCTCGAGAACGGAGTGAAGCACCGCGCCCACATCCATGGGAATGCCGCGGCGTTTTCCGGCGTGAACCAGTCCGTCCGTGTAGATCACAATGATTGTTCCCGGCTCGATGGCGAGCTCGGTAATGAGTGGACGCACATTGCGCGATGTGCCCAGGGGAATGCTTTCCTCTTCCATGATATCGATCTGGTCGCCGCGGCATAGGAACATCGGCGCGGGGTTATTGCGGGTCAGAACAATCGTCCCGCTGCGTAGATCGATCGATGCGATGTTGAGGGTGCTGATGACCTTGCCCTGTTTATCGGTGTAGAGCGCATCGGATGCTGCCCGGGCCGCAGCCCCATCGCGGACGCCTTCCGCCAGCAGTCCGATCACTTTCCGGACGACCAGCAGGGAGATGGCTTTGGCGCCGCGCCCGGACGATTGTCCGTCGGCGAGAACGACAGAGAGTCCTCCATTCGGACGCTCGACCACTTCCAATGTGTCACCGCTTTCAGAGACGGCATATTTGTTGACCTTTGCAACAGCGATCTGCACTTCCATGTGCTGATTTTACTATGGGATTTAGATCTGTCCCCGGCAGGCTAAGATTGAAGGATCTCTTTGAGTGCCATTGCCAGAGGACGTTCAAGACTGCTGGCATCGCGCCCGCCACTGTATTCGTCGTACGACACATCTCTCAGGGAGCAAGGTCCTTGCGCAGGATAATTTCAAGTGGCTCGCCGGGAAGGATCAATGCTCCGCAGTCGCGATAGCCGAGTTTTCGATACAGGAACTGACTGCGTTCATTTGCCATCGTGGAAGTGAGCACCTCGGTAAAGCCCCGGTCATGCAATAGGTTTTCCCAGTAGGCTATCAGCTGCGTGCCTATGCCTTGACCGCGGTAATCTTCGAGAACGGTTAACATATTCATATAGGGAATACTATCCCAAAAGTAACCATAGCGCAGCAAACCGATCACAACCGTATCCTGCATGGCGACGATCACCTCTCCCTGCTTGATCTTATGTGCCACCATGGCTTTGGATATATGATAGTCAAGCTCAGCTAATTGTGCATATTCCTCTTGTGTAGCAATCCGGATGTTCATAGTTTACCGGGTCAGGCTAGAGCTTCCCTGCGATAAGGCGATCAGCTCTGCTTTATTCGTGATGACCATGTCCCCAAATTGTGTGAGCGCCAGTGCTGCCAGTGTGACCCCGTAACGCAATCCCGCGGACAGATCTCTTTCCAGCCAGCCCTGAATCACGCCAGCCGCCAGTGCATCGCCCGCACCCAGACGGTCCGCGATGCGCGTGGGACGCGCCGGTTCGTGCTGCCACCCCTTTCCATCCCACAACAGCGCGCCCTGGTCTGCGAAGGTCAGGACGACGTGTTTGGCTTTGCTCAACTCGAGAACTCCCTGTGCAGTCTCCTGCATGGAACCTGTACATTTAAATAATCGTGCAGCATCGGCCTTGCCACAAAAGAGCATTTCAACACCCTGGATCAACGGCAGCAGGGCTTGCGCGGCATCTGCCTCCGACCACAGTTTTTGCCGGTAGTTGATATCAAAACTCACAGGCACATTACATTCCTTTGCACGTTGGACGGCCTGACTCGCAATGTCGAGACAAGACGGCGACAGAGCAGGCGTGATGCCTGTCAAATGTAGTAGACGCGTGTCCAGCAGCAGATCCCAATTCACTTCATCGACCCGGATTTGTGTTGCACACGAGTTCGCGCGGTCATACGTGACCTGAACGCCGCGCGGCAGCTCACCGAACTCGACGTAATACGTCCCCATCCGTCCACTATCCTTCCAGAGCACGCCATCTGTTTCGACGCCCGCCCCGCGCAGGGCCTGGAACGCCAGGCGTCCCAGTGGATTCTGAGGTAATGCCCCCAGCCATGATGTCTGTCGCTCCAGCCGGGCAAGCAACGTGGCAACGTTCGCTTCCGCGCCGGCAGGATACACATCGAACTGCGCTGCACTTTCGATGCGCTTCCCCGACGGCACGCTCAGACGCACAAGCATTTCGCCGAACGTGGTGAGGTCAAAGCGTGGCTCTGTTCCGTTTGCGTTCATCGGTTAGGTGACGGCGCTGCGGGCCGCGACTTGCCAGGTTTCCTCGACATGATCTCCTCGAGCACCGATCACTTCGTCAAACAGACTGGTAACCATGCAGCAATGATTTGGGATTATGCTCACGCGCTCTCCGATCTCGGGCTTGCGCGCGCAGGCGGAAAAATCGACATGACCGTGCTCCTCCGACAGCGCGTGGATTTTTGCCTCAGGATATTCACAGATGTAGCCATACCCCTCCAGCCCATGCAGGTCAGACGATAAGGTCTTGCTGCCGGCATCCAAAATTCCGCGTTCGGAAGTGGGCCGGCTGACGACCGTCGCGTGGATCCTCAGCGCGCAAGTATCCAGTGTCACGGCCCCCGACCGCAGAGAGAGTCGATCTCCGTAAACATAAATCCCGGCGCGGTACTCGGTGAGCTCGGGATGGGTGTGAGCCTGCCACATGCCGGGTGTCCCGCCACCGCTGACACGCTCGATCGGCAGGCCATCCTCTTTTAGTAAAGAGCGCGTCTCGCGAACAAAGGTATCCAAATGCTCATTCATGGGAAATGCCATCACACCGCCGAAGCGGAGATGGGGCAGGCTCCCGATCAAACGCGCCAGATCCGCCGCCTGCTGCGGAGACCGTACGCCGCAGCGATTCAGGCCGATGTCGCATTCGATCAGAACTGTAAGCTCAAGTCCGGCCCGTGTTGCCGCCGCCGATAGCCCGCGCACGGTGAATCCCGAATCCGCTGTGACGCTGACATGGATGCGCGCCGCCAGGGACATGAGTCGTTTCAGCTTGCGTTCGCCGATGATGTTGTAGGGAATAAAAATATCGTCAAAGCCCGCATCGGCCATGATCTCGGCTTCGCTCACTTTTTGACAGGTAATGCCAATAGCGCCGGCGTCCATTTGCATTTTGGCAATTGCCGGAATTTTATGCGTCTTGATGTGAGGACGATTTGCGATCTGATGTTCATCCAGATACGCTTGCAGCCGCGTGATATTCGATTCCATGCGATCCATATCTACCACAGGGACCGGGGTCTCCAGGTCGCTGATGTGCATGGCCTATTTGTCTCCCACATAGGCGATTGCATCGATCTCAACCAGGATCCCCAGTAATTGACTTCCCACCGTGGTACGGGTCGGTTTCGGATCGGGGAAGTATGTGCCATAGACCTTGTTATAGCGCTCGAACAGCGCCAGATCGCTCAAGTGTGCCGTGACCTTGACCACGTCCGCCAGGGTCGCGCCGCCAGCTTCCAGGATCGCTTTGATGTTCTCCAGCACACGCGCGGTCTGTTCTTCGACCGAGTCCCCGACGATCTGACCGGTCGCTGGGTCGAGCGGTCCCTGCCCCGAGACGAAGATGAAGTCTCCGACACGCAGTCCCTGCGAATAGGCGCCAACCGGTGAGGCGCCAGATTTTGTGCTGATTTGTTGCTTGGGCATGTGCATTCTCCAATCAAATATGTCATTGCGAGGAGTGGCGCTCGAGCGCCACGACGTGGCAATCTCCTCGCGAAATATCTACGGCTTCCATTGCGACGTACTCAGGATGGTGTTCAGGACTTCCACGCGTCGCGCAGCAGCCTTAGCCAGTTGCCGTGCATGATCGTTGCGATATCTTCATCGCGGTAACCGCGCTTGGAAAGAATTTCTGTCAGGTGCTGAAGATCGGCGATCGTATCCAGGTCGGCGGGAGATTGCTCGCGCCCAAAGCCTCCATCGAGGTCGCTTCCGATGGCAGCGTGTTGACTCCTCCCGGCAAGCTGGCAAATATGATCGATGTGATCGGCGACGTGCGTGAGCATCACGCGCTCATTGTCTTTTGCCCCGCGTGTCCAGCCAGGGCGCAGCATCCAGTTGTCCAGGGCAACCCCGATCACACCCGCCCGCGCGACGATCGCGTGAATCTGCTTGTTGTCCAGCTGACGCTGATGCGGGACCAATGCCCGGCAATTGTTATGGCTGGCGAGAACTCGCCCGTCGAAGCAATCCATGGCTTCCCAAAATGCCTCGTCCGAAAGATGGGTGAGATCGAGCAGGATGCCCAGTCGTTCCATTTCACGCAGCAGTTGCTTGCCCTCGAATGCCAACCCGAGCTCGGTAGATGTCCCACCCGCATAGCGCCCTGGACCGTAATGAGCCGGGCCAATGATTCGAAGCCCCGATTCTTTCCAGACCGGCAACTGTTCCGGTGTAAGGATCGGATCGGCGCTCTCCATGCTGATCACGAGACCGACCAGAGGCTGAGGCTGAGACGTGTCCAGCTCCCAATCGAGCCACGAGTCGATGTGGTCATCCAGATCTTTTCGATCCGCGATCACGCGAACCTTGCCGGCCTCATGGAGTGCCTGGTAGTAAGCCAACTGTCCCTGCGCTGCCGCGTAGGCCTGGTAGGGAGAGGAGTAATCCAGGTTTTGCATCGTACGCCCTGTGGAACGCGCCAGCAGCGTGGCGAAACACAGCGCGATCCGTCCCTGGCGCATTTCAGGCAGCGCCACGGTTCCCTGTCCGCGGCCGGCGCCGGCGATATTGCCCTCAGCAGTGCGGATGGTATAGACCGAATGCTGGATATTGCGGTTCCATTGGAGAGCGTTCCACGCGAGATCAAGATGTGCATCGAGGATGATCATCGGAATATCCTTCCGCTTGATTTTACTATTATCTAACGCAAGAGGGAATCAACGGTTCTGTCGTTACTTTTACCAGGGGAGAAAGCCTTGGATTCGAATCAGGCGAACACGATACTCACAACCCACCAGGCGATCAAAATCAGCTCAAGAAAGGAATCACCCAGATAAATCGGGGAGATCACCCGCTTGGTCACATAGACGAATTCAATAACGGCCAGGCTGAGAGCACTGCCCATGGCCAGAATGATCAGGGATGTGTTGACTTCCGCGTTCACCTGCGCAAAGATCAGAACCGCGCCGATGACTGCCAGGATCAGACCGACGGTTTTGACCAGCCATAGATCTGTTTTGGGACCTGTGACTTTGAGAAATGATCGCATATGGAGAATAGGCCAAATCCCGAATACAAAGAAGTATATTCCCTGGAGAAGAGCCACCAGATATTCCACTCGATTAATGCTTTCCCAGAACAGGATTATCGTTTTCTGCGCAAGAGCATAGTCACCAGAACAAACATAGAGAGTCCTCCAGCCCATTGCCAAACAGAAAAGGAGGATGGGTACTGTACTGCTTTTATCGTCCCTGGCACCGGTTTGTGTTCCTGTCTGTGCTTTCGTCGAACCCAGTTACTGCTAACCCAGTCCACAAATTCTGGAAAGAGCTTATTGATGAGTACCGGCACCTCATACATGCGGCTGATGAACAATGCCCGGCGCGGCTCTTCGATCAGATGCACGATGTGGCGCGCCAGTCGTTCCCGGCTGATGCGGCCAATCGGAACCGATTTGTATCTCACGGTGCCGGGCCGCACGACTCGTTGATTGAACTCTGTGCCCGAGACAGAACTGGGATGGATGCGAATTACCGCGATCCCCCACGGTAGTAGGGAGCGACGCAGCCCATCCGTCAGACCTTCAACCGCGTATTTTGTGCTCGCATACACAGTCAGTGGCGGTACCGAAATTCGACTGACATACGAGCTCATGTTCAGGATAAAGCCCGATCGCTGTTTCTTCATCGTCGGAATCACCTGGCGGGTCAATTCTGCCAGCCCAATCACATTGACCTCGTAATGTCTGCGCAGCTCTTCTCCGGAAAGCTCCTCGAACCAATCATAAAGTCCCCAACCCGCGATGTTCGCCAGCACGTCGATTCGGCCAAACGTGGAGAGTGTCGTCCGCACCAGATTTGTGATTTGAATGCGGTCCGTCAAATCGGTGGGTACCGCCAGAGCTTGTCCTCCGATCGCTTCGATCTTTTCTTGAAGCTGATGTAGTCGTTCCGCCCGCCGCGCAGCCAAAACGGGCATAGCTCCAGCCCGCGCAAATTCCCATGCTGTGGCTTCCCCGATGCCGGACGAGGCCCCTGTCACAATTACAATTTTTCCGTCAATCGCAGGTCGCCGATTCATCTCCATAGTGATCCTTTGTGTGTGGTCTTCATGTTCTCGTTTCCTCCCGTCTGCCCCAGGAATCGTTCGTGCCTCGTGCAGACACTCTTAATAAACGAGGGAGAGTAGTAGGCGTGATGAATCCACAGAGTGAGTATTCGATAAGAAATAGGCTACGATGCTTGACATACAAGGCAAATGGAATATAATGTAAATGCTCGACGTCAGGGTGCCCCCCTCACTCTGACGTCGGGCATTTTAATGCCTGGTAGATGTTTCTTATCCTTGACGCACCCTTAGCCTGACGCTATAATCTGCCCGCTTGATCGGAAATTACTGCGGGACACTTCGCGGTCACCCGCACATAAGAAATTAAGGAGTAAGCTCAATGCCCCCACATCCAAAGCGCAAACATTCGAAGAGCCGCCGCAACATGCGCCGTGCACACGATGCTTTGCAGCCTCGTAACCTGACTGCCTGTTCCAACTGCGGTTCGATGCGTCTTCCGCACACCGTCTGCCCCAATTGCGGATTTTACGAAGGCCGTGAAGTTGTCGAAGTGAAGAAGGAAAAGAAAAAGGCTGAGTAGAGACGAGGTTTTCTCGTCGATGCAATGATAATGGGTCGTGACGAACACGACCCGTTTGTGTTTAATAGAAACATATCGCGCTGAGCGGAGCGACGAATG
>LLBY010013931.1_pt8 | contig 15887 bp, 18 predicted proteins | sample 1489401 | NCBI WGS metagenome assembly LLBY01 (sample SAMN04092656, study PRJNA295927) | soil metagenome | biome: Soil prokaryotic community; feature: Bulk soil; isolation source: soil from tomato rhizosphere | host: tomato cultivar Hawaii 7996 | place: South Korea | collected 2011-11-01 | reverse complement strand
CACGATCCAGGTCATCCCGCACATTACGAACGAGATCAAGCGCCGCATCGCGGGCATCGCCAAAGAGACCAATGCAGACGTGGTCATCGTAGAGGTGGGCGGCACAGTCGGCGACATCGAATCGCTGCCGTTCCTGGAGGCGCTGCGGCAGCTCCGCAACGAGGTCGGGCGCGAGAACGTGTTCTTCATCCACGTGACCTGGCTGCCCTATATCGGCGCAACCGGTGAGATCAAGACCAAGCCCACCCAGCATTCGGTCGCCGCGCTGCGCTCGATCGGTATCTCGCCCAACATGATCATTGCCCGCTCCGATTACCCGGTGGAGAAAGACCTGAGCGACAAGATCGCTCTGTTCTGCGATGTGGAAAAACAGGCAGTTGTCCCCATGGTCACCAGCGATGTGCTATATGAAGTACCCTTATTGCTGGAACGCGCGGGCGTGGCCGATTACCTTATCGAAAAGCTGGACATGAAAGCCACCAGCACAGCCGATATGAAACCCTGGGAAAAGCTGGTGGAGCGCGTCCGAAAACAGAAACCCAGTCTGAAGGTGGCCCTGGTCGGGAAGTACGTGGAGCTGCAGGATGCTTATATGTCTGTTCGAGAGGCGCTGAAGCACGCCGCGCTGGCCAACGACGTCGAGATTGACATCGGCTGGGTACACTCTGCGGACCTGGAAAAGGATAAAGGCTGGGATGTGATCCAGAACGCGGATGCGATCCTGGTGCCCGGTGGATTCGGCTCACGCGGCATCGAAGGCAAGATCATGGCGGCGCGTTACGCCCGGGAGCGTAAGGTGCCCTATCTCGGTCTGTGCCTGGGGATGCAGGTCATGTGCATCGACTTTGCGCGCGGCGTGCTCAACCACGAGGATGCCAACTCCTCCGAATTCGATCGAGGCACGGAGTATCCGGTCATCGACCTCATGCTCGATCAGCGTGCCATCACCGATATGGGCGGTACGATGCGCCTCGGGCTCTATCCCTGCGAGTTACAGGCCGGATCAAAAGCAGCCGAGGCGTATAGCGAGGAGAGGGTGGATGAACGCCATCGGCACCGCTTCGAATTTAACAATGCCTACAAACAAGACTTCGAAAAAGGTGGAATGGTTTTTTCTGGCATGTCGCCTGACGGGAAACTGGTGGAGATCGCGGAATTGAGAGATCATCCCTTTATGGTCGGCAGCCAATTCCATCCCGAGTTTTTATCACGACCGATGAAGCCGCACCCCCTGTTCATGGGATTCATTAAGGCCGCAAAAGAAAAGAACGGGAAGCATTAAACGAAAAGAGGTGGACCGGCGGTTCACCTCTTTCCTTCACGTTATCTTCTTTTCTTTCCAGATTTCTTTTTCCCCGATTCTTTCACAGGCACATTGGCCACGGTAGCCGCAACCCCGCCTGCGATCGCCTCTCGATACGGCTCATGCAGGGTAACGGGCTGACTGCCGCGGATTCGCAAGTTGAGCATCTCCACCAGCACCGAGAAGCCCATAGCAAAGTAAATGTAGCCTTTCGGGATGTGCTGGTGCAAACCCTCGACGATCAGGGTGAAACCGATCAACAGCAGGAAGCTCAACGCCAGCATCTTCACTGTGGGGTGACGTTCTACAAAATTCCCCAGCGGTGTGGCGCTGAACACCATGACGACCGCAGCAATGATCACCGCCGCGACCATGATCTCGATGTGATCCACCATGCCTACAGCCGTGATCACAGAATCCAGCGAAAAGACAATATCAAGCAGCATAATCTGGACGATCACGCCCCAGAACGCGGCTGTTACTTTCCCCGTCGCATGACCCTCAGTGCCTTCCAGTTTTTGATGGATCTCATGCACGCTTTTCCAGATCAGGAACAGACCGCCCGCGATCAAAACCATGTCGCGTCCCGAAATTTCGAAGTCCGCCACAGAAAAGAAAGGTTCTGTCAGGCCGATGATCCATGAAATGGATAACAGGAGCAAGATGCGGGTGATCACTGCCAGCATGATGCCTGTTCTACGTGCAGATGGCTGCTGATCCTGCGGCAATTTGCTTGCTAAAATCGAAATAAAGATCACATTATCCACGCCCAGCACGAGCTCCAGCGCGACAAGTGTCAGAAATGCAATCCAGGTTTCGGGTTGGCTGATCCAGCTAAAATCCATAGCTCTATCTCCTCAGGTTGAGTTAAGCTCGAAGTATAACCGAACTCGAGTCGTTTCACAGGATGCTATAATTAACCGACTCTATGAAGACTCAAACGTTCCAACTGACCACTTTGTCACAGTCCTCCCTGCAGGATTACATGGACTGCGCCCAGCGATTCAAACTCCGCTATCTGGATCGTTTGTCTTACCCTGCCGCGGAAACGGAACCAACACTCGAAAACGAGAAACACCAGCAAGAGGGTGAGTATTTTCACCGGCTGGTCCAGCAGCACCTGATCGGCATTCCCGCGGAGCAAATCGCCAAGTTCGCGAACACACCAAACCTGCAACGATGGTGGGAGAATTTTCATAACGACAAAGACCTGTCAGGTCTCCGAGGCATGTCAAAACTTTACCCCGAGGCAACCCTCTCCGCGCCGCTGGGCAAGTACCGCCTCCTGGCAAAATACGATCTGATTGCCGTCCGAGATGGAAAGGCGGTGATCTATGACTGGAAGACATACCGGAAGCGGCCGCGCAATGAGTGGCTCGCGACACGCATGCAGACGCGCGTCTATCGGTCGCTGCTGGTGCAGGCCGGGGCGCACCTGAACAATGGCAAAGCGTTCGAGCCTGAAGAGATCGAGATGATCTACTGGTTCGCGGATTTCCCGGAAGAACCCGCTCGATTCCCTTATAACTCAGCACAGTTCCAGCGGGATTGGGATGCACTGCTCAAGCTTTCGGAGGAAGTGGCCTCCGCCTCATCCTACCCATTGACGGAGGACCGTCAGAAGTGCCTTTTCTGCACCTACAGGTCCTACTGCGAACGCGGCATCCGCGCCGGGGATGTGGAACAGGCGGAAGCGGAGAGAGACGCGGAGGAACTGTTCGACGTCAACTTTGAACAGATTGGCGAGATCGCGTTTTAAAACTCGAGGAGATTGCTTCGTCGGGGAAGGCGCCCTCCTCGCAATGACATAACAATTGCATGTAAAGGACCCTTGACATCTTGCAAGGGTCCTTTTATACTTCGGGGTGTAAAGGAAACTTGACATCCGAACGATTTACTGATGAGGAGGCAGAGATGAAAACGATCCTTCAAAAAGCACCCGGCCTATGGGCGGTGATACTCACTGCGTTAATCTGGGTTGTCGTGTACCTCTTCACCCGCAGGCTCCTGGATAGTGGTCAACTTGCGGAAGGACTGCGCATCTTCGTCGCGCTTGCGCCCCTCCTGCCCTTTGCTTTCTTCCTGACGTTCCTACTGGCAGGGATTCGCTCCATGGATGAGCTTCAGCGCCGGATCCAGCTGGAAGCCCTGGCCATTGCCTTTCCGCTGGCAATCCTGTTTTTTATGCTGCTTGGGTTGCTTGAACTGGCAATCTCTCTATCACCTGAGGATTGGAGCTATCGACACACCTGGAGTTACCTGCCACTTTTCTATTTCATCGGACTGGCGATTGCTTCAAGACGTTACCAGTAAAACCCTTGCCAGAATCTTTGTCCCAGGAGAACTACATGCATCAAGCCTCAAGAAGGTATGCCCGCGAATTTATCATTGCGATGATTACTTATGGAATCGTCATCATAATCTCAAGACTTACGCTTAACAGCCTAGAGGACTCACCCTGGCGTTTTGCGATCGCGCTCCTGCCATTTATTCCGGTACTGTTTCTGATCACCGGATTTGTCCGCTATCTTTCCGGGATTGACGAACTACAGCAACGGATCCAATTACAGGCCATTGGGTTTGCCGCCGGGACAACGGGATTACTCACGTTTGCCTACGGCTTTCTTGAGTTGGAGGGCTTTCCCTCACTCTCTACGTTCCTGATCTTTCCGCTCATGATCCTGCTTTGGGGAGTGGGGCTAGCGTATTTCTCGCGGAGATACGAATGAAGAACCGCTTACGCGATCTACGAGCCGAGCGTGGCTGGTCACAGGCGGATCTGGCCGAAAAGCTGGACGTGTCACGTCAAACGGTCAACGCGATCGAGACCGAGAAATACGACCCGAGCCTGCCCCTGGCATTTAAAATCTCAGAGCTCTTCGGGATGAGGATCGAAGAGATATTTATCGCCAACCATAAGAAATAGCCTCATTCACTTTACAGAAATCCCCAGGTGAGTTCCCACGGCGCGTTCTGTTCCGGGAATATAATGATCGATAGGGGAATTCAAGATCCTGGGTTTGCCGTTATCGTTTTCGACGACCATCGTCGAGGAGCCGCCACCATCCAGACTCATCGCCATGTAGGCACCCTGATCGATGAGCAATTGCGCCAGTTCGGTAAACGTCGCTCCTTCACTGTAAAACGGCTGGCGGCCATCCACCACGACCAGATAGACATATCGCCCGTTGCGGTTGATGCCGACCGCCGTGCGCGGATCCAATTCATGGCCTCCCAGATCGGGAGCGACCTGTCCCTTAAGCACAATCATCCGATCGCCCGATATCGCACTGTGAACCCGGTTCGGTTCGTTGTTGAACGATAAGGCGTTTCTGCGGCTGATGAACAGCGCAGGCAGGACGCCCTCCTCCGCCTCATCGTCGGCCCCATACACCTTCCCGTCAGAAGCTGTGAGTCCAAAGGGCGCAACGGGATCCCCTACGTGTGGATAATAGTCCGCCGGGCTGTGCGACCACCAGGGAGAAAACCCACCCCCGTTGATCGCGATCTGCAGGTCAAACTCCTCGAGGAATTCCGAAGTCGTGCGCGCCTTCAAGGGCATCTGCCCCTCCGCATCCGGCGGGGTGACCAGGAACTCGATCCCCTTCTCTTTCGTGTCGATCGTCAACACGTGCGCGATCATCGGGCGCGGCAAGTAGCGGACAATGCGGCGATAGGTCACACCTTCATACAGCTTTTGTTTCATCGGAACCGGCGCAGGACGGCCGCGATCGTAGATGAGAAAACCACCGATGCACAGCCCCATCAACACAAAGGCGCCTATGACCATTCTCGTCAGTCTGCGAGTGTTCATGAAAGGAATTCTATAACCGGAAAATTAATAAAAAATAAGGGCAGATCCATTATCTACCCTTCAAAACATGTTCGTTTGCCCTGCGCGCAGCACGAAATCCTAAACCACAAGCTCCTGCTCGGCGTGCCGCATGGTCTTGAAGGATTCAATTGCCACCTCTAACATGCCCCGGTCGGGCTCGCGGGTGGTCAGAGCTTGCAGAGCCAGGTTCGGCTTGATGAGGAAGCGCACGAGCGGCGAATCCAGATGGTTGGCGGTCCAGCGAATGTATTCTACAGAAATTCCAGCCAGGATGGGAATCAACAGCACGCGGCTGGCAAGCCTCCAGAACATCGAGAGCGGTCCGAGCGCGGTGAAGACCAGAATCGAGATCAACACCAGGGTCAGGATGAAGGCGGTCCCGCAGCGTGGATGTTCGAGGGAAAATTTTGCGACAGATTCTGGAGTCAGCTCGGCGCCCGCTTCATACGCGTTGATCGTCTTATGCTCAGCGCCATGGTAGCCAAAGAGACGTTTGACATCCGGCATAAAACCGATCGCCCAGATATAGCCGATCAGCAGGATCAAACGCACGACGCCTTCCGTCAGGTTGGCGATCCATGGATTCCAGCCAAGATATCGCTCTCCCAGCCCGCCGATCCCGGCAGGCAGGAGGAAGAACAGCCCGATCCCAATCGAAAGCGAGATGCCCAGGGTTAGATACAGTGTGGGGCCTTCTAGTTTTTCGTCCTCGCCCGTCTGCGTGTTTGCAGAAAGCGTCAGCGCGCGGAGGCCGAGTCCCAGGGCGTCCCACAGCAAAATCATCCCGCGCAGAAAAGGAATCTTGGTGATCTTCGAGCGATACACCGACGCAAGATCTTCTTTATGAATCACAATGTTCCCGTCGGGTGCGCGCATGGCAATGGCAAATGCCTTTTGCCCGCGCATCATCACGCCCTCGATCACAGCCTGTCCGCCGTATGTAATAATCTTATCTTCCATAAATAGTCTTCACCTTATAAAATCGTCCCGCACGTGCGGGACGACGAAATGAAAAACAACCCAATCTTTATCCCAGGTTATAAAGGAAATGAATGAACGCGTCAATGCCTTTGTACCAGGTTGGCAAATGCATATGCTCATTGGGAGAATGGACGTTATCGCTCGGCAGCCCCATCCCGACCAGCACAGACTCGACGCCGCAGATCTGCTGCAACATGGCGACCGCGCCGATGGAGCCTCCCTCACGCCGGTAAAATGGACGCGTGCCCCAGACCGATTCCATGGCCTGGTGCATCGCCTTCACGCCGGGATTGTCCAAATCGGCGATCGCAAAGGGACTGTGTGTCAGATCCTTGACTTCCCATTTGACGGTCCTTGGGGCGTTCTCCTCCATGAAGCGTATCATCTGCTTTTCGACCTCCGACGGCTGCTGGTCTGCGACGAGACGGCAAGAGATCTTTGCCATCGCCTTGGCAGGTAGAACGGTCTTCGAGCCCTGGCCTGTCCAGCCAGAAAGCAGTCCATTGACTTCCAGCGTCGGTCGCGCGCCGGTACGCTCGGCGGAGGAATATCCCTCTTCGCCCCAGAGCGCAGGGACGCCGCTCTCTTCCAGATAATGGGTATCATTAATCGGCAGGCGCGCAAAATCGGCGCGCTCCTGCTCGCTCAGGGGTCGGACAGAGTCGTAAAATCCGGGCAGTGTGATGCGGCCTTTTTCATCGTGCATCTTGGCAATTAGTTCTGCGAGCACCTGAGCCGGGTTGTGCACCGCGCCGCCATACAAACCGGAGTGCAGGTCAGCTTTGGGACCCCAGACGTTGATCTCAAAATAAGCAAGCCCGCGCAACCCATACGTGATGGTGGGCATGTCAATGCCCATCATGCCGGCATCCGGGTTGAGCGATACATCTGCTTTGAACTTTTCAGCATGTTTCTTGAGGAATGGCTCCAGATTCTTCGAGCCGATCTCTTCCTCACCCTCGAGCAGGAACTTCAAGTTAACCGGCATGTCGGCGCTCTTCATCACAGATTCGATTGCGCTGAACGTCGCCAGGACTTGTCCCTTCATGTCGGAGGAACCGCGACCGAACAGAAGATCGCCGCGGACTTCGGGCTCGAAGGGCCCTGTCTCCCATAATTCCAGCGGATCGGCCGGCTGGACGTCGTAATGTCCATAGACCAGTACGGTCGGCGCGCCAGAGTTCTTGATGTAATCGCCATAGACGACCGGATGCCCGCCCTCCGTAGGCATGACCTCCACGTTTTCCATACCCAACCGCCTGAGACGATCTGCCATCCATTCGGCTGCGCGCAGCACCTCGTCCTTGAAATCTGCGTCTGTGGAAATCGAGGGGATCTTCAACACGTCGATCAACTCATTCAGGAACTGTTCCCGGTTCTGTCTTGCGTAGTCGAGTGCCTTTTGAAGTTCGCTCATGATGTTCCTCTCTTTGATCATTGTAAAGTGACAGCCACTTCACATGTGACTGTCACATTCTTTAGGGAGCCGTTGTGGGGACCTCTGTCTGTTCGAGGGCGCGGCGCGTGAGCAAATACCAGCTCGCGAACGTCGCCAGGCGGTCGCTGGGGTCGTAGAGCGGCCCCACCTGCACGCCCTGCACCTGCGCGTCCACGCCGTACGAATAGACCGGCGCAAATAAAGGAAGTGCGGGCAGCTCTTTGGAAAAGACCACCTGGAAGTTGCGATACAGGCGCGTCCGCAAGGTGTAGTCGGCCGTCACGCGCGCCTGTTCGAGGTATTCGCTGGCAGCGCGGTTATCCCATTGAGTGTAGTTCTGTCCACCGGCGGCTTCTGCCTGGTGCCAGAACGGATAGGGATCAGGATCTGGCGTGCGGGCCAGGTTCAAGTCGACGAGGGCCGCATGGTACCGGCGAGACGCGAGAAAATCCGAGGCCAGCTCATCATAGGGGACAGCCTGGAGTTGCACGCCCACTCCAATCGCCGCCCATTCCTCTTTAATCGTCTCCGCGATCCGGGTATGGACCTCGTCATCGGGATGCAGCATTGTGAAGGAGAGCAGCGTCCCTTCTTTCGCGCGCACATCTCCCCCTTCCGCGGGGATGACGTATCCCTCCGCTTTCAGGATGTTGATCGCCTCGTCCGGGTTGTATTCAAAACGCTCGAGGCCATCGTGATACGCCCATGAGCTCGGTAGAATCGGTCCATCGGCAATCACGGCCTGACCCTGCAGGAATGTGTTGATCAGATAGGGACGGTTGATGCTCAGCATCAACGCCCGTCGCAGCTTTGGGTCCTGCAAAAAGGGGACTTCCGCATTATTCAAGTTGAACAAGACGAAACTGATCTGCGGCAGGCGGCTGGTATAGACGGCAAGATTTGGTTCTTCCAGTGCACTGCTCAACACATCTGTGGTGATCTGGCTGACCGAAAGCACATCCCCCTGCTGATAGGCATCCATGGCATCGGCAGAAGACTCGTAATATCGGAATACCACCTGCTCGATGAATGGTGCGGCGCCATAATACGTCTTTGAGGCGGTCAGCACGACGCCGGTAATCTGCCCATCATCTATGATCAAATGATCGAACTCGTAGGGGCCCGTGCCAACAGGATTGATATTGAATTCTGCGTCTGGCATCTGCTCCGGCGAGACCGACTCGAGCAGGTGCCTGGGCAGCACACCAAACGTCAGATAATCCATGAATGGGACAAAGGGCTCCGGCAGGGTAAACTTGATGACTTTATCGCTCAGCTTTTCGACCTCGATTTTGCCCCATAGATCTTTGATGTCCTGCGGAAACAGCGAACCGGCGCTTTTCATCCGGTCGATCGTGAAGAGCACATCGTCACTGGTGACGGGTGTCCCGTCATGCCAGACGGCGTTCTGCCGGATCGAAAAGTTATAGACGGTGCCGTCCTGGGCAACACCCCACGCCTCTGCCAGATCGGCCTTCGGCAGACCATGTTCATCGAAACGGATTAAGCCCGTAAACAACAAACGGTTTACGGAGCGGTCTGCGGCATTATTCCAATCCAGCAATGGGTTGAGGCGTCCCAGCGAACCGACCAGTCCCTCCGTGTAGACACCACCCTGTTCCGGCTGTGGGAGAATCGGCCCTGTGATAGTTGGGGATTGCTGTGTAAATAATAATACAGCCACAATGCCCAGCGTCACCAGGACGACCAGAATCTGCCAGCGTAATTGTTTCATAGACAAAAAAGAAAGGCGCGTTCACCCCGCAGACTCAGCCGCGCGGATGAAACGGCCTTTCGGATGCAAGCTGTTGAATTACGCCATGAGCAGCAGCGTTATCACCAGCGCAAAGAAAATAACGCTCAAAATAATGGTGATCCGGAACAGCGTGCGCTCGACGCCGCGACGGGCCGTGAAGATGCTGCCAGTGTCGGCGCCTGTCAACCCGCCCAGCCCTGCGCCCTTGCTTTGCAGGATCACGCTCAGGATGAGCAGGACCGAGATTATAATCAGCGCGATATTGAGATAGGTAACCATTTACGATGTGTCTCCTTTACTTAAGCGGAAACATTATACTCGCTGGGAAGAAAAAACGTCAACTTGAGGGTTTTTGCCTTGCGAAGGTGTTGGACCTTCGCAAGGCTTTCGTTTGAGGCTTCATGCACGAAATCGTCGTCAATTTGCACATGCACACGCGTTACTCCGATGGGACGGGGACCCATAAGGAAATCGCAGATGCTGCCATCAAAACGGGGCTCGACGCGGTCATTGTGACAGATCACAACGTGCTGGTTCAGGGCCTGGAGGGGTACTACCGAGTCGGCCGCAGCCGCGTCCTGCTCCTGGTCGGTCAGGAAGTCCACGACCAGGACCGGGTGCCGCAAAAGAATCATCTGCTCGTCTTCAACGCCAACCGGGACGTCGCTACCCTGGCAGACGATCCGCAGACCCTCATCAACGGCGTAGCAGAAGCCGGAGGCTTGTCGTTTATTGCCCACCCCCGCGATCCGGAATCCCCCGCCTTCAACGAAACAGATATTTCCTGGGAAGCCTGGGAGGTGCAGGGCTACACCGGCATCGAGCTCTGGAACGGTCTGAGTGAGCTCAAAACGGTCCTTCATACGAAGTTGCACGGCGCGTTCTATGCATCCTTCCCCCAATTCATCGCGTATGGCCCGATTCGGGAGACGCTCCAGCGCTGGGACGATTTCCTTGCCGAAGGTAGACGCGTTGTGGCGATCGGCGGCTCGGATGCACACGCCCTGCATATGCACATGGGACCGTTCCGGCGGGTCATCTTTCCCTACCTGTTTCACTTTCGTACGGTCAACACCCACGTGTTCATCCCTCAGCCGCTTACGGGCGACGCGCCAACCGATAAAAAGTTGATCTATGACGCCCTGGCCGCCGGGCATTGTTTTGTCGGGTATGACCTGCCAGCATCGACGCGCGGCTTCACGTTCAAAGGCAAGGGGCTGGAGCAAGCGGGCATCATGGGCGATGAGATTTCCGTTCGACGCGGCGTGACGTTACAGGCACACCTGCCGGGGCCCGCCGAGATCCGTTTGCTCAAGGACGGAAAAATGGTAGGCGGCTGGAAAGATTCACAAGCCTGCGTCTACAGCGCCACCGAAGCCGGCGCCTACAGGGTGGAGGTCTGGCGGAATTACCTGGGACGCAAACGCGGCTGGATCTTTAGCAATCCGATTTATGTGAGATAAATGAGATGCAAACCGCTGAGCAATTTTTATGAATCGGAGTGGTGAGGTGAGTCAGGCAATGTCATCGTTTACATACCAACGCCTGGTCGTTGTCGGTGTGACAAGCTCGGGTAAGTCCACGCTGGCAGAAACACTCGCCAAACGATTTGACTTGAACTACATTGAGCTGGATGCTCTCCACTGGGGGCCGAACTGGCAAGCCGCACCGCTTGACGTCTTTCGCGCCCGTGTGGAAGCAGCAACCCAGGCCGAACGATGGATCGTGGCCGGCAATTATCATGTCGTCCGTGATCTGATCTGGCCCAAAGCAGAAGCCGTCATCTGGCTGGATTATCCGCTGCGGACCGTTCTGTGGCAGCTCACGCGCCGCACCTTCAAGCGCTGGTGGACTCAGGAGCTGCTCTGGGGTACAAACCGCGAACGTCTGTGGACCCATTTCAAGCTCTGGTCGGATGAGTCACTCTATTACTGGCTGTTCAAAACCTATTGGAGAAGAAAGCGCGAATACCCTATGTTGCTGTCGCAGCCAGGGCATCGACATTTGGCATTGATGCGGCTCAACCATCCGAGAGAAACCCAGGAATGGCTGGAAACCCTTTAACAATCCGGAGGCAACCGTATGGCAAAACATACTGTTTCTGCATCGAAACTCATCTCTGCGCCCGCTCGTAAGGTATACGACATCCTCGCGGATTATCGCGACGGACATCCACGAATTTTGCCAAAGCCGTATTTCGTTTCCATACATGTGGAAGAAGGCGGATACGGCGCGGGGACCGTCATCGATTTTCAAATGCAGCTCATGGGAAGAATTCAATCATTTCACTCGACGATTACGGAACCGGAGCCTGGACGTATTCTTGTAGAGACCGATAGGAATACGGGTGCTGTCACGACCTTTGCTGTTGACCCGCGCTCGGACGGTCAGGAAGCGTTCGTGACCATTGCGACAACAACAATCGTACCGGATGGCGTCGCCGGCAAAATTCAGGGCTGGCTGACGAACCGGTTACTGCGTCCCATTTACGAGAAAGAGTTGGATCAATTAGCTGTCGTCGCAAAAGAACACCGTGCATAGCCTTTCGTGGAGGCTTCATCTCCTCTCGAATGGAGACAAAGCCTTGGTCTCAAATTCAAATAATTGATTCAGCTCTGTTCGAAGATGCTGTGATACTCTTACCGGTTTTCGCGAATAACTCATTAAGATGAGCACATTCGAAAAAGCCAATGCAGCACAGGCGACGGCCACAGAAACCGACTGGGCAGCCGTTTATGAAGAGCTGCTGCCCAGGGTCTATCACTATTTCTGCCTGCGCGTCGGCGACCAGCTGGAAGCTGAGGATCTGGCCGCCGCTACCTTTGAGCGTGCCTGGCGGAACCGCGAGCGATACCAGAAAGACCTTGGCGCCTTCAGTAACTGGCTTTTTGGCATCGCGCGTCATGTAACGATCACCCATTTTCGGCGGCACAAGCAGGAAGGAACTCTTCCTGAGCAGGAGGCCGAAAGCGTTCACCGCCCTACCGAAGAAACGGCCACACGTCAAGAAGAGTTCGAGCGACTGGCATCTCTGCTGACTGCTTTACCAGTGCGAGAGCGCGAAATTTTTTCCTTAAAATATGGGGCTCAGTTTACAAATAGGTCTATCGCAAAAATCGTAAGGCTGACCGAGAGCAACGTCGGCACGATCCTTCACCGTATCGTCAGCCGTCTGAGGGAAGAATGGGAGCATGAATATGAACGATGATTTCATCTATAGGGCGCTGCCAAAAGTTCGCAAGGACTTTGCTGCAACTCTTTATGAAGAAATTTCAGCAACTCCACGGCGGGGCTTCCGACCAGGAATGTATTCCATGCGAAGGATTCCTTACAGGCTACAAGTCGCGATGATTGTCCTGGGTGTGCTTATACTGGTTGCCTGGTCTCAAATAAAATTATGGATTCGTTATGTTCCGATTGGGGATCTCTGGCTTATTGAATTTAGCCTTACACAGCCTGGTCCTGATGTTCAAACGTTCGAGCCAATACCCCCCGGGCCACCTTCCTTCTACGGCCCTGATGAAGGGTATCTGGTGCCAGATTGGATTCCAGAAGGATTCTCGCCAACCCAGGTTCCAGGGCCCGGGTATTCCTATGAAAACTCGATCGGAATGTGGAGTAATGACGCAGAGCAAACCATACGACTCTTCGTGGTTCCGAAATCAGGGGGAGCCCGTCCTTATGCGCCGCCGGGAATGTATAAGGAAGTGGAGGTCAAAGGTCAACCCGCCATCCTGATTTATGGACGGCTTGCCCCGAATTCGCCTACGAACCCACAGGCACAACGCAAGTGGGATAAAACGCTTGGTTTACAATTATCCTGGAGCTTAAGCGAGGGTATTTTCACCCTTGAGACATTAGGACCCTATGTTACAGAAGGGGATATGATTCAGATGGCTGAATCGATGAAACGCGGCCCATTAGAATCAGAATCTCCTTAGCCCGATCACCAAGCGGGTCAACCCAAGCGCGGCGAGCAGCACCAAACCGACTGCTACCTCAAACGCCAGACGTTCCACGTGGATAATGACGCTGAGAATCGCCAGCCCAAATCCCAACACGGCGACGATGCCTACACGCTCCAGGTGCAGGCGCTCCATGCCCCGCGTGTCGTCCATCGGCGAGGCGTAACTCAGACGCCGCGCAAAGTCGGAGAGGTCCCAACCGAGCAAGCCGCCCAGGGCGCCGAGCAGCATCCAGACCGTGGGGAATTCACGCCACACGCCATAGGCTGCCGCGAAGACAATCAGCAGAAGAATGATGGAAGAGAACCAGTACCACTTTCGAAAATGTGTCACGAGCCAGACCGCCCCAAGCAATAAAAACCAGAGAGAGTAGTTAGATGCCCCTCCCTGTGAATATCCAATCGCGAGGGAAACAGTACCCAAAAGAATACTGAGGATCAGCGCAGCAAGAGTCAACTTATTTCTCTCAATCACTAATTACCAATTACACGATGATCTGGTCTCGATATATCCTTTGTCGTCGTTACACTCCGCTCAGGACTACTCCCATATCATCTCCCTGCCGCGCGCAGCCAGAATGGCGTCCGGCTCAGCCTGCGCTTTACAAAGAGGTCGAAGGGCTCCGATACATCCCAATCCAACGCGTAAACACCGGCGCGTCCCATCTTTTGTAATAACAGGACCCGTTCCATGTGAACGACTCGGCCCGCCAGTTGGATCGTTTCGCTTTGGGGCATGTACGAGAGCTCAAATTTGACGGGGTTCGGACTTACCACCATGACATCATAGCCCTGGGCCCGGAGCTGGATCAGAGGCTTCAGATCGTCCTCCGATAAGGGCGAGACCAGCATGATCTGTGATTTGGGAGGGAACAGACGCTGTGGGATATGCTCCAGGTCGGAAAAGACCTGGCTTTCGCCAGCCCGGGCATTTGCCAGCGCGTGAAGAATCCGTTCGCGCTGGATCTTTCCATAGCCGGGAAATGTCCACGAGAGATAGGAAGCGTAGAGCAACAATCCGACCCGGTTTCCCTGATTGAGCAGCGCGTCCGCAATCGAGGCGGCAGCCTGCACAGAATACTCGAACAACGAATGACCGCGCGCGAATTCATTCGTTCGCAGGCGGCCGTCGAGCACAATGCCTACATCGGCCACGCGCTCCTGCTGGAATTCGTTGGCATAAAACTTGTCCATCGAACGCGCGCTGGCGCGCCAGTTGATCGCGCTGGGTGGGTCGCCGGGCTGATACTCGCGTACGCCGAAGAAATCTGTCCCGGCGCCTCCCGCCCGGGCAGGAATCATCCCGGCGTAGACGCGCGTCCCGCGCGGGCGGATCGCCACCTGTCGGATACGCGTCACCGGCGGGAGGACGAACAAGCGTCCCTTCGCTTCCACACGGACTTTTGAACTGCTGACCGCTAAATGATCGTGGGCGCGCGCCTCGATCCCTTCGAACACATATCCTCCGCGCGCACCGGAAACGGTGTAGGCAAAGGTGTAGGTCTCGTTGTTCTTGAGCCTCCTCAGGTGTCGGCTAGACCCGGAACGAACCGTCAATCCGGCGGGTAAGAGGTCTTCGAGCAGGACCTCCTCCAGGCTGGAGCCGCGATTGGTGACGGTCACTGTCACGTCCACATTTGAATCCGGAGAGACCCGTTCCGCGCTCAAATGGCGCGTGGCATCGAGAGTGATCTTCTCAGGGGACTGCAGATATCCCGCGATCAAATACGTGACGAGGGGCAGCGCCAGGGCGATGAATGCGCCCTGCACAGTGACCATTCCCGCCAGCAGAAGAGCATAGCTGAGAAGACTGAGAAACAATGAACGGGACATAAGAGTCTGCCGCTGCGTAGCACGCAGCGCGCTTTACTTCACCACCGGTACCGGCGTCTTTTCCACGGTATCCCGAATCACATCGTCGGTGACCTGGCGCGACATCCAATACTCAGGCTGGAGGATGACGCGATGCCCCAGTACGGGAATGGCATAACGTTTGATATCGTCGGGCGTGATAAATTCGCGATTCTCGATGGCTGCGTTGGCACGTGCGATCTTGAGGAATGCCAGGGACCCGCGCGGGCTGGCGCCGACGGAGACTCGCCGGTCGACACGTGTGGCATGCACCAGGGCCGCGATATAGTTTTCGAGATCAGCGTTGACGTGAATGGTCTCGACCGCCTCCCGCATCTCGAGCACCTGCCCGGCGTCTGTGATCTCGCGCAGGGCGACCTCGTCCTGTCTGCGTTCGCGGCGCCGGCGCAGGATCAGCTTCTCCTCTTCCATGCTGGGATATCCAACCGCCAGCTTGAGCATGAAGCGATCCAGCTGGGCCTCTGGCAACGGGAACGTCCCTTCATACTCAATGGGGTTTTGCGTGGCAAGCACCAGAAATGGCGTGGGCAAGGGTAGAGTTTCGCCTTCGATGGTCACCTGTCCCTCCTGCATGGCCTCCAGCAGCGCGGACTGGGTTTTTGGCGAGGCGCGGTTGATCTCGTCGGCCAACACGATATTGGCAAAGATCGGCCCCTTGCGCAGCTCAAACTCATTCTTGGTGCGGTTGAAGATATATCCGCCGGTGATATCGCCTGGCAGCAGGTCGGGCGTGAACTG
>LLBY010004444.1_pt2 | contig 15908 bp, 12 predicted proteins | sample 1489401 | NCBI WGS metagenome assembly LLBY01 (sample SAMN04092656, study PRJNA295927) | soil metagenome | biome: Soil prokaryotic community; feature: Bulk soil; isolation source: soil from tomato rhizosphere | host: tomato cultivar Hawaii 7996 | place: South Korea | collected 2011-11-01 | reverse complement strand
TCGGGCTCGGCGGCGCCGAGGGCGTCGAGCCGGGCGTATTCGGCCTGGTAGGCGGCGAAGGCGCGGCCCATGACCTCGCGCCAGCGCGGGGCGAGATCGGCCGGGATGCCGAGCGCCTCGGGCTCGGGCAGGGCGCTGGGCGCGAGGGTGATGTAGCGGGTGGACGACTCCTGGCCGTCGGCCATCTGAGCGATCTCGAAGACCTTATACGCGAGCCACATCGACACGTCGTCGAGCGCGATGGCGAGGCCGCCGGTGAGGCCGCCGATGGAGGCGTGGCCGTAATCGACAAACTTCAGGATGCGGTCGATGGAGGCGTCCGGGTCGGCGGGGTCCACCTTTTCGAGGATGGCATGGATGCCTTCGTTGCTGCGCGAGTAGCGGGCGAGGACGGAGGCGAGCAACTCGGGCGTGACGCGGGGCAGATCGGCGGCGGACGGGGGCGGGACAAGGGCGAGACCGGTGATGCGCATCGTGGAGTGCGTGCGAGCCAAACGCCGGCGCGCGGACTCGCGAGCCGAAATCGGGAAGCGGCCCGGGCGGCGCTGGAACGCTCAGGCGTTCGGCGCGGCGGGCCGGCGGCGGCGGGTGGCGGCAAACGCGAGGCCGGCGAGGGCGGAGAGCGTGGCGCAGGCGGCGGGTTCGGGGATGGCGGTGCCGGTGACGGCGAGCACGCCGGTGGTGTGGAGCGCGGAGGTGTCCCACGTCAGGCCGGGGGCGAGGGCGGGCAGATCGAGCGTGGCGAAGGTGCCGGCGATCGAGGACGGGTTAAAATCGAAGAGATCGAAGGCGTCGCCCGAGGACGGCGCGAAGCCGGAGAGGAGCAGGACGACGAGCGTGCCGTCGGGCTGGAAGGTCCCGGCGATGTCGAGCGCGTCGTAACCCGTGCCGCGGGCGAGGCTGGCGAGCTCCATCTCGAGCACGCCGGTCGGGCCCTGGCTGAAGGAGGACAAGGTGACGAGCGCGGGCGAGTTGCCCGGCGCGTAGGTGCCGTGGTTTTGAAACGCGCCGGAGAAGGTGCCCGCGCCGGTGAGGGTGGCGCCGGCGGCGAGCGTCACCGCGCCGGTGCCGAAGGCGGAGCCGGTGGGGTTGTTGATGCGGGTGAGGCCCTCGGCGAGCAGGGTGCCGCCGGTGTGGGTGCTCGCGCCGGTGAGCACAAATTCGCCCGATCCGTAACGGGCAAAAACGCGCGGGCCGCCGCTCTCGGCGATGCCGCCGGCGAGGGTGAGGGGCGCGGACGCGGCGACGGTGAGTTCGCGGTTGCGCACGAGGGTGAAGGCACCGGTGAACGCGAGCGGGTGCGCGCCGGTGACGGTGGCGTCGGCCTGGAGGGTGACGGCGTTGGCGAGGGTGCGCGGGCCGCCGGAGGCGGAGACGGCGCCGCCGTCGAGGATGAGCGCGCCGGTGCCGAGGGCGTCGTCGTGCCCGAGCGCGAGGGTGCCGGCGGAGAGGCGCGTGCCGCCGGAGTGGGTGTTGGCGGCGGCGAGGGTGAGCGTGCCCGAGCCGAGTTTTTGCAGCGTGCCCGCTCCGGAGATGCCGGTGGAGTGCGCGACGTCGAAGCCCTGGGTGTCGAGCGCGCCGCCGGCGTCGCCGACGATGAGGGCGCGGAGATCGTCGAAGGCGGCGGTGGGGCGGAGCGTGCCGCCGTCGAGCGTGAGGGCGGCGGCGCCGGTGCCGAGGCGGTCGTCGGCGGCGAGGGCGAGCGCGCCGGCTTGCACGGTGATCGTGGTGGCCTGGGTGATCTGGCCGGTGAGGGTGAAGGTGCCGGCGCCGACCTTGTTGAACGCGCCCGCGCCGGTGATCTGGCCGGCGAAGGTGGTGGAGGCGTCGAGGTGGCCGGTGGTGAGGCCGCCGAGGCGGGCGTCCACCAGGCCATCGCCGGTGAGCGAACCGACCAGCACGGGGACGGTGGCGCTCGAGGGGAGGGAGATCCTGCCGCCGTCCAGGATGATGCGTGCGCCGGAGGCGTCGGTGCGCGAGGCGCCGCCGCCGAAAAGGATTTCGCCGCCATAACCGGCGGTGATCGTGGCGCCGCCGGCGGAAGTGGCGGGATTTTGAAAGTTGAGCAGGGCGGTGATGCCGGATGCGGCGGCGAGGTTCACGCGCGCATCGCCGAGGGAGGCGGAGTTGACGAGGCGAAGTTCGCGGCCTTCGCCCAAGTTGAAGGTGGGGGCGAAGGCGGACTGGTTGACGATGCCTTGGTCGCCGAGGATGAAGCGGGTGATGGGGAGGAAAGTGTAGGCCGGCGCGTCGGCGGTAAAAAGCAGGGTGCCGACGTTCGTGGCAGGGACCTGGATCACGGTGGTGGAGGAGCTGCCGAAGGTGGCGACGCTGCCGGTGCCGATGGGGGTGACGCCGGTATCCCAGTTGAGGGTGGTGGTGAAGAGATCGTCTTGCGTGGTCTCGAGCCAGGTCTGGCCGGCGAGGGGCGAGAGGGCGGCGAGCGAGAGCGCGAGGCGGGAGAGGGCGGCGGCGGGTCGGTTCATGCCGCCGGTTTGCGACGGCGTGGGGCGAGGCGCACTTCGGGAGTGGCGAGGCGGGCGAGGCGCGTGACGAAGCGGGCGCGGGGCGGCTCAGCGCGGGCCGGGGACGTCGAGCGCCTGGCGCAGGCGCAGCGAGGCGCGGCGGGCGAGCACGAGGGGTTTGGCGGGATCGCGGCCGGCGAGGTGGAGCAGGGCCTCGTCGCGCGAGCGGGTGTCGAGGGCGCGGACGGCGTGGAGATTGACGAGCAGGGAGCGGTCGATGCGCACGAAAAGGTCGGCGGGCAGCAGGGTTTCCCACTCGGCGAGGGCGCGGCGGATCAACATCGGCGGCGCGTCGGCGAGATGCACGCGGGTGTAGTTTTCCTCGGCCTCGATGTGGGTGAGGGAGGCGACGGGCGCGGCGCGCAGCTGGGTGTCGGCGCGGAGCAGCACGGTGTCGCTCGCGGCGAGCGGCGCGGAGGCGGTGGACGGGACGGGCGGGGCGGTGGGCGGGGCGAGGCGGGCGAGCGCGGCGGCGAGGCGGGCGGGGGCGACGGGCTTGAGCAGGTAGTCGAGGGCGTTGACCTCGAAGGCGCGCACCGCGAAGGCGTCGTGCGCGGTGACGAAAATGATGGCGGGCAGCGGCGCGGGCAGGCGCGGCAGCAGGGCGAAGCCGTCCTCGCGCGGCATGTGGATGTCGAGAAACACGAGGTCGGGGCGCAGCCGCGCGCAAAGCTCGGCGGCCTGGGCGGCGGAGCGGGCCTCGCCGACGATCTCGACCCGCTCGGCGTGGGCGGCGAGCAACGCCCGCAGGAGCTCGCGGGCGGGCGGTTCGTCATCGACCAGGATGGCGCGGAGGCGGGGCGGGCTCATGGCGCGGGGGACGCGGACGCGGGGTCGAGGGTGACGACGACGTTTACCCAACCGTCGTCGTCGGCGATGTCGAGGTGGTGGCGGCCGGGGTAGAGCAGGGCGAGGCGGCGGCGGAGATTGGCCAGGCCGTTGCCGTGGGGGCCGGGGGCGGAGGCGGGTTTGCGCCAGGCCCCGGTATTGGAAACCTCGATACGCAGGGCGCCGGGCGCGGGCGAGGCGACGCGGAGGCGCACGCGGTGGGGCGGCTCGGAGGTTTCGCGGCCGTGTTTGACCGCGTTTTCGACCAGAGGCTGGAGCAGGACGCCGGGCACGGGCAGCGCGCGGGCGTCGTCGGCGAGGTGGAGATCGAGAACGAGGTCGTCGCGGTAGCGGGCCTGCTCGACCGCGAGGTAGGCCACGGTGGCCTCGAACTCGGCCGCGAGCGGGACGAGTTCGTCGGCGCGGTGGGCGAGGGAGTAGCGGAGGTGGGCGGAGAGAGCGCGGATGGTGGCGTCGGCGCGGACGTTGCCGGGGACGAGGGCGAGGAGGGTGTTGAGGGCGTTGAAGAGGAAGTGGGGATCGACCTGGGCGCGCAGCAGCTGGAGCTCGGCCTCGCGGGCGGCGGCGCGGGCGTGGACCAGCCCGAGTTCGTGGGCGCGGGCGACGAGGAGGGCCTTGATCCAGAAATAGAGGAAGCTCCAGATGAGGTAGAGGGCGGCGCGGAAACAGCCGACCCCGAGGAGAAACGTGGCGGATTCCTCCCGCCCGAGCGCACGGTGGATCAGCGCGCCGCCGGCGGTATCGACCAGGCCGGCCGCGACGCAGGCGAGCAGGACGCAGCCGAAGAGGCGCACGGGCCGCGCCGGGGAGAGATCGAGCCGGCGGTAAACGCCGCGGAGGCCGGTGGTGAGCAGGAGGCCGAGCGGCTCGCGGTAGAGCGTGACCAGCAGGGCGGCGCCGAGGGTGTCGAAAGCGGCGACTTTCAGCGGCACGGTGGCGACGGCGAAGAGCGTCCAGCCGACGAGCTGGAGCTGCCAAAACGGGGAGAGCCGGCGGAGGCCGGGCAGGAAGGGCGGCGGAGTGTGGAGGGCGTTCGGCACGGACGGCGCAAGGCTGCGGCGCGACCATGGGAAGCGGAGCTCGCGGTGACGAGCCGGACTTGGCCGGTGACGAACGGGACCCGGGCGCGATCCGCCGCGAGCGGCGCGAGAAATGCGCGTTAACACGCAAAGCCCTCTCGATTTTACGGCAAAAGTTTTGAAGTGTGCGCCTGCTTCCGGGCCCCGCGCGCCCGCGTCGGTTTTTTCGCCGACGCCTTCCAACCACCACCCGCACCACGCCACGCCATGTTCCGCGCCATCAAACGTATCTTCATCTGGCTCGGCCTCGCCGCCGAGAAGGCCACCGAAACCGACGCCATCAACCAGGCCGTCGTCGAGCGCGGCATCCGCGACGCCAAGTCCAAGGCCGACAAGGCCCACTACGCCAACGGCCAGCTCGCCGGCCAGATCGCGTTGCTCAAGGACCAGATCAAACGCCAGGAGCGCCAGCGCGAGGAAACCCAGGGCTACCTCCAGGCCGCCGCCGCCGCCAACGACGAGGCCAACGGCATCCACTACGCCGAGGAACTCGCTTCGCTCGAAACCGACCTCGCGGACAACAAGAGCCAGCTCACCAGCCTCGAGGAGCTCTACCAGCAAAACACCACCATCATCGCGAACAGCCTGCGCGAGATCCAAAAATTCCAGCGCGAGTTCGAGACGGTGAAGACCCGTGTCGCCGTCGGTCGCAACCTCGAGCAACTCGCCACCCTCATGAAGGGCTCCATCGGCGAGCTCCAGGGCATGATGGGCGGCGAGCTCGGCCAGTCCATGCAGCAACTCCGCCAGTCCGCCGCCGGCGGCGAGGGCCAGATGCGCGCCACCCTCGACCTCGCCAAGGAGATGGGCTCCTCCATCCAGCGCCAGCAGGAGATGAAGAAGGCCCGCGGAGCCATGCTCTTCAAGGAATACCAAAAGAAGATGGGCATGGTGCAGCCCGAGGCCGCCGCCACCGAGGCCGCCGCGCCCGCCCCCCAGCGCCAGAAAATCGGCGAGAGCTGAGCCCGGCGCGCGCCCGCCCCGCCGACGTTTAATCGTATCCATTTAATCCCTACGTCTCACGCCCATGACCGCCCGCGGTAAATTCGTCCTCACCCTGCTCATCCTCGGCATCGCCGGCTTCGGCGCCTACAAGTGGTGGGATCGCCTCGCGCCCGCCGCCCTCGCCTCGGCCTCGTCCGAGGTCGCCGCCGCTTCCGGTGGCGACGGGGAAAACGCGTCCGCCTCCGGCGCGTCGGCCGGCGTGATCGACGACGCGGAGTTTGTCGCGCCGCTCACCGCCTGCCCGCTCCTGCCGCCGCCCGCCGCCTACGTGGCGAAGGACAACACCATCGACCTCGAGCTCAGCGAATACGCCGGCTACGCGGGCCTCATCGTCGCCAACGGCGGCCTCGAGCCCACGGAAAACTCCGTCTTCTTTCGCAAGCACGGCTTCAAGGTCCGCATCACCCTCAGCGAGGAGGAGAGCTGGCCCGCGCTCAACGCCGGCCGCATCGCCGCCTCCGCCACGACGGTGGACGTGTTGACCGCCTACTGCCGCAACTTCGCCGTCACCGCGCCGGTGCAGATCGGCTTTTCGCGCGGCGCCGACGGCCTCGTGGTGAGAAAGGAAATACGCCGCATCAACGACCTCCGCGGCAAGACCCTCGTCACCGCGCAGTTCACCGAGGCGGACTTCTTCATGCGCTACCTCACCCAGGAGGCCGGCATCGAGGTCAACCTGCTCGCCTCGCCCGCCGACAAACCCGCCGCCGACAAAGTGAACCTGCTCTTCACCACCGACGCCTTCGCCGCTGGCGACCTCTTTCTCAAGGACCTCACCGAGGGCGGCAACTTGCTCGCGGGCTGCATCACCTGGGCGCCGAAAACCACCGAGGTCGTCGAGGCCAGCGAGGGCAAGGCCCAGCTGCTCACGACCAACAAGAACCTGCTCATCATCGCCGATATTTTGATCATCAACAAGGGCTTCGCCGAGGCCAACCCCAAGATCGTCGCAGGCCTGGTGGACGGCACGCTCGAGGGCAACCGTCTGGTGCGCGACCAGCCCGCCGCGCAGCTCGACCTCCTCGCCAAGGCCTTCAAGTGGACGCGCGACGACGTGCGCGACGAGTTGACCAAGGTCCATCTCTCCAACCTCCCCGAGAACCTCGCCTTCTACGCCGGCACCATCGATAGCGCCGGCAGCTTCAGCGGCATTTTCTCCTCCGCGCTTCTCGCCTACGGCTCGCTCATCGACCAGCCCACCGACGCCGACAAATACATGGACGCGTCGCACCTCACCGCGCTCCAGGCCGCCGGCGCCTACGCCGAGCAGCGCATCGCCATCGCCCCCATCCGCAGCGCCGGCGGCGGCGCGCTCGAGGGCGATCCGCTCCTCACCAAGGACATCCGGTTCCTCTTCGAGCCCAACTCCTCCGTCCTCCAGCTCGGCGACGCGGAGAACACCAAGAACCTCGAGTCCATCCGCCGCCTGCTCCAAGTCAGCCCCGGCTCCACCATCCTCCTGCGCGGGCACGTGGATAACGCGCTGGTGGAAAAATTCCGCCAGCAGGGCGGCGACACCTTCGTGCGCCAGATGGCGCTCAAGGCGATGGAACTCTCCAAGAACCGCGCCAACGAGATCCGCCGCGTGCTCATCGAGCAATTGAAGGTCCCCGCCGCCCGCCTCGAGACCATCGGCCGCGGCTGGGAGGAGCCCGCCGGCGCCGACGCCGACCTCAACCGCCGCGTCGAGGTGCAGTGGTTCACCGTCGAGTGAGCGCGTCCGGCCCATGCACCGTTGATGCCGGACATGTGACCGCGGATGGCGCGGATGATCGCGGATAAAACCCGAAATCATCCGCGTCTATTCGCGTAATCCGCGGTTAAAAAAGCCTTCCTTTCCTTCATGACCGATCCCGCCACCCCGCCCGCCTACCGCCGCCTTTTCTGGCGCGGGGCCGAGCATGCGTGGCTCGCCGTCGGCACGCTCGGTCTCGGCTTCGTGACCGGCGAGCCGCTCGGCCTGCTGGTCGGCGGCGTGGCCTACGCGCTCGGGCTGGTTTACCTGCCCGACAGCGGCTGGTTTCGCCGACGGGTGGACGCGCGTCGCGCCGTCGTCGAGCAGGCCGCCGAGGCCGCGCGCGCGGCCGAGTTTGAGGCGCGGCGCGCGCAGCTGCTGGACAACCTTTCGCGCGAGCGGCGCGCGCGCCACCAGGCGCTCGTCTCGGTTTGCGAGGACATCTCCGCCGCCAGCGCCGAGGCCGAGGGCGGCGAGCTTTCGCTCTCGCTCGACACCCGCCTGCGCAAGCTCGACGAGCTGCTCTGGACCTACCTGCGCCTGCTCACCATCGAGCAATCCCTCGAGGCCTACCTCGAGACCGAGCGGCGCGAACAGCTCGCCTCCAGCGTCACCGCCGCCGAGGAGGAGATCGCCGTCCTCGAGGCCGAGCTGGCCGGGCTGGCGCCCGAGCCGTCCGCCGCGACGAAGGAGATGCGCGAGACACGCCGGAAACTGCTGGTCTCGCGCCGTGATCGGCTGCTCGCCCTGCGCCAGCGCCTCGCCCGCGTGGCCCAGGCGCGCGCCAACCGCGACCTCGCCAGCTCCGAGCAGGAACGCCTCGTCGAGCAGGCCAAGCTCATCCGCGCCGACGCGGTCGCGCACAAGAACGCCGAGTCGCTCGGCGCGCGCATCGACCTCAGCATCGAGCACCTCGCCGAGACCAACCGCTGGCTCTCCGACCTCGCCGAGTTCAAGGACCTCACCACCCGGCTCCCGCCCGTGCCCGCCGGCGCGATGCTGTCCCCGCGCGGCGCCAACCGCGTGGCGCCCCCGCCCATGCCGGAAAAGACGTGACGCGTTTTCCCCGCCCGGGAGCGCGGGCTTCCAGCCGGCGCTCCCGGGGCGCTCCCGGGGATACGATCCTCACCAAAACCTCCGCTTCGCCCATGACCGCTTCACCTTCCGCTTCCGCTCCCATCGCCTCCCGCCCGCCCCTGCCCGCCTGGGCCGCCGACTTCGCCCGCGTCTGGAACAGCGGCGCGCACAGCCTCTTCATTCTTCACGGCAACATCCACGATCTCTTCCCGCTCGCGCCGTCCGCCGCCGCGCCCGCCGCGACGAGCTACGCCGCGCTCGGCGGTTTTCTCCAGCGGCGGCTTTTCGCCGGCCGGCCGCAGGTGCTGCACTACGACCTCGGCGCCGGGCTCACCTTCTCCACGCCCGCCATGCAGACGGCGTTTTTCGAGTGGCTGAAGATCTACGACGAGGTCGAGCACACGAATTTTCACCGCTCCGGCCCGCCGCGTGTATTCACCCAGCTGCTACCGATTTTGCGCCGCTTTTTTCTGCGCATGGCGGAGGAGACTGGCGCGGAGCGCGGCGTCACGCTCGTCATCAACTACCCCGAGAAACTCGTGCCCGCCGCCGACGAGGCCCAGTCCGGTGCGGACGAACGCATCGCGCTCGTCACCCTGCTCTCCTGGGCCGCCTCGACCGAGCTGCATCGCGGCGACGTCGGCGTGGTGCTCGTCACCGAGACGATCTCCGAGCTGCACCCCGACCTGTTGCAAAACCCGCACGTGGCGCGCGTGCGCATCGACCTGCCCACGCTCGACGAACGCGCCGCGTTTCTCGGTAGCGGCTGGCTGGATCGCCATGCCGACGGCCGCACCCTCGCCACCCACTCCGACCTCGCGACCGACGACCTCGCGCGCCGCACCTCCGGCCTGCCGCTCCTGCGCATCGAGCAACTCCTTGGCACCGCGTTGCGCAACGATCAGCGCGTGACCGCCGGCTACGTCAGCCAGGGCAAGCGCCGCCTTATCGAGGAGTTTTGCGGCGACCTCGTGACCTTCAAGGATCCCAAGGCCGGGCGCTCGCTCGACCTCGTCGCCACCCACGTCGCGGCCAAGGCCCGCCTGCGCGAGCTCGCGCAGCTCATCCGCGACGGCCACCACGCGGTGGTCGAGCGCGGCGTGCTGGTGCCCGGGCGCATCGGCGTGGGCAAATCCTTCCTCATCGACTGCTTCGCCAGCGAGTGCGGCCTGCCCGTGCTCGAACTCGGCCAATTTCGCTCCAAGTGGGTCGGCGAGACCGAGCGCCAGCAGGCGCGCATCCTCCTCACCATCCGCGCGCTCGGCCCGGTCATCGTGGTGGTGGACGAGGCCGACGCCGTCTTCGGCAACCGCTCCGCCGACGGCGACAGCGGCGTGTCGAGCCGCGTGTTCGCCGCCTTCGCCGCGCACCTCGGCGACAGCTCGCTGCGCGGCCGCGAACTCTGGATCGCCATGACCTCGCGCCCCGACCTCATGGCCATCGACCTCAAGCGCCAGGGCCGTTTCGGCCTCTGCGTGCCGCTCTTCCCCGCGCAGTCGCCCGACGAGGTGGGGCAGCTCTTCGACGTCATCGCGAAGGTGCAGGGCATCGCGCTCGCCGAGCCGCTGCGCGCCTACGTGCGCGAGGCGCTCGGCGCGCGCCCGCTCACCGGCAGCGACGTGGAGTCGGTCATCGTTCGCGCGCGCGAACGCGCCGTATTGGCGGGTCGGATACAGGGCCTCGATCTGGAGGACCTGCGCACGGCGGTGGACGCGTTTATCGATCCGCTCGACGAGAACCTGCTCGCGCTCCAGGAGCTGGCGGCGGTGCTCGCCTGCTCGGACCGGCGTTTCCTGCCCGAGCGTTACGCGGATGCCGACCGCGCCGCGATGCGCGAGGCCTACGAGGCGGCGCGACGCATGGTGCGGGCGTGAGGACGGCCCCGAAAGACGTCGGCGCAGGGGTGGGTCGCGAGTGCGACGAAAGTTCCGATCAGCGGCTCGTGACCGGGCCGATCGTGCCGCCATCGATGAAGCGGATGGAGCGTTTCGCGGGCAGGATGCGCACAAGCACCTCGCGAGCCTGCCCCGGCTCCACGACAAGGACGGTTTCGGGAGTCTCGACCACATGGTGTGCGGGGAGGTTGTTCTCGTGAATTTTGAGCGTCCATTTTCCCGGCCGGAGATTGTCGAAGGAAACCGTTCCGTCCGCATCGGTGACCTGTCGCAGCACTTCCTTGCCGTCGGTAAGCTCCACCAGGCCGGCGGCGAATCCGCCGAGTGGCGTGGGCGCGGCCGACGTGGTTGGCGTGACTGGCCCGGCGCCGAAGACGATGAGTTGGGCGCGAACGCGCGACGCGTCCACCACGCCGATCGCGAGTTCCACGCTTCTTTCTTTTTCCACCTCCACGGCGAGGGGCACGGGCTCAAGCGTGACGCGATCCGCGCCCAGGGAACTTTGTTCGATGTTCACCTGATAGTATCCGGGGCGGAGTGATGGGAAAACGAAGCGACCCTGACGGTCGGTGACGGCGGTGATGCCATTGGCCGTGACGATCACTCGCGACAGCGGCTGCGAAACCCCGCCCACCCATTCGAAAACCTGGCCGCGCAGCACGCCGACATTCTTCCTTTTCGCGACGGGCAGCCCGAAGGGAATCGTGTAGCTGACGCTTATCGAGGTGAGCGACTCACCGGAGCCCGAGGCGCTTTGCCGGCGGGCCCGCAGGGAGGCGACGTGCCGGTTGGGCAGCGTGCAGGTGATCGTGCCCGAGGCCGTGTCCTGCACGCGCGCGGTGCGGGAGTCGTAGTGGTTTCGCGCGTAGTCCGCCCCCGCGGTCAGGCGGTTCGTGAGCGTCCATTGCGCCGAAACCCCGAGCGTCTGCGAGCGTTCGGTCGGATCCAGGTTGCTGGAGGACGAGCCCACCGTGCCATACACGGAATAGGACTGCCGCGGGCCGGGTCGGTAGGTGACGAAGGTGCTGTAGCGCGAGACGGCTTCGGTCGCGTCTGTGCCGGAGGCCGGGCCCGGCGCGTCCCTTTGCACGGTGCCGAATTCCGCGAAGGATTGGACGCTGATCTTTCCCCGGTTGTGACCGACGCCGAGGCGAGCCGAGTTTTCCACGCTGTCCCGGGGGCCTGTCGGCGATGTCGCGTGGCGTTCGACGTGCTGGTATTCGAGCGACAGGTCGGTGCGGGGGGAAACACGGTACAGCAGGCCCGGCCGGTAGGCGGTCTGGCGGCTGGCGTAAACGGCCCCCGGCGAGGCGCGGTCGCTAAACGTGTCGGCGTAGGCGTCGCGCGCGGATTGGTTGAAGGAGGCTTTTCCGCGCAGCGGCCCGTGGATGGGAAACGTCACCGTGGCCTGCGTGCTTTCGGTGGCGTGGTAGTAGCCGAAAAACTCGTTTCCGGCCTTCACGCGTTCGAGCGAGTAGGTGACATCCTCGAACAGTCGTCCGCGGGCTTGGACGCGGTGGGCATGCGCCTCCGGGCCCGATGTGGCGGAGCCGACGCCGTATTCGAGATCCAGGTCGAGGCGCTCGCCGAAATCGAAACGGGGCTGCAGGCTGACCAGACCCAGCGGCCCGGTCGGGCCGGCGAGCGACGCCAGCCCGGGCTCGCTTTTGTAGAGCGCGTTGGCCCGGAGCGAGAACACGGGTGTGTATTCGTGGCTTACATACGCGCCGGCGGTCTGAAAATCCCGGGTGCGCCCGAGTGTCTCCATATGGAACACGCCCGCGTTCGTCGGGCCGGGGTGAAAATCGACCGCCGCGCCGCGCCCATGGTTGAAGCGCTGGAGCAGGGGCGAGAGGGAGTAGTTCCGGTCACCAAGATGGAGGTCAAACTCGGGACCGTAATAGCTGACGTGGTGCTCGTCCCGGAGGCCGTAGATGCTTTGGTTTTCGAGCGACGGGCCGCGGAAGAGAAACTCGAGGCGCTGCGTGCGCTGTTCGTCGAGAAAGCCGTCGCCGGAAAACTCGCCTTGCACGCCGGTGCGCCCGTTTTCCGCCACGGCGGTCATCTTCAGCTGCGCCGGCAGCCGGACGTGGGGATCGGAGTCGCCCGAGATGCGCGGGATGACGTTTACCGAGACCGATCGGCTGGCGGTGATCGGCACCCCGTCGTCGCCGGTCGCGGTGGCCTTGAAGCGGACGACCTGCGTCAGGGGCGCGCGCAGGTTGACGTCGGTCCCGATCTGCGCGCGCAAAAGCCGCGCCGCGGCCGGTTCGATCCAGAACTCCGTGGCGTCATCGGCGTCCAGCCGGACCGGGCAGGCGGGGGCGGCCAGGGCGGAGACGGTCACCTTTACCCGGCTGTTGCCGCGGTTGATGAGCCGGAGACGGGCGGCGTAGGTTTCGCCGGCGATGATGTTGTCCGTCTGGTCCTCGCGGATCAGCTCCAGCTTGCCGACGGGAAGCACGACCACGGTGAGCGTCGTCGTCGCGACGGGCGACCGCGTGCGGCTGTCCGCGAGCACATAGTCGAGATCGAATGAGCCGGCGGGCGAAGTCGCGGGGACGGCGAACGCGATCAGGCGGAGCTGCTGTCCGCCCGCGGGCACCGGGATGGGCGAGGCGGGCGGGGAAATCCGGCGCCACGTGGCGGGCAGGCCGAAGCTTTCCTCATAGACGGCGTCGGCGCCGCTTGTGTTCAACAAAAGGATACTCGCGGTCACGATCTTTCCCGGCGTCACCTCGACGACGCGGTCGGAGGCCAGCCGCGCCTCGCCGAGGTCCTGGGCGTGGAGAAGCGAGGCCCCGAGAAAAAAAAGGGAAAATCTCCACCAGGGCCTCAAGGCGCGAGCTCCAGGCTATACTGCGCCCCGGTGACATACTCGCCTCCGGTGTCCATTACGACCATGGCGGTGTATTTCCCCGCCGGGACGTCGGTGAGATCGACTTTGTAGCGCACGGAGCAGCCGGGGTAGATGCGCCAGCGGCCGCCTTCGAAACGGCCGAGCGAGATGCCCCGCGCATCGTAGAGTTCGGCCCAGAGCGCCGGGATCTGCATCCGCTCGCCGACGTTGGCGACGTCGAGCTGCAGGATCGTTTTTCCCTCGCTTGCGACCAGGGCTTTTTCCCGGACCTTGAGCTCCTCCGTGCCGGTGGCGCCGAGCTCGGAGACGATCTGCACGGCGAAGCGGGTGCGGGTCTGGAGTCCCATCGAGATTTGGTCCTTGGCGCCCCGGACCTCGGGCTCGGGGGTGGCGACGGGTTCGATCATGATCATGCTCCAATAGGTGCCCGCGAGGGCCGCGTCCGGCGGAACCTTGCCTTTGTAGTAAACCGACGCGGTGCCCTGCGGCGGAAGCGTCGCGCGGGAGGGGCTCGCGGCCAGCCAGGCCGCGTTGGAGCGGGGCAGGGTGGCGGGTTTTTCGTAGCGGTTGCTGCCGTCGGCGGAGAAGAGGTAGTCGTTCTGGGCGATCTGCATCTCGACGGTTTTGCCGCCGGTGTTTTTTAGCAGGATGATGCCCTCGAACGTTTCGCCCGGCTGGACGTTGTGATGGCGGGCGAGGCTGCCCACGACGGCGACGCCGCCGAAGCACGAACAGGTCGCGGACAGGACGAGGAAAAGAGAAAGGAGCAGGGCTTGTTTCATGGGCGCTTACTGAAGTTGAAGGGTGAAAATGACACCGGAGCCGTAGAGGTCGGGCGTCACGGTTTTGGACATGCCCGTGAGGCGGTATTGGACGGCCACGTTGGCGCGGTCGCCGCTGCCGGAGAACAGTTCGGTGTCGAGGGTGGAGAGCTCCGCATAGCCGCCGCCGCCAGTGATGGAGCCCGATCCGCTGCCATCGGAGGTGCGCCGGACGAAGAGCGCGAAGCTGTCGTGCCAGGTGCCGTCGGCGCGGCGGGCGAAGATGCGCCAGGAGGCGCCGGCGGTGTTGGAAATGGTGAGCGTGGCGATGCCGGAGCTGCTGTCGTGCTGGCCGGTCACGTCGCTGCCCGCGCCGGCGACAAGATCGCCCGCGTCGATGGTCTTCATCCAGTTTCCGCTGGACGAGACGTCGGCGCTCCACGTTGCCACGGGAGCGGCCAGCAGAAGGAGCAGGCGGCGCAGAATCGTGGTTCCCACGGAAAGAAAAAAGCGGGTGCCGGACGAGCCGGGCACCCGCTTCGATTCAGGTTTCGAAGGACGACGGGAAAACTCAGACGCCGGCGGTGATGGTCAGGGTGACGGTGCGGGTGTCGGAGGCTTGCACGCCCGCGGCCGACGTGGCGGAGAGCCCGTAGGTGATGGTCTTGCCGCTTTCGTTCAGGGTGCTGATGCCGGTGACGGCATCCTGGGCGGTGGCGGTGAGGGCGAAGGCGGGAACGCTGGTCGCGCCCGTCGGTGCGGCGAGGTTGACGGTGAGCGTCACGCCCGCGGGCATGGCGGTGTCGATCGCGGCGGTGATCTTGCGGTTGGTCTCGTTGGTCGTGATGGCGTAGGTGGTCGCGCTGTCGGACACGGCGTCGGGGGCCGAGCCGGCGGTGGAGGTCGAGACGGTCAGGGCGCCGGGGTTGCCGCTCACGGAGAGTTCGTTGATGGCGCTGACGGCGAAGGTGACGGTCTGGGTCGCGGTGTCGGAGGCGAAGGCGGAGGCGGTGGTGAGGAGGGCGGCCACGAGGGCGGCGTTGAGGCGGAGGGATGAATTGTTCATGGACGGGATTCGGTTGGGTTTGGATCGCGAGCGAAGGTCGCTTGCGAGAGGAGGACGCTATCAGGCAAGCCCCGGTGCCTGAATCAGCGGAACACGCATTCGCCCGTGCCATTCTGTCCTACACGGAAGCCGGTGAGCGGGACGGCGGCATGGGGCGAGCGACGAGCGGGCGGAAGCACGTCGATCATGATCCGCCGAGGGTGGCCCCTACTTTTCCAAGTGATGCTGCAGGACGTAGCGGATGATGCCGGCGGTGTTGTGCAGGCCGAGTTTCTCAAGCACGCGGGTGCGATAGGTGCTCACGGTCTTCACGTTCAGGTTGAGGGACCCCGCGATCTCCGACACCGTCTGGCCGGCGCCAAGCAGGCGCAGCACCTCGAATTCGCGCGCCGAGAGCGCGGTGTGGGCGGTCGGATGCCCGGGGCTCAGACGGTTTTCGAGCAGCCGGGACGCGAGGTCCGGAGAAATGTATGTTTTTCCTGCGCGCACCCGACGAACGGCCGTAAGTATCTCGTCCAGCGGGCTGGCCTTTTGGAGAAAGCCCATCGCGCCGGCTTTGAGCGAACGCTCCCCGAACTCCTCTTCGCATCGCCCGCTCACGACCAAAACCGGGGCTTTGGGAGCCACGGCGCGAAGGTCGTATAACAAATCGAGCCCGCTGCGATCCGGCAGGTCGATGTCCAGTATGACGAGATCCCAAGGCGCTCGAGTGATCAGCTGCATGGCTTCCCGCGCGTTGCCGGCCTCCTCCACCGCGGCCCCCGAAAACGTGTGGGTCAGCAGGTGGCTGAACATGCTTCGGACCATGGGGTGATCATCGATTAGAAGAAATTGCAGGGGCATCAGACAAACCAGGCGGCGGTTTCCGCAAGGGACGTCCATTGCCGGCCGTGTCAATGAGCCCCTCTCCATGGATGAGAACGAAAAAGGCGCCGGGAAAGGGCGTCCGAGAACGAGATGGCGCGGCCGGCAACGAGCCCGGCCGCTCGCTGCCCGCCATCCGCCGCGCCCGGCCCGGTCATCGTGGCGGTGGACGAGGCCGACGCGGTGTTCGGC
>LLBY010005130.1_pt17 | contig 15934 bp, 16 predicted proteins | sample 1489401 | NCBI WGS metagenome assembly LLBY01 (sample SAMN04092656, study PRJNA295927) | soil metagenome | biome: Soil prokaryotic community; feature: Bulk soil; isolation source: soil from tomato rhizosphere | host: tomato cultivar Hawaii 7996 | place: South Korea | collected 2011-11-01 | reverse complement strand
CCTTCTGAAATTTCAGCACCCAATGCAATAAAGAGAGCTTCGACATCTCGCCAGGCGATATTGGCTCGCTCAGGCTTCTCGAAAATGGCTTCCAAAGTTTTGCGGTGTTTGCGATCCACAATGTAATAATATCAGAAAGTGATACTGTTGTAAAGAAGCTCTTTTACTTGATTTTCTAAACAGGAATTTGGAGCGAAGCCAGCTAACTATTGCGTGGGAGGAAAAAATTCCTCCTATCGGCTTATGGGGAGAAAATTTTCCTCTTTTTGCTCATTTTACGTTCTTAGGAGGAACGAATCTTCCTCTTATCACAACTGTAAAGCGTATTAGGAGGAATATTTTCTATAATACGCACAGCCTTCCAACAGGGCTCCTGTTGAAGAGACTATACAATAAAACCTTTTTCGAAGCAAGAGGCCTACATGCCAGCCGTCCCAAATTTATCAGCACTCGTAACAGGTCAGTACTCGCGGCGCAGAGAGCCGAATCGCTGATTGACAAGTCCCTCGGGATGAGTATGATGTAAAGGACGTAACTTCCCCCTTATTGGTCAAAAGAACGGAGGTACTTATGTGTGTTCCCGGAACCCGCGAGGTCGTCCTGAAAAGGCTTTCCCGGCGGGACTTCTTCAAGGCGACCGCGGCATTGATGGCCGGGGTGGTGATCCCAACGCCTGCGCTGCGTACGCCAGCAGGCCCCGGTGAAGAGATGGATCTGTCCGGCGTACTCGGGCGGCCCTTCCAGCGGGCCGTCGACCTGACCCACGTGATCACCGAGGACTTTCCCACCTACTTCGGTGATCCCAACCTGGAGATCGAGACCCTGTTCACCTTCGAGGACAATGGGTTCAACATGTTCCGCTGGCACCTGGTGGAGCACACCGGCACCCACATGGACGCGCCCTTTCACTTCTCCCCGGATGGCCTGTCCGCCGACCAGATCCCACTGGATATGCTGATCGTCCCGTTGGTGGTGGTCGATATCCGCAGGAAAGCGGAGGAGAACCCCGACGCGCAGCTTACCGTGGAGGACCTCCGTCGCTGGGAGCGGCGTCACGGGCGCATCCCGAGGAACGCCTGCGTGGCGATGAACAGCGGCTGGGCAGAGAAGATCGGCACGCCCGAGTTCCGCAACGCGGACGAAAATGGGACGCTGCACTTCCCGGGTTTCCACGTCGAAGCGGCCCAGTTCCTGCTCGAGGAGCGTCAGGTCCACGGCATCGCGGTCGATACCCTCAGCCTCGACTATGGCCCCTCGCCCGATTTTGCCGTCCATTACCTGTGGCTGCCCACCAACCGCTGGGGACTGGAAGCTGTGGCCAACCTGGACGACGTCCCGGCGCGCGGCACGACCCTGATCGTCGGCGGCCCGAAGATCGTCGGCGCAACGGGCGGTCCCAGCCGCCTGATCGCTCTGATCCCCCGCCGCGGCGACGACGGTTGAGTCCCGCTTGAGAAGAATCTAGCTTACAACCAGGAGCCTCCCCAAACCGGGGAGGCTCTGCTTTGTAACTTGTATCGTTGCGAGGGCCGCCGGTTGTCAAGCCGTTCGTGGGAGATAGGGATCCATGAAATAATTAAAATAGAACATTAATTCTATTCTATGATTAACCTGCTAAAATCATGACCATGCCTAAACATGTTTCAACACTCCTTCACTCTTTTCTATTTATGGTGTTCATCGGATCTTTCTCGAGTGTTGTCTATTACGTCAAGAAGGAACCGAGTGCCGCATCTGCAGCTCCTGTTAACCCTGCTCCTGTCCTTAACCCCGCGCCTGCAGCAACCCGGATCGCCTCACCGGTCCCGGCCGCGCCGCCCACACTACAATCCTTGCCGGAAGCCGGATGGTCCCTGGTCCAACCGGGGCTGGAGCGTCGTGTGTTCGAGGTCTACAACGGCCAGAACCAGCACGTAGAGTCGCTGTACGTCTGGCGCCTGGATCAGAGTTATTTCCGCCTGGATGTCGCCTACGAAGAACGGCCCAAGACTCTGCAAGCCTGGCAGGCACAGACGGAGGCCGCCATCGTCCTGAACGGCGGCTATTACAGCATCGACAATGAAAGATACTTTCCGGATGGGCTGACCATCGTCGATGGACAGGCATCCGGACGCAGTTTTAATCGCGGAGGTATGCTGGCGATCCAGCCGTCCGGCGCGGAGTTGAGGTGGCTGGAGGCGAGACCCTACGATCCCGGTGAGAGAATCCACTCTGCGCTGCAGTCCTTTCCGATCCTTGTTCGGCCGGGTGGTCAACTGGGCTATGGCCCCGAGAGAGAAAGCCATGCCAAAGCAAGGCGAACGGTCATCGCGCAGGATAAGAACGGCCGCATCCTGCTGCTGGTGGCGCCGCAGGGATATTTCACATTACACCAGCTCAGCCGTTATCTGACAGAGTCAGATTTGGATCTGGATATCGCGATCAACCTGGACGGCGGAGGCTCCACAGGCATCCTGGTGGCGAACCCGGAAGAGCTGATCTCCCCGACGCGGCCTATCCCGTTCGTGATTCTGGTCTACCCGCGCTAGGGATATGTGGCGGGTTCGCAACCCGCCCTACTTGAAACGCGCTACATCGATCAGGAACTGAACTTCATCTGTGAGTACCTGATCGAGCTGGCCATATTCTGCAGCCGCCCAGGCACGCAGTTCTTTCATGCTTTCGTCGAATAGGACAGCCGGGATATCCCAGGTTTCCGAATAGATACGCGAGGCAAAACGGTCTAACTTTTCCCGCAAGTTGAAAGACTCCCTAAAACGGATGACCTCCACCTCACTGAGGTCGGCGCCCAATGAGCGTTGTTCCTGCAATAGCTCTGCACGTTCCTGAGCACCGGGATGGCCTGCCTCGACGCCATGTGCCTTCATCCAGCCGCGCCAGGACTGATGTATCTTATGATTCGCAGAATCGCCCACTTCCGCAGAGGTACTCACATTGAGATGGGCGCCGCCCGGCACGAGCACCCGCTGGAACTCACGCAAGACGTCACGCCAGGGAGGAATCAGGTGCAGGACATGCACGGTCAAAACAACGTCAAATTGGCCGGTGGGAAAGGGAAGGGAAGTGGCGTCTGCCCGGGCGATACGCGCGGCTGGATATTTTTCCTGCAAGCGTCGCGACATCTCTGACGAGAGATCGCATCCGATCAGATCCACGCCGCGCTTCAGCAGCGGAATGCTTATGCGTCCGGTGCCCGATCCGACTTCCAGGACGCGGGCATCGGGACCGATGAGGTCCAGAATGGCCGGGATTCCATGCTCAGCGATGGATTCCGGCAGGAGGCGGGTTTGATCGTAATACTGCGCGGCGCGGTCGAACTGGCGGCTGTTACTCATAGGTGTGAAATCCATCTAACAGTATACTTCTGTTTGAGTTCGATCTGCTGATCGTCATGAGACTTGCTTCTCGAATCCTCCCTTTTTTGCTTCTCCTCTGTTGGATGGCCGGCTGCCGTCCAAATTCCCGGATGCCGATCTCTCCTACTTTAACATCCATACCATCACCGGGCCCCACACCCCTGCCTCTCCCGACCGTATCTCCCACGTCCGAGCCTGCGGATACAGGCTGGCAAGTTTTACAGCCTGGACTGGAGCGGCGGTTGATCCGTCTCTTCAACGAAACAAACCAGCATATCGAGTCGCTGTATATCTTCCGCCTCGAACAAAACTCCTTACAGCTCGATGTCGCCTACCGCGAGACGCCACAGAGCGTGGAAGACTGGCAACGGGAGACGAATGCCCTGATGGTGGTGAACGGCGGGTTTTTCCGGATCGAGAATGAAAAATATATTCCGAATGGATTGACAATCATCAATGGTCAACCGTTCGGCAGCAGTTATGGATCTTTTGGGGGAATGTTAGCGATCACGGAACGATGGGCGGACTTGAGGTGGCTGGCGCAGGAGCCGTATCTCCCTGGCGAGGCGATCCAAGCCGGCCTGCAATCCTTCCCCGTTCTGGTCAAGCCGGGCGGAGAGCTCGGCTTCCCCGCAGAGTCAGAAGACAATGTGCGGGCGCGGCGGACGGTCATCGCGCAGGACCGGGAGGGACGCATTCTCTTTCTCCTTGCCCCGCGCGGACATTTTACTTTACACCAGTTAAGCCTCTACCTTACGGAGTCCGATCTCGACCTCGACATTTCCATCAACCTCGACGGCGGCCCCTCCAGCGGGATGATGATCGCGAATCCGCGTGAGGTCATTCCTTCGCAGTCGCTCTTGCCGATCGTGATCCTCGTCTATCCCCGCTAGAAAGAATCTCAACCTTTTTCCACCCACTGCGCCCGCCAGGCCGCGGCCTCGAATGGATCGGGCCAGAACTCCGTCTGGTGCAGGATCTTTCCCTCGCGAACCGTGGAGAATGTGATCACCCTGGCATTGACGGCGCCATCCGTCACACCCACATCCGAGACCACTTCGTCCCCTTCGGCTAGGATGCGATGGACTCTGAACTCCCAGAGTCCATGCGCGGGATAGTTTTCGTTGACCGCCACAAAGTTCGCGCGTCCGCGGATGCGCTCACCGGATTGCGGCCATTCGAGGATGTAATCCTCATGCAGCCATTCACCGGCCCGCCGGAAGTCGTTCGTCTGCATCGCCGCCCAGAAGCTCTCCACGATCTGTTTGCTCTCCTGTGTCCTATCTGTCATAGATGCAAATTATACCGAGCCGGTCGTGCCATACAAACGCAAGTCCACCGTCAAGAAAAGCGTCTGCCCTTGCTCCTCTGCGCGCTGCATATCGGCAAATAGCCGCTGCATGCCGTTCTCATATTCTTCGTCAGTGAGCACGCTAAGCTGCGAGGTGGCTGCCTTATCGAGGCGTCCCTGCGCGAGAGCCTCGCGCGCCGGGACTTTGATTACCCGGTGATCCACCTCCTGTGTAGTGCAATTCTTGAACCCTGCGACAGCCATCCATTCACGAAGCATCTCAGACGCAGGAAAGCGCTCTCTATCGATGGCGAGGCTCTCGGGGAAGTATTCATAGACATGCCAGCCATCCACATCGCGGTGAGGGTCGAGTCCAACTGTCAGGAGCCTCCCGCGAGGACGCAAGATGCGTTTTACCTCTGCTAAGAAGGCCGGTTTGTCGGGGAAATGATGAAGCGCATTAATGCAAAAGACTTGGTCCAGGGACGCGTCCGGTAAAGGGAGATGCTCTGCCGTCCCGCGGATCAATGGCATGCCATGCAGGGAGCTCCGTGCACGCGCCAGCATCCCGGCGGAATAATCCAGCCCGATAACGTAATTCTCGGACCTCCGTAAGACCTCCAGCCAGTGACCCGTCCCACAGCCCGCTTCCAGAATCCGCAACTCGCACTCGTTCCCGATAAACTCGTGTAGAGCGCGCTCCACGCCCTCGTATGCGTTCCGCTCGTAGCGTTTGTCGAAGGTGGGAGCGATCTGGTCATAGTCCGCGCGACGGGTTAATGGATGCATCAACCTCAATTATACAGGCAAGAAGAGGCGTATCTTTCACGCGGTAGCAGGGTTGTCTTTCAAAATAAGACACATCCAAGAGGAGGCTGTTATGTCTGTGACGTCGAGAGTCGAAGGTGAAAATCGTCCGCTTCTTTCCGCACGCCAGGTGGGTGTAGCGGCTGCATTTGGCGGCGCTGCGCTGGCGGTGGTGCTGGCAGGGTTGACAATCCCCATTCCCGGTACGCCGGTTGTCACCGATCCGCGGGAGATTTTCACCACCATTGGTGCATCCCTCACCGGACCGATCGGAGGCATTGTCATTGGCATCCTGGCCGGGATCGCCGAGCCCGGCATTCCACTGGCGAGCCTGCTGGCTCACATTGTGGGTGGGATTTACAACGGTCTCGTATACAAAAATTTGAGCTGGCGTGCGCACGAAAATAAAGCACAGTCCCTGATCCTGTGGGCCCTGCAGGTCATCGGGTATTACGTATTGATCGTGGTGCCTCTCTTTGTAACGGGTGTGATGCTGTTCTATCCGGACCCGGCCAACGGCACGTTCTTCGCGTTCCTGACCACATTGGAAGCTGCGGTGATCCCTGAAATGATCTTCACCACCGTCGTCACGACCATCATCATGGCAGCCCTACCCGAACGCTACCGGCGCCCGCTCTGGTAGTCTTTTCTCCAGTAACGATTCATCCTGTCTGATTAGACCAAGTCGCAACAAATTTGTTGCGACTTGGGTTATATTTCGTCCCAGGAATCATGGAATACGATATCGAATTTCGGGATGTGTCCTTTCGCTATGCAGGCGCGCAGACGGACGCACTGCAACACATCAACCTGACCATACAGCCTGGAGAGATCGTTCTGGTCACCGGCCCGGCCGGTAGCGGCAAGACCACCCTCTGCAGCTGTATCAATGGACTCGTGCCTCATTATCACGAAGGCGAGTTGACGGGTCAGGTTATTGTGCGCTCCTATGACACACGCCGGGCGCGCATTGGCGGGCTGGCGTCACTGGTGGGCATGGTGTTCCAGGACCCCGACAGCCAGCTCGTCACCAGCAGCGTCATCGATGAGGTGTCCTTCGGGCCTGAGAATCTGGGCGTGCGACGCGAGGAGATCAACCAGCGTGTTGCCGAGTCGTTAGCGCGTACCCGTCTCACAGGCTTCGAAGACCGCGAGCCGCATAATCTGTCTGGCGGGGAGCAACAGGCCTGTGCCATCGCCGCGACCTATTCTATGCATCCGGAAATCTATGTGATGGACGAGCCGCTTGCGAATTTGGACCCGGCGGGTCGCGTCCAGGTATTGCAGGTCCTCATCGACGTCGCCAAGCAGCGCCAGAAGACTCTCATCCTCGTGGAGCACTCGCTGGAGGAAGTGCTGCCATTGGTCGATCGCGTGATTGTGATGGATGGAGGCAAAATTGTGCGGGATGGCACCGTGGACGAGGTGCTCGCCGCAGGCGATATCCCACATGTCTTTACCCGCCCGGCCATGGTCCGTCTGGCCGAATCATTGGGTCTCGATCGGAAGACATTTTCTGCCGAGAAATTCTATCGCGACTTGAATGCGCGTGCCTCACTGGGCGTGATCGATGCGGCAAACGGACCTGTGCCTGCCACGAGGCCGCCGGGTGCTCCCCTGATCGAGTTTCAGAATGTCCATTTTTCGTACAAGGGTCTGCCCGCCTTGCGCGGTGTGAACCTGACGATCTACGAGGGAGAATTGGTCGCGCTCCTCGGGCGGAACGGTTCGGGCAAAACCACGTTGGCGCGTCACATCATTGGATTGCTGCAACCCTCGCAGGGAAAGGTGATCGTGGGCGGCCGAGATGTGGCCGTCACGCCCACGCACGAGCTGACGCAGCAGATCGGCTTTTGCTTTCAAAACCCGAACCATCAAATCGTCTCGTTCAAGGTGCGCGACGAGATGACCTTTGGGCTGAGGGCACACAACGTCGATCCCGCGGAATTTGAAGACCGCATCCACCGCGCGCTCGATTTGGTGGACCTGGAGAATGTGCTCGACGCGGAGATCTTCGATCTGGGCAAGGGCCAAAAACAGCGCCTGGCCCTTGCATCCGTGCTGACCCTCAACCCGCAGATCCTTGTCATTGACGAGCCGACCACCGGGCAGGACCCGCAAATGACGAAGGAGATCTTCGACATCATCAAGCACCTGAACGATCTCGGCACCACCGTGCTGATGATCACGCACCGTGTGGATTACGCGGCGGCACACGCGCACCGCGCCGTCGTGATGAACCGCGGCGAGGTCGCCTTTGACGGCCCCGTGCTGGAACTGATTGCCAACGCGGACCTCATGCGGGCAAACGCGCTCGAGCTGCCGGATATCACGAAGCTGGCTCTCCAGCTTCGTAAACACGGCGTCCCGCCCTGGACGATCCAATACGAGCAGCTGGAGGGGTACCTTCGTCAGTTGGTGGAGAACTCTCATGGCGATTGAATATCAGAAGGGTAATTCCTTTCTGCACCGGCTGGATGCGCGCACGAAACTTTTTTTGTTCATCGGTATGACGGTACTGGCCATTGTCATCCTCGATCCGATTCTGATGGGGTTGTTGTTCGCGGCGCTGTACCTGGCCGGGCGAAGGGCCGTTAATCCGAAGTTGTTAAATTCCAACCTGCGCGTGCTGATCGTCATTTTTCTGACGTTCGCCATGTTCCAGATTATTTTCTTCGAGCCGGAGAACGGCCATTTTCTCTTTTATCTGATCCCGTTCCGCGGCTGGATCCCCGTTACGGTGGAGGGGCTGATCCGCGGCCTGGCCGTGTTCTTCCGGTTCTTTAGTGTCGTCCTGGCAGTGCATTTGATGTTGTACACCACACCCCCGGTCGACCTGGCGCTGACCATTACCAAGCGGGAACAGCGCCGGAGCCTGAACACGGAACTCATGATTACGCTGATCCTGGGTTTGATCCTGTTCGTCATTGTGTACCTGACCAGGATGGAGATGATTCGGGCCCTCCCCTTCACTTTCGGCACGCGGGTCTTGATCATTCTCCTGAGTGCTCTGGTTGCCGCCTATCTGATCCAGCGAATCGTCGGCCGCGGGTTGCCACCCGAAATGGGCATGGCCCTGACACTGGGGTTTGCCACCGTTGGGCTGCTATCCAAACAGACCGAGATCATTACCGACGCCCAGAAGGCGCGCGGCTACGACGTCAAGCCTAAAAATTTGATTCGCCGTTTACAGGTCTTTGCGGCTTTATTGCTTCCGATCTTCCTCGCTACCCTTGAGCGCTCTCAGGATATCTCTGTTGCCATTCTCTCGCGCGGTTTTGACTATAATATCGGTGCCCGCACCTATCGGCGCCAGCTCAAATTCCAGACACAAGACTACGTTGTGCTCTCGATCTTAGTGCTGCTGTTATTTGGCAGCCTGTATCTGAACTCTCTTGGACTTGGAAACCCCACAGAGCAGTTTGTGCTGAGCCTGCTCGACCATTAATACTCGATCCAGAAAAAAGGAGAAAATATCATGGCCGAACACTTCCTTGATGGTTCCGTTACACAACCCTTTTGGGATAACTCTGTCACTCCCCGCCTTGAGATCGACCCGGGAGATACGGTTACTTTTGATTGCCCTGAACCCTGTGGGCAGGTCACCCCCGAATGGACGGATGAGATGCTCGCAAACATCGATTTCGCACCCATCCATGCTCTTGTTGGGTCCGTGTACGTGAAAGGGGCGAAGCCGGGCGATGCCTTGCAAGTGGAGATCCTGGACATGAAGCACAAAGGATGGGGTTGGAGCGGTCACTTAGAGCACTTTGGCCTGCTGGCAGAGGACTTTGAATTCGCCTACATCCATCACTGGAAGCTCGAAGGCGATCAGTGCATTTTTGGCGTACAGAACATCGTCCTGCCCTTTGAGCCGTTCTGTGGCTGTATGGGCGTCGCGCCCGAGGAGCCCGGACGGATCACTACAATTGCCCCGGGAAAGTTTGGCGGCAATATCGACATCCGTGATCTGCGTGTGGGCACCACGGCCTGGTTCCCTGTGTTTGTCGATGGCGCACTGTTTGCGTGCGGTGATTGCCACAGCGCGCAGGGGGATGGGGAGCTGGGTGGGACAGGCGTCGAATCGCCCATGACCGTGACCTTGCGGCTCGATATCCGCAAGGATGTCTCGATCAAAGAGCTGCAGTTCGAGTCAACCCAGCCGCTGTCAAAACGCGATTCCCAGGGCTATCACGTCACCACGGCCAGCGGACCAGACCTGATGGAAAACGCCAAGAATGCGGCCCGCTACATGATCGACTGGATCGTGGATACATATGACATCACCCGCAGCCAGGCCTATGTGCTGTGCAGCACCGCGGCCGACCTGAAGATCAGTGAGATCGTAGATGCCCCTAATTTCATCGTCTCGGCCTATATGCCGCGGAGTATCTTCAATCAATAAGTGGAAACTATGGTTCCACGTTCTCGCGGGTGTCTTTTGCGAAGAAGAGTCCCTTTTCAAAGGGACTCTTCGTTTTACTCCCTATTCATGTCGTTGCGAGCGCTTTTCGCGAAACAATCTCCTGTTAACCAAGATTTTCCTGAACGAAAGATGAGATTGCTTCGTCGGGGTCCTTCAACTTCGCTGCGCTCCGTTCCGGGTGCCCTCCTCGCAACGACATATTAACGAGCTAATTCTTATTAAAGTATGGCATGGGCACCCATGCATTCAATCCCAGGGTGAAACGACCGATCTGTTTTCCATTCGCAAAGACTACATATTTATCATAGATAGCTTTCACGCTGGAAATCTTCGTGATCTGGATATCGTTGTACACGGGCGGGAGGAGCACTTTGGCGTGCGTGCCGTGCTCATCGGACTGCTCTCCGCAGACCAGGCCATACTTTCCGTCGACGTCCACTCGCTCTAGGAAATATACGCAACACGAATACCTGTCATAGTTCAAAGACTGCGTTGCCAGGAACTCTACTTTTTCACTCGGTTCAAAGATAGTCATGTTTCACACTCCGGAACGATTTTGGTACATAATGCAATTTTTCACAATTGATAAATGTCACCTATTTGGTCGCGGAAATGACAAGCTCGTCGTTTCAGTGGTGCTTTATCTTTGGCCCTGTTTCGTCGGACTCCTGAATCGTGATTGCGGATAGTCAGTTCATGCAGGTTCAGTGGATCGGTACATTTGTATCAGGCTTGTTCTCCTGACACGTCCTCCGTAACAAGCCACATTGCGCCTCGTTAGAAGGGAGGAAGGAATACCCCAAACCTCTACTTTATTCGCGCGGGGGCAATGATGAATTCCATATACAATATAAGGAGATGAACATATGAAAACCCATACGCAAGAATTTGAAGATGAAATCGAAACCGTCTATCATCGCAGTCGTCCTGTGAAACCAATTCTCGGCGGCTTCCTGGTTGGTAGCGTCATCGGCGTTGCGACAGCCCTGCTCTTTGCACCGCGCTCCGGTACGGAAACGCGTGCGGACATCCGCGATCGGGCAGTGCATCTTCGCGACCGCACCACCGAAACTGTAAAGGACACCGTTTCACAGGCCAAATCGAAGGCCTATGAGATCAAGGATTCGGTCACCGATACGGTTCGAGGGAAAGCGGAAGAGTTGAAAGAGCGCGGCAAGCATACGGTCAGCCGTAAGCTCGATGATGTGTCCGAGGCAGCCGAAACTGGAAAACAGAGAGTCAATCAGTATTAAGATTCCGCTTTATGTAAAACAGCCGGCAAGTTTTCTTGCCGGCTCTTTTTATTTGCCGAGCCAGGTAAATTTCTGTTCGAAATTCAGACGTGACCCCAGACTGCTATCGGGCGGCCAGACCCACCGCTCCTGGGGGCACGTCTACACTGCCGAGCGATTGCAGCTTCCCATTCTCTCTTACCCGGAAAATACTGATCGTATCGCTCGCGACGCCCAGCGCGTAAAGGAATTTCCCATCATTGCTCAGAGCCATATCCGCCGGGCTGCTGCCTTCCCCGGTGAGCCCGGCTTGTGCTTCTAAGAGGCTGATGGCGCCGTTGGTGTCGATGCGATAGCTGGAGATCGAGCCGCTGCCCGTATTCGTAACATAGGCGTATCTCCCGTTATTGGAGACGACAACCCAGCAAGCCGCTGTTTGCGTGGTCCCAACGGCGGGGCTGACGACGTCGAATGTGTCGGCATCCACATTGTAGGAGGAAACGGAGCTGGCGTCGGGCGCACCGCCAAAGGCTTCCGAAACGATCAGGTCGTTACGTTTTGCAAACGCGAAGCCGAAGGGGGTCATCCCGGCCGAGGGATGCGAGACCGGCGGGCCGGCAATCCCATTCTCGACCGGGAAAACATCGATCATATTGGTTGCTTTTTCTGTCACCACCAGCAGGCGGCCGTCACGGCTGAACGAGATCTGCGCGGGCTGCGGCGAGTCACCCGTGCCGCCGTTGCTCAGCGGCCGGGTGGAGCTGTCTAACGGTAAGAGCTTACCATTGTCTCGGACTCGGAATCCCGTAATATTGCCGCTGCCCCCCGCGTTCAGGACGTATAAAAAGCTGCCGTTGAGCGTCAGGCTGATCGGCATCTCGCCGCCCGAATCGACGACATCCAGCAATTCCAGTCCATCCTTTCGCACGGCAAGCACAGAAATCTGGTTACTGCCTGCATTTACCACAAAGAGTCTGCGGCCGTTTTCCCGAAGTATCACGGACCCCTGTGAACCGAGCCCCGCACCGCTGCCCAGTCCGCCGGTGGGATAAGAGCCCATAAAGGTGAGGGAACCGTCCGCGGATCGCTCGTAGACTGCGACCTCATTGCCACTGGCGTCATTGGTGATCGTATAGACTGCAAAGCGTCCGCCGCCCTCTTCATCGGCGGAAACGGGACTGGCAAAGGTTGTGATCAATAGAAGTAGGAGCATCACCGCCAGAATCAAGCGGCTGCCGAAATGCTTAACGATTTCAAGACTTTTCATCTAAAATCTCCTTTTGAACGTCTGACCCGACACTCACATGATAGACCCGTGACGTTACGTATGAATTATCAAAAGATTACCTATTCCTTACACTCTGTCTATCCAATAGAGATAAGGGAGATTCCCTAAATCGATTCCCACATCCCGGTGTTATCGAAATCAATGAAGGGACAGCCAGTGACAGCCAAGCTCTTTATCAGCTATTCCCGTGCCCAAACGCCGTTCGTAGACCGCCTGGCAGACCAGTTGGAAGATAAGAGCTATTCATTGTGGCTAGACTATCAAAGCCTTGTGCCCGCCCGGCCCTGGTTCCAGCAGATCGAATCCTGGATCGACGCGGCGGACGTGGTGCTCCTGGTCGTTTCGAAGGAATCGATCACATCGAGAAACGTCGAACCCGAGTGGAAGCGCGCGGTCGGTCGTAATAGACGCATCCTTCTGGTGATTTTTGAAGCGGTCCCTTTACCACCGGAATTGCAGGGGTGTGAATGGGTGGATTTTCGCAGCGATTACGGACAAGCATTTCAAGAACTGCTCGAACGTATCGAACAGCGTGGGTCTCCCAAGAGTTCTCCTCCTCAGGCCGGGTTCAAGGCTTCCCCGGTCTTTTGGGTTTCCTTGATCCTGAGCGCGATCGTCCTGATCGGTTCCCTTCCCGCCTGGTGGACGCTCGTCCTGCCCGTCGTACTTGTGCCGCTGCCCTGGCGGATTTATAAGCGCAATTACATTTTCCACCGCGTCATTCCCACATTATTGGTGCTGCCGTTCGTCTACTGGCTGAGCTGGTGGATGATGTTTTCCACGCCAACCAGCATTTTCTTTGGCGCGCGCGGTTTTGCGCTGACCTGGTTCCCGCTTTCGTTGGTTTCCGGATGGCTACTGGCGGGCCTGCTGCTCACACCAGACATGCAGCGACGAGGCAAGCCAGAGGCCGCACGCCTGCGCTTCGCCGATCCGCTGATGGTGGAGGACCAGACGCCGCGCTCCGTTCGTTTCGTGATCGATCATGCTCCTGAGGACATCCGCTATGCAGATGGGTTGAAACAGACTCTGGAGGAAAATGGACACCGCCCGGTAGACGGCGGTGGGCCGCCAGAAGCCAGCTTTGTGTTGATGTCGACCTATAAAAAGGCAACGGACTACGATACCGATCACCAGGTCGTCTATCCCGTTCTACTGCAATCAGTAGAGGAACTTGACCCTGACCTGCAGCGCATTCAGTGGATCGACTTCCGCTACGGCCTTCACCACGTGGAGCGTCTTGCCCGGCTCCTGTCCGCACCCGAGCGTTTGCTCAAGGGGCTGGCCGTGCCTCCGATGGGCGCGCAGGAGGTCTTTCCGTTTGCGGTCAACGCGCTGATGTACTTTACCCTGGTCACAGGCCTATTGCAGGGAGGCGGGCTTCTGCTGTCCCTGGTGGCTTTGCTCGTCTGGGCATTGCGCGGCAATTCCGTGCGCGGCGCCGAAGCGCAGATCCTGGGCGTGATGCTCAGTGGCTTCCTGCTCCTTGGCACGGTGAGCATCGCAACGCGCGCCTTACGTTCCCGCGCGAATGGGGCGTCGTCGCTCTATCCTTTATTCATTCTGAACGTTTTTCAAATTGTCATCAGCCTATCCTCGATGCTGGTGATCGCCGTCTACCGCCAGGGAGCAAACCTGGAAGTGGAAATAAGATTGTTAGGGATGGCAGGGAGAGCCTCCGCGGTCAATTGGGTTGTCCTGCCGCTGGCCGTGCTGATCATTGCCGTGGTGCTGCTTTTCCGGCGGCAAGAGCTGTATCGCTGGCTGCCGCGGCGACAGGACCATGCTGTTTCGGCGCTGGAGAGCTGGTTGCTGTTGTATACGCCGTCACGCCGCGGAGTGCTGATTTTGCACATAATCTTTCACGGTTTATTCTTATTTCTCTATGTACTCCTGAACCTGTGGAGCATCTTTATCGGATGGTGGTTCGTACCGTATCTGGTGCTCTGTTGTCTTGTTGTAGTTGCACTCATGATTGGAATTCGATCTCTGGCACAACGGTTATTTTCTTACCAGAATAGTGCTGTATAAGCCGCTGATACTGATTAGACCCATATTAAGAAAATCTAACCGGAGTTTCAGGGAGCATTCGTTGTATATAATGAAACCACGAATGGAGCATGGTTTTCTAGCACGTATCGCATAAGCACGACTATGAAAACGAACAAATCTGTTTTCTCCCGCCCGAGAAAAATCCTGAGCTTCTTATGCATCGGAGGATTGTTACTGATTGGCTTCACAGAAGCGTTCGAGCAGTATTCGATTTCTCAGATTCAGAATGAGCCTGTAAATTTGCCGGTACCGGTTCTCAAGCAATCTCGCGGCACCTCCTGCGGCGAAGCTGTGATCACGATGGTATACAACTATGCTTATCCGGCTACACCTATCGCCGAGCAGGATGTGATCGAGTACGCCACTGCAAATGGCTATTTCACCGAGGGTGTTCCTCCTTTCACAAGCCCGGCTAACATGGTAAAACTCGCCGAATATTACGAGGAGGATGTTTCCACAGGAATGGTCTGGAACGCCGAACAGGGCTTATCGCTCCTCAGGCAAAGACTTCACGAGGGGGAGCCAGTCATTATCGACGTGCTCTCGAATTTCAGCGACTCGGAATCGGAGGCTCACTTCGTCGTCGTTACCGGCATCTCATACGAACCGGCCCGGAATGACGCGGTGATCATCCACTACAACGATCCACTCACTGGAACGGCAGAAACTGCGGATTGGGAGGGCCCGCACGGCGTTTGGAATGCCTGGCTCACGAACGGTGATCCGGGTGGGGCAGGCTGGTGGTTGGTCATCCCGCCTTTGTGAGCTACAGTCTCGCTCGAAGAATGCCAGTTTTCTACAGCATTGCAAATCCATTTCTCTTTCAAAAATGTAAGCATTCCCGGGAAAAACGGCTTGTATTAAATCTAAAAGTAGGTACAATAAAGCTGCTCCAGTTAGGGTGCCCCCCTCACCCTGGCTGGAGCACTTTTTTACCTTCCCTCCACCTGCTCGATCAAACCAGCTTTATCCCACCAGGTGCGATGCTCGATGATCCTATCTCCCTCGATGCGCGCCAGCGTCACGCCGGTATACTGAATGGATCGTCCAGAGGGCGCGAAGTGTAGCCACGGGCCCGAATGGGTACCCCGCGCGGTAAAACGCACTGCAACCTGGACTCCTTCCGCGATCATCTCTTCGACGGTGTGTTGCAGATCCGGGAAGGATATCAGGAACTCGCTGACAAATTTCTCTACGCCTTCCGGCTTCGCAAAAAGCTCCCTCGCAACGGAAGGGTCGGCGCCATTCCACATCTCCTCGTAGATGCGGCGCATCAGGGCTTTGTTCTTGCCTGTTACATCAGACATGTTTTACACTCCTTTGTGTGCAGGTAGATCAGAGCTCGAAAAACACGAGCAGGTCAACACATGTTGACTTAAACAAATCTTCCGACTGTACCTGGAAGAATGGACAGCCAGCAAGCGGATATTCATTTGGTGAAACAATGGGGAATAAAAAACTCTGCACCGATCGGTGCAGAGT